>Ga0153972_1000555_pt1 | contig 11920 bp, 9 predicted proteins | sample TSGA056MetaG_FD_104732 | JGI IMG/M metagenome (GOLD analysis project Ga0153972, IMG submission 104732) | Attine ant fungus gardens microbial communities from Georgia, USA - TSGA056 MetaG | ecosystem: Host-associated > Fungi > Mycelium > Unclassified | place: USA: Georgia, George L Smith State...
AAAATACCATCAAGATTCTGAATAAAAGTGATAATTCAATTTCGCAAGAACAGATTATAAAGGAGGAGTGTTAAATAAGAAAACAGAAGCTTTAATGTAGTGATTCGACATGTTGAATCATCATCTCAAAGAAACAGAGACTATAGGTAAAAATATTTTGGAATTATTAAAGGAGAAAGTAATAAAAACTAGTAAGTTAATGAAAAAATTGGTAAGTGTTATGGTTGTTGTCGTAATAATTGTTGCATCACTAACAACTGCCAGTGCTGCCTACCTTGGAACAGTTATGTGCAACAGCACTGCTGTTCACGTTCGCACAGGTGCTGGTACAGATTATCCTAGTTATGGATGTATGTACTACGGAGAATACTTTCAAGCAGAGAGATATGAAAATGGCTGGTATTACGGATATCCTACACAGTCTTCAGCTTTATACAAAGCATATGGTATATTCCGTGGATATACCTACGAGTCATATTATATTGAATTTTGACCAGTCAATTAGTCATTGTAACCAAAGAATCAAATGATTCAATAGTCGACGAGGAGATAAATCAGATGAAGAAAAACAGGGCTGTCATTGCGCTCCTATTAATTGCATTTCTTTTAGCAATGCTTTCAGCGTGCAATTCTAAACCTACAGATGAAAAAAGAACCTACGACCAGCTTGACACAGGCGAATATTCAGCCGCACACATTGGGGCGCAGAATGAATGGCTGGGAACAGGTGGTTATTACAAAATTACATCTATGACAAAAACCGAAGGTACGATTTCAATTTTGCCCTTAAATGACAGCCTGTTTTACCTTGTCATGAATTATGAGAATGATAATCCCTACAGTCTCCAGGACGAAGCCGGCAAAGTAATATATTTATCTGACGGCATGATTTTCGCAGCAACCGCAGCCGAAAACAGGATTTGGATAGCCGAGACGGTTTATTCCCCGAATGGTTCATCGTCCATGCTAAAGCTCGTCTCCGAAAACGGGAGTGTTGAGCGTACCATAAACCTGAATGCACTTTACAAGACCGATTCCTACGTTAAAGCGGTAATAATTGATTCCGAAATTCTGTATGTGTTCTATCCCAAAGAGCTTGTGATGCTAAGCGAAAGCGGAGAGCTTCTTGACACTATCAAGCTGCCCACAAGCTTTAGCAGTGCGGCGCTTGGAAGCGACGGCAGGGTTTATGTTGCGCAAAAGACTGACGGCGCAAATGAAATTTTTGCTGTGGAAGATGAGCTTGTATATCAGTTTTCAGTTAGCTATGGAGAGATATATGCCGGCGGCGAAGCCGTTTTTATCTTAGCGGCAAGCGATGGCTTATTCGCAGTTGATAGCAATGGCGGCGAGAATACAATTGTTTTGTGGGATGAATGCGGCATATCTATTGGTGGGATGGACCAGCTTGTTGCTCTTCCCGAAGGCAGCTTTCTTGCACTTATTAACGAATTTTTATACAAACTTGAGCCCGCCGAATATTCCGGTGAAGTACTCAAGAAAAAGCTCACTCTTGCGTTTTTTGGTACAGATTATTATCTGGAATCAAAGGCATCAAAGTTTAATGCAACAGATAGCTCCTACTATGTCGAGGTTGTTGACTATACCAATGGCGGAGAATTATCATATGAGCAGGCTGTAACCAAGATGAACACTGACATGATGACTGGCAACGCACCGGATATGATATGCTTTGATGAGCTATCTCCTTATTCTTACATCGGCAATGGATATTTAGTAAATATGCAAAATTATCTGGATACGGACGAGGAACTCACCGAAAATGATCTTGTCGTTTCAAGCCCTTTGAAAATTAACGGCGGGTATTATGTGATTAGCAATGCTTTTATATTTGAAACCATGTCTGCGCTTAGCTCAAGATTTGGCAGCAAAGATGGCTGGACATTAGCAGAGTATCTGGAGATTGAAAAAACATTGCCTTCCGGGACGGAAACGCTTTATAACACAACGAAGGACAGCTTTCTTCGCAGAGTTATATCATGCTATCTCAATACCGTTATTGATTGGGAAAACGGGAGGTGCGATTTTGATAACGACGAATTTATTGAACTTCTAGAAACCAGCAATCGGGTTAACGAAAATCCTGAAGATCTAAATAATATGGATTTTACATATGGCCCCGTTCGCCTGTCAAAGGGCACACTAATTGCAGCAGCGACCTATGGCGACAGTGTTTGGAAGCTCTGCTTTGAGGAGAAGATGGCGGGCAGCGAATTGAGCTTTATCGGCTGGCCCACTGCTGACGGCTCTAACGGTTCGTTTATTTATCTGAGTAGGCCTATTGGGATAGTATCGATTGGTCAATCTCCCGATGAATGCTGGGAGTTTATCAAGTTCACGCTTATGGATACCTCCGAAACATATGAGAACAAAGGCATTCTGCCAATATATCGTCCACTTTTTGAGGCAGCCTGCGAAAGGGCAAAATCGGACAAAACAATACCGGTTGTTTTTACCGACGCTGACGAGGAAAGGCTCGTGGATTTTCTGTCATCAATAGAGAATTTGGCTGTTTATGACGAGGTGATCATCGAAATCATTTCAAATGAGGCAAAAGCGTTATTTAATGGAGCTAAAACAGCGAATGAGGTCGCTAAGCTAATACAGTCTAAAGTTAGTATTTATATTGCCGAACAGAGTTGAACAGTAGCCGCCATAATTGCATAGGTAATCCTGCTACTTCAAAAACTCTCTGATTTAAGTAACTTTTTATAGAATAGCGTATAGGAATAAATGGTAAATAGCTTTTTGCAAAAATAGGGGCAGCCGAGAACTACCCCTATTTTCTATAATGTTACAATTAGCATGCAATTTAATGCTAATTAATACCATATAATCCAATTGGAGGAGATAGGAATGAAAAAGACTTTGTCACTATTTCTTGCAGCCGTTCTGCTTTTGTCCTTTTACGCCTGCGGAAAAGAAGATACTGCGAGTACTCTTGAAAGTGATATAAATCTTGGGATTGTTGATGAAATTGCATTGCTTGATGACACCCGTCAGGTGCTTTCTTCGGCGGTGCTGGGAGATACCGCTTTTCTTGTCACTGCAATGAATGACAACAGTACAATACTTCTGCAGATAAACCTTGAAACAGGAGAAACCGAAAGCCGGGAAGTGGAGATTGATACCTCGGGGCGAGTAATCCTGTTTACATATCTCGATGAAATCCGTCTCGTTTCGGGTAACGTGATGCAGACGATGGGTGCTGATTTGAGCCTGTCTGAGGGAAAGGATTTAACCCGAATATTTGACGGCGCAATGATTCTCTCGGCAAAATCTGATTCGCAGGGGAATATCTATTTCATCGCAAACGATAAAGTCATCGTGACTGACGGCGACTATTCCCAAAAATCCGAAGTCAGCAGCTCAGTAAGGCGTTATCGCTCAATTGCCATTTCAGGTGAGGGCGAAATCTATGTCGCATTTTTAAAGAATCTGGGTGATTCGTTAAATCTCGAAGCGCTCGGCGGCAATGATTCTGTCGGTATCTCCGGGACTATTATAAATGGAGACGAGAACTTTGTGCTATATCTTTACGACGGCGAGGGGATGTTCGGTCTAAATCCCGAAACAGGAGATGTACTGCAGTTTTTGGACTGGCTTCCAAACGGCGTTGTTTCAAGCGATATTTCCGCCGTTCACACGCTCACTGGTAATCGCTTTGCCGTTGTGACGAGCGAAAAAGTCATAATTCTCGGCGAAGTGGACGATTCATCAGTGACCAAAAAAGAGCAGCTTGAGCTTACCCTTGCATGCTTAAATCCTGACGGAATCTTACCTCAGGAAGTGGCGAAGTTTAATTCGTCTAATCCTGACTACTATATAACCATGACCGATTATTGGGACTACACAGTAGATGACGGGTTGACCGCCGGTCTTTATAGGTTAAACCTTGAAATCATTGCTGGTAAAATACCTGATATTTTTTATATGGGGGGGATTATCAACTTGCCGATTGACGCATATATAAGGCAAGATATTTTTGCAGATTTGTACCCATTTTTGGATTCTGACCCCGAGATTTCAAGAGGCGACTTTTTCGAGACAGTTCTAGCAGCATGTGAAAAGGATGGCAAGCTGCAATTCCTACCTGAGTTCTTTGCCGTATCTATGCTTGGTGGCAGGGCTTCTGTAATCGGAACTGAGGGAATGACGATTGAGGATATTATAGCTTTTGCTGAAAAAAACTCTGAAAACTTGATTAATATGGCAAATTTTTCGAATTCAGACTTCTTGCAAGCAGTTATTGAATATGGCGGAGATAGCCTGATAGATTGGGAGACCGGTGAATGCTATTTTGAGTCGGAGGGATTTATTAGAATACTCGAGGCATCCAAGCTGTTTGGGTACAGTATGTTTAGTCCTTCAAATCCTCCTCCTAGTGATTACGAGCCTCCTATATGGGATTTGACTTTGCACACCGTTTATAACATGCTCAACTACATGGGCAATACCAGCCAATATGGTGACGATTTTGCCTGTTTTGGATTTCCAACAACCGGCGAACCTGCTGTTGCGTGCAGCCCAGCGGCAACGCTTGCAATCTCATCCGCATGTGAAAACACAGAAGGGGCTTGGGAATTTGTGAGACAGTTCTATATGGCGGATACGCAGGTTTCACACGCACTGGCAACCGGCCGTTCATGTCTGCCGAGTAACCGGATTGCTTTTAACGAAATCATGGCGTACGAGATTGCCAATCCCGACAGCTATATAAACATTTTTGGATTCAATGCCCCAACTGAAGAAGACGTTAAGGCAATAGAGGATGTCATAAACTCAATTAATGTGCTGGAAAATAGCAAAAATGAAATCACAACAATCGTCATTGATGCCGCCGCCGCCTACTTCGCCGGAGACAAAACCGCCGAAGAGGTAGCCTCAATCATACAAAGCCGTGTAAAGATTCTGGTGGCTGAACAAAGTTGATTTGATTGCTCCGTTGCAATGTATCAGCGGATAATAAAAGAATTATGAAAACCGCAGTGATTAAATGACCTATTTTGTCAAGGTAGTATTTTCAACTCTTTATTTTTTCAAAAAATTGCCCATCGGAAAATACTTCCGATGGGACTTTGTTGTATAACAGCATACTCAGCGTTTGCTTTTTACATAGCTTTTTTGCGTTGTCAGCCAGTATTGTAGTTTTTTGTAGTATCACGAACTCTCTCGTGCCTTACACCCAGCGCATTTCCCCGAACATGCCCAGAGTTCGTCCGCGACGCTGCTCCATTTATCCGCCTTGTCCCGACACTTATCCGCAAGCTCATGCACATCCTCCGGGTTTTGTAAATCGGTGGATTGCGCGCCAGACGCCTCCACCATACTCACAAGCGCGTCGGGATTATCGAGCAGCGGGCAGACGCGCAGATGATTCTCGTTAAACGGCTGACCATCGTGATACGCCATGAACAGCGGTGATTGCAGGGCTTCCAGTATGGTTTTGTTCCTAATATTTGAATCTGAATAGTGTATAAACGCGCAGGGTTCCATATCGCCGTTTGCGTTGATGTGCAGATACCGTCTGCCGCCTGCGATACAACCATCGGCGTATTCACCATCATTCCAGAAATCTAAAGTGAATATAGGTTTTGTATCCCTGAATTTGCGTACCTGCTCATACATAAACGCCCGTTGTTCGGCGGTTGCCATAAGCTCCGGCACGGCTTCTTTGCCAATTGGCATATATGTAAAGAGCCAACAAAACTTCGCGCCCCACTCTATCATTTGGTCGAAGTATTCCTCGCTGCCGATCATGTCTACATTTTTATTTGTATAGCAGCAGGACAGTCCGAAGGGCAGACGCTTCTCTTTTAACAGCGCCATAGCGCATTCCACCTTTTTAAATGTGCCTTTGCCCCTGCGGAAATCGGTATCTTCCTCAAAGCCCTCCACGCTGATGATGGGGATAAAATTCTTGACTCGCAGCAAATCATCGGCAAAGGCTTCGTCAATCAGCGTTCCGTTTGTGAACGCAGCAAACTGGCAATCGCTGTGTTCCTCGCAGAGGCGAATGAGGTCGGCTTTGCGTACAAGCGGTTCGCCGCCGGAATAAAGATAAAAATATATAGAGAGTTCCTTACCCTGCCGGATGATGTCGTCGAGCGTTTCGTAGCTCATGTTCAGTTTATTGCCGTATTCGGCAGCCCAACAGCCGGTACATTTGAGGTTGCAAGCTGATGTCGGGTCAATCAGCATGGTCATCGGCATATTGCAGCCGTATTTTTCCGCCAGCGCCTCCTGCTTCGGGTAGGCAAGTATGTTTGCGTTCAGCGCAAAATTACGCATAACGGTTTTGAGCACATCATTGTCAATATCCCGCCAAATCCCCATTATATATTTGTACCAGTTATTATCCGGGTCATCCAAAACGCCATGAATAGCCTTGGATTGATTTGCGAAGTTCTTTATGCCTAACGTGTCGATAAAGTTAAGCAGCCTGGGCAGATTACTCTCCGGGTCGCCGGAAACATAGTTCATTGCCTTTTCCAGAGCAAAAGCCCCTACGGTTTCTTTGATGCTCATGTTGTATATTTTCTCCTTTATCTTTATCTGGATTTCCTTATCATCTTTAACCTTGCAAAAGCAATCATATAGACTCCGATACATAATGATACAGCGCCCAAGAATATCCCAACATAGTCAAAGTAAATAATCGGGTTCCGTCCAAGATGACCCAGAATGGCTGTTTGCACAAGCACAAGGCCAATCAATGATGAAACAAAATTAGTTAATTTTATAGCTTCCAATATCGGCTCTTTTTCCCGCCGTCTTGCAAATATACCTTGCAGGGACACTATAATCTCAATAGCGGTGATGAAACCAATCACGACAACCATTATCGTCGAAAAATGAGCTTTGCTGCGGCTGCCGATTAGCACGCCGATACTGCCAATCGTATATGCTAAACTTGCAAGAAGTACTATAAAACCCACAAGCCGATAATAGCGGTATTCGTTTTTCACGCTTTTTTTGCGATGAGTACTATCGGTGCTTCGGATAAAAGGCCAGATTTTTTTCCCTTTGCTCTCGCAGTACCCTTTGACTGCCACCATTTTTGCGAAACTAAGTCCGATGTTGTAAAACCCGCTGAAGATGAAAAGGAATGACTGGTTGCAGAAGCCCATGATTATTTTACCAAGACCAATAGCGGTATTGATGAGTATAGACAGTCTCGCAAAATGTATGATGCGACTGTAACTTAGCTCTTTATCGCTAAGGTAATCCTTAACGCCAATCCATGTCTTTGAGATAATCTTAATCATGGGCATCCTCTCATCAATACGGGTATGATTTCTTTTTTCGCCAAATAAAAACGGAGGTTATTGCTGTGAGTGACGCGGCTCCAGCCAAAATCCAAATCCAAAACTTCATTTTTGTATTCTCCTTCCGGTTTGTTTATAATGGTAAATCTCTTTTAGTAAATGCTGCCCCGCCTATAAGATAAGTTACCGCTCCGACTCCGGCTAACACCGCAAACTTCCATATGAAATCGGAAGAATTGGCCAGGACGGAATTAATGTCATACAATGTGACAAGCGTGAGATTTTTCATCCAGTGAAAACTTTCTCCGAACATAGACATAATTGATAATACAATGAATGCGCCAACTATGCCGCCGCCAACTGCAATTACATATTTTGACAGGTTGAAAATACATGATGTTAGATAGCAAATACCGCTTAACGCCACATTAAGGACAAACAATCCCAAATTCAAGAGCAGAATGGTTTCCACTTCGGATAAACTTATGCTTCCGGCCGTAATATAGTGTGAAAGTATGTGCGCTCCTGCGGAGATAAAAAACATCAGAAACAGGGAACCCAAGAAGAACACAGCTTGCGTGATAGCCGCTTTTGAGCGTTTTACGGGCGTTGATAAGACATACGCAAGCGTTCCCTTGTCTACCTGCCCCGCAATAAGCTTATTAGCGGTGACGATAACATAGATAGCGGATATTAAACCGGGAAGCATATTATAATATGCCAATGCGGTTTGTTGTAAATTGGTTCCGGCTCCCGCTACCAATGCGACCATGACCGCCTGAATACCCGTGAGTATCAGCCAAAGGGGAAGATTTGACTTGATGGTTTGCCTCATTAATGTTTTATTAGTCATATTAAACCGCCATTTCTCCAGCGACACAAATAGTGTTGAATCAGATCCCGCTTACCTGTCGCTGGTGAAATGATAAGCGGTTTATTTTTTTAATTTTCATAGCGTGAATAAATTCACGCTATGCTACCTCCGTATTGTTATAAACTTCTTTGAAACACGCTTCCAATGTGTACGGATTGTGCGAGATAAACCGCACATCCATTGCAGAAAGAACGCCGAACAGTTTATCAATCTCTGCATCGGGGATGTGGATAGTTGCCTGATTATATTCATCTTGCGTTCTGATAATATCAAATTGGAGCAGGATGAATTTGCGGTAATCGGCTTTGTTATTAAACTCAATTTTGTACTCTTTTACCGTTTCGTTGCCGCGGATTGTTTTCATGTCCACCACTCGAATGATTTTCCCGTTCTTCAAGAAAGCCACACGGTCGCAAGTGCTTTCCATCTCGTCAAACATATGGCTGCTCATGAAAATGGTCTTACCCTTTTTCTTCTCTTGCTTGACGATTTCGGTAAATGATTTTTGCATGAGCGGGTCAAGCCCGGTGGTCGCTTCGTCCAGCAGCAGTATCTCGGAATCGAACATAAACGCACTGACAATAGCCGCTTTTTGCTTCATTCCCTTACTCATGCGTTTCAGCTTCGCGGATACATCAAGATTCAACCGTTCAATGAGCTCATTCGCATATGCCCTATTCGATAACCCCATATAATCAGTCTGCAATTTAAGAAAATCCATGCCGCTTCGGACATCAGGGAAAGAAATCTCTCCGGGAATGTAACCCACACGATGCTTTAGTTCGGCGGCGTTTGTCCAACTGTCGAGGCCTGCGATGCTCGTACTTCCTTTATCCGGGTGTAAAAAACCCATGAGGTGACGCATAATGGTTGATTTCCCGCTACCGTTGATGCCGACAAGACCAAAGACCTCGCCCTCGTTGACGCTGAGATTTACGTCAAATATTCCTCTGCCTTTCCCAAAATCTTTGGTAAGGTTTTGGATTTTAATTATTCCATCCATATTCTTCCTCCCGTTCAGGCGCTTTTTTCATAGAAGCGCATAAAATAGCTTTCCAGCGTAAACTTCATTTCTCTAAAACTCTCAACATGATATTTTGGCATCGTCGCAATTAAGCGGTTGATTTCCGAATCGTGAACCCCTACCTCGGCAATGTGCTTTTCGGGGTCGGAATATGAAACTGTGATACCCGACTCATTTCTGAACCGATTGACTTCACTTGCGCTCTCAAATACGATATGAAACATCTTGTTTTGATTGTGGCGAATGTCGTCGGCTTTCACGGTGGACACGATTTTCCCGTCCTTGATAATGGCGATGGTATCGCAGATTGCGTCCACTTCGCTGAATATATGACTGGAAAGCAAGATGGTTTTACCACGCCTTTTCTCTTCCTTCATAAAATCAATGAAAACCTCTTGCATAACAGGGTCAAGACCACTCGTCGGCTCGTCGAGAATCAAAATGTCCGGGTCGGCAAGGAACGCCGTAATAACCGCAAGCTTGCGTTTGTTGCCTAGGCTCATGCGCTTGGTTTTACCACTTGGGTCAAGCTGGAATATATCCAGAAGATGCTGAGTGCGCTGCCTGTCGTGCGAATCACGCAGTCCTTGCATCATGCGGATGAACTGGTTTCCTGTAAGCGCCTCCGGCAGAGCGACCTCGCCCGGCAGATATCCTACATTCTCCAATATTTTACCTGTCTGCCTGTTGCAAGACAAACCGTTTATGGTTGCGTTGCCTTTCTGCGGGTTTGAAAAACCCATCAAATGCCGGATAGTCGTTGTCTTTCCGGCTCCGTTCGGGCCGAGGAATCCGAATACTTCTCCCTTTTCAACCTGCAGCGAAACATCGAATATGCCCCGCCCGTGCCCGTAGTCTTTTGTTAAGTGGTTTACTTCAATCACTGACATAGTCTTACTCCCTCTGTGTTGATATATTTGGAAACCAAGCTTGATGCACCGGCGTTTCCGTTCCGTCTGCGCTTGTTAGGACTGTCTGTGCCTAACGATTATGTGAGCGGTGCAACCTATAATGGCGATAGCACCGATTACGATTGCTGAAATTGTGATTTTGTGCTTCATTGCGAAAACCTCCATTTGATTTACTTTTTTCAAGAAAGCTATTTATCGCTTCTCTGTGATCCATCCACGCTTTTCTCGCTCGAACAAGTTGCTCTTGCCCGTCAAAAGTGATGGTATAAAACTCCTCAATTTTGAATCATACATTTCGTGGTGTTCTCCAACAGTTCTTCCTGAAGAATGCCTGTATTATGTCCCCGCTTTGTTTTACGAACGCTAAAGTAATGTTAAAGTTTTGTTAAACGAAAAATTTTTCACTCTTTCAATTCAGAAATTTCATGTTAGCAAAGATAGATTCCATACGCACGTCCGGAAACAGTCTGTCAAGAAACATACTCACTACATCAACAGCAGGACTTCCTTGTATACGCGTCGTCCATCGGACAACAGCCGCAATTGTAATCACCGCATCTAAAAACAACAATACAAGCAAAATCCATGTAAGATGCCTGCCGATGGAGTTTGGGATTTTAGCAATTACGTTTTCAAACAATGGAAGCAGATAATATACCCACAAAAGAGCAATTCCTCCCCAAAATAGGGAATACGGCAGGCAAATTCGTCCTCCAATGTTAAAAGGTACTCTTGAATAGTTCCATGAAGCAGTACCAAATGCTATCTCCTGTACCAGCGAACAAATATACTCTACAACTGTACCTGCTGCCATTCCAAAGACAAAGATACGCACGTGACTATTACTATTGATTTTATGCAACCCCAAATATAGAACCAAAGCCCCAATGCCATAAATTAAGTTAAATGGCCCGAAAACCAAACTGGAGCGACACTCGTAATGCCCATTTCTTAAAAGGCACCAAAAAGTTTCAACTATGTAACCCAATATAGAACCCATAGTTGAAATCCAAAACAATTTATAAAAATTAACACCTTCGGCAAAATGCCTCTTTTTTTCACTGCAAGCAATTATTCTGTCTCCGGCTATCTTTTCTGCATTTAAGACTTCATTTAGAGCTGTCATACAGTATCCCTCCCTCGATTCCATATGCGCTTTGCTAATTATATTGTATGACCTCTTTGTTTTACGAACGCTAAAGTAATGTTAATGTATTGTTAAACGCAGAAAATTTTGTCCGGTTATCATTGATGAAGCATCGGCTCAATTAGTTACTGCTGTCATTTTATAAAGAGCAGTGATGATAATTCGGAGACCTGACACAATAAGAAAAGTCCCTACTGTGAGTACATATGTTCCCATTATTTGGCTCGTCGATACAAGCGCAACAAGACCAAAAGCAAGCGATAATATCGCCTCTGTCCAACCCAATGCTTGAAATAACAATTTTCTTTGTATATATTTGTTTTGCAATGTTTTTCTTAGCCTGTAAAAACCATATATAACAAACAAAACACCCATAACAAAATTGCTTGAAAAGATGATTGTATTGTGATTAACAAAAAAGAGGACTGAGAGCGCGGCTACTACGAAAAAATATGCCAAAGCATGAAATTTGACATTCCCGATTTTCCAGCCTGCTCTTTTGAGCTTTTTTATAAACCGGTGCGTTGCGAAAACACAGCAGATAAAAATTGCCGTTGTGCCTGCTACTATCAGAGCTTCTTCCGGCAGTTCCATAAAAAATAAGCCCAGCAATGCCAAAAGCGCACCCTTTAATATGCCTGAGTTCCGTACCATTTCAGCCAAGTCAATGCGTCT
>Ga0153972_1000557_pt1 | contig 11904 bp, 9 predicted proteins | sample TSGA056MetaG_FD_104732 | JGI IMG/M metagenome (GOLD analysis project Ga0153972, IMG submission 104732) | Attine ant fungus gardens microbial communities from Georgia, USA - TSGA056 MetaG | ecosystem: Host-associated > Fungi > Mycelium > Unclassified | place: USA: Georgia, George L Smith State...
AAACGCTTTTGGGCGCATCCGAAGCTGAAAATGCGGGAAGTATTTGAGGTTGTCAAAAAGCACCGCGACCACAAAGACTATTCCGGTATGCCCAGCCATGTCAAAATGGATTTTCGGCGCAGCTATTATCACACGCGAGCGGAAACAAAAGTAATCCCCGACACGGACAAGGACGGAGAACCCATCTACGCGCCTTACTACCCCAACGAGTTTGCGGAAGTGGAAACGCGGCTATGGTTTGATGGTTTTCTGGCGGGGCTGAATGAAAAGGACAGGCAGATTGCCCGCTTGCTTGCGGACAATTACACACAGAAAGAAATCGCTGAAATACTCGGTTATGCCAATCACAGCGGAGTTTGCAAGCGAATCAATTTTATCAGGAAAGAGTTTAGAAAATACATGAAGCTGTAACGCCGCCGATGGTCTGAAATCGGCGGTATTTTTATTGGCAGGGCATCGCAAAAGCGGTGTCTTTTTTGTTTTCTATGACAAAGAAAGGATGATTATTTGAACAAAAATCTAACAGCAGAGCAGTCTTTTTCAGCAATCGCCGCTGATATGGCGGCCAATCCCGAAGAGGTATCGCCGCCCGATGAGCCGGTCTATATGCTGAAACGTATCGGCACAACCACCTACAAAGTAGCCGTACATTTTAGCTCCGACACGAAAGAAACGGCAAGCGATAAAATCGCCCGGCTTATCCGAAATGAAACGGCGGTGAATCAATGAGAAAAATTGAAAATATTCATTTTGGGGCTGTCATGTGCACCCCCTTTTATGGTATAATGACATTGCTACGAATGAGTGGCTGTCTGAAAGGGGTATCCTATGAACAGACAGCCTAATCAAACCAAAATCACCGCATTGTATTCCCGGCTTTCCCGCGACGATGAACTCGCCGGGGAAAGCAATTCCATCACAACGCAAAAACGCATATTAGAAGAATACGCCGATAAAAACGGCTTTACGAACACACGCCACTTTTCAGATGACGGACACTCTGGCGTAAATTTTGACCGCCCCGCATGGAAAGAGCTTGTGGCGGAAGCGGAAGCCGGAAACGTGGCGGTTGTACTGGCGAAAGATTTATCGCGTGTGGGCAGGGATTACTTACAGACCGGCTTTTACACGGAAGTGTTCTTCAGAGAAAAGGGCATTCGATTTATCGCTATTGCCAACAATATTGACAGCGCAAACCAAGACAGCGGCGAGTTTGCCCCGTTCCTCAATATCATGTCGGAGTGGTACGCCCGCGACAATTCCCGCAAGCTGAAAGCGGCTTTTCGTTCCAAAGGCAAAAGTGGAAAACGCACCACCAATAAATGTATTTACGGTTATCTAAAAGACCCGCAGGACAAATCAAAATGGATTGTGGATGAAACCGTTGCGCCCATCATTCGGCGCATATTTCAAATGACGATAGAGGGCATAGGCCCCGGCAAAATCGCCGCCGTTTTGAGAGCGGATGGCGTGGACAGGCCGGGGTATCACATGGCGAAAATCGGCGTGGGCGACCACCAGTGGAATGACGAAAGTTACCGCAGCGAATGGAACTCGTCCACCGTGGCGAAGATACTCGCCAAGCCTGAATACGCGGGGCATACGGTCAATCTCCGCACTCAAAAGGAATCCTACAAAGATAAAAATATTACATGGAAGCCAAAGGACGAATGGCTGATATTCGAGAACACTCACGAAGCCATAGTTGAACAGGCGATATATGATATGGCGCAGAAATGCCGCATGGTAAAACGGCGCACCGACACAATGGGCGAAGCGAATCCGCTGACCGGACTTCTCTATTGCGCCGATTGCGGACGGCGGATGTATAATCACCGCTGCAATCCATGTCAGACCATGGATAAAAGCAAAGGGCGCATCGTTGACAAGAAAGGCCGAGACGCTTACTGCTGTTCGCTGTATCAAATCCACCGTAACGACTGCACCATGCACTATATCAACACGGAATCAGTCAGGACGCTGATACTTGAAACCATACGCGGGGCGACGGTTTACGCAAGGGAAAACGAAGCGGAGTTTGTAAAAATAATCCGTGAAGCGTCGGCGGTACGACAGGGCGAAGCGGCGAAAAGTCATAAGCGACAAATCGCCAAAAACGAAAAACGGATTGCGGAGCTTGATACCCTGTTTCTCAAAACCTATGAGGATTTTGCGGCGGGGCGGCTCAATGAAAAACGGTTTAACCAGTTGTCGGGCGGCTATGAATCGGAGCAGGAAACATTGGAAAATCAGACCGCCGAACTGAAAGCGGGGCTTGAACAATTCGACAGCGACAGCCTACGCGCCGACAAGTTTTTGGAACTGGCGCGGCGGTATACGGACTTTACGGAATTGACAGCCCCCATGCTTCACGAGTTTGTAGAAAAAGTAATCGTCCACGAAGCCGACAGGTCAGGCGGAAAACGTGAACAGATGGTAGATATTTACCTCAATTTTATCGGTCAGTTTTCCGCGCCGATAGAGGCAGACACGGACACCGAGGCCGAGGAAAAACGCGCCATGTGGCGCGAGTACAAGCGCAACGAACGCGCCAAAAAGAAGCAAGAGCAATCTGTATAATTAGGATGCAGAGGCGAGCAGGACGTAAAGCGTCCAACTAGCCCAGACCGCAAGAGCGGCTTACGAGTAAAATCGTGGGCCGCTTTTTTGCGTCCAAAATCGAAAGGAGAATTTTATTATGGCAACTGAAAAAATCGAAACCATCAACGCCGAAATAGAAAAAACTAAAACGGAAATCCGACAGCTTGAAAACCGGCAAAAACAGCTTATTCAGAAGCAAAAGGAGCAAGAGCGCAAGGACAGGACGCGCCGCCTTTGTCAGCGCATGGGGCTTTTTGAAAGTATGCTGCCCGACGCCGTTAACCTCTCGGACGAGCAATTCAAATCATTCCTTGAAAAGACCATCGCCACCGAACACAGCCGCCGCATATTGGACGGATTGAGGGCGCGGGACGCCAAGACCGCCGCCAACCCCACCCACACGGCACAGGGGAGCGGCGCAGACGAGAGCGGGGACGGGGGCAATGTGGGGAGCGCAGCGGTCTAACCGTTTCCCTCCCCAGACCCGAAGGGCGCACTTATATACCACAAAGTGGTATGTGCGGCCTGCCGGCGGCGTTTTGTGCCTATCGGCACAAAATCAGGGCGCTGCGCCGCCCCTGAACCCCGGCGGCACATGGCGGCAAGCTATATTCCAAAAACTGGAATATAGCTTGCCGCCATGTCTTTATTAGCCTATCGCATGGAAAGGAGTACAGCATATCGCTATCTATCATCTGAGCATTAAAATCATCAGCCGCGGCAAAGGCAAGTCCGCTGTCGCGGCGGCGGCTTACAGGGCGGGTGAAAAAATCACAAACGAATATGACGGCATCACTCATGATTATACCAGAAAAGGCGGCGTAGTCCATACCGAGATTTTACTGCCCGACAATGCCCCTGCCGAGTATTCAGACCGCAATCTTTTGTGGAACGCCGTGGAGAAAATCGAAAAGGCGAAAAACGCACAGCTTGCGCGGGAAATTGAGCTTTCCCTACCCGTGGAATTGACGCTATTGCAAAATAGAAGCCTTGTCCGTGAGTATGTAAAAAAGCATTTCACCCAACAAGGTATGTGCGCCGATATTGCCATTCACGACACAGGCGGCGGCAACCCTCACGCTCATATCATGCTGACAATTCGCCCATTTACCGAAGAAAAAACATGGGGCGATAAGCAGAAAAAAGAGTACATTCTCGACAAGGACGGTAATAAAATCTATGACAAAAAGAAGCGGTCATACAAATGCAAATCCGTACCGACCACCGACTGGAACGAGCAGACCAGAGCCGAAGAATGGCGAAGCGGATGGGCTGAAAGCGTAAACCGATATTTGGAAAAGCTAAACCATTCGGAGCGCGTAGACCACCGTTCCTATGAACGGCAGGGCATCGAACAAATCCCCACCGTTCATTTAGGCGTGGCGGCTTTTCAGATGGAGAAGCGCGGCATACGCACCGAGCGCGGGAATATCAATCGGGAAATCGAGATTACAAATCAGCGTTTGCGGCAACTCAAAGCGCGGATTGTCAAACTACAAAACTGGCTGAAAGAGGAAGTCGAGAACACCGCGCCGCCGACCCTTGCCGATGTGATACAGAGCATACTTTCACGGCGGGAGCAGACAGGTAAATCATACCGTTATCAATCAATCGGCAATCTGAAAGCCGCCGCAAAAATGCTGAACTTTCTGACTGCTAACAAGATAATGGACATGGCGGGGCTTGATGAAAAGTTTAAGTCCATGATTGGGGAGCAGACGGACATACGAGAAGAACTGAAACCCATTGAACGGCGTTTGTCTACTTTGAAAAAGCATATCGAACAATCCGACATTTATCTCAAATACAAGGGCAAAAAGGCGTTAACGGATTCCGAAGAAATCCTATTCACGGCGGCAAAAAATTACCTCAAAGGCATAATGAACGGCAAGACCACCCTGCCGACAAAGGCATGGAAAGCGGAATATGCCAAGCTGACTGCCGAGCGGAACGGGCTTAATCAAAGGTATCTTTCTCTCAAAGACGAGGTAAAAGAAGCTGAGCAAATCAGGCGCGGCGTTTATGATCTCATGCGCGAGGAAAACCGCCGAACGCAACCAAAACGGATGCAGGATATGGAACGGTAAGTCAAAAACAGGCAAGTAATGGCGGCTTCAGAGAGACGTTTGCGTGCTCTCGCAGGGTCTGGGATAAGCAAATCGCACCGGATATACCAGCAGTGCTTACCATTATTTTCATCCTCACTACTACCATGCCATTATAATAGATTGTAATGGCACGTTTTAATTCTTCGACAGACTTATCGTATAAGTCTGTCGAAGAGGGAATCTGTAATAAAATACATAAAGACACATACGATAAGTCTCGAGGTGTTTTCATGTATAAAACTCGGAACGAGAATGGTACGAATAATATTTCAGGCATCAATATAAAGAATATACGGCAGTCTCAACGTCCACAGATGACGCAGAAAAAATTGGCGGAGCTACTTCAGCTGAACGGCATGGACTGTGATAAAAACACCGTACAAAGAATTGAGTGCGGTAAGAGGTTCGTAACAGATATTGAAATCAAAATCATTTCGAAGGTCCTTGGCGTCACATATCGGGATTTGATTGATGGATGAAGATGGATTAGGAGCGGCATATGCAGGATATATATGATTATCTTAAACAAAAACTGAAAGATCGGAATGTTCGTGTTGAGGACATCGTTTCCCGCAGCGGACTAAGTCGGACGACCATCTACCGGATGATGAAAGGACTTCTCAAGCCCACGCAGGATGTGTACAGTCTGTTTGTCGAGATGCTCGTCCTTGACGAGCGGGAGGAACGTGAGCTGGAGCACTATGTGCGGCTCATTGAGGTTGACGATAACCTGCTTCGCGCCCGCAAGGAGCTGCATAAGATTATGTTCAGAACCGCGCAGGATAAAGTAAACAAGACTAGTGACATCGAATTTATCGTTTATGACGGTGAAAAGCATATAAAGGCATATTATGAAATCCTGAATCCAATCATTGAGGCGTCGGCGAAGCCATTGTTTCAGCTTGACGTAAAAATTTTCAACTGCATTGAGGACTCGTACCTCGCGCCGATTGCTGAAATGCTTGGCAGATGCGGGAGCCCTGACAACAGCGAAATTGAACATTTGCTCAGTTTCTCAGATGGCGAAAGCTATAGAAATGCCTTGACGCTGAAAGCAACTCTACAATTGGTGAAATTTAGCAACTATACGGTTTATTATTCGTATGAGGGGAGCGAGTCAGGAGGTTTCACATTTTTTAAGGATTTAATCCTGATAAAGTACAGATATGCTGAGAATGGCTCCACGGTTACTCGGTACAAGGTCTTGTCGTTTGAGAAAAATACTATGTCCATGTGCTATATCACTGAGGAAAAAAGCCTGTATGAGTTTTTTGCCAGAAAATATTCATCCGTTAAAGAGCTTCATCAAAACTCCCTTATAAAGCAAAAGAATATTGAATTGCTGAGTAGCTCCATGTTCGAGTTTGAAGCGGGTGGAAAGAACTGCATCATTAAGCCTAGCCCCTGCTATCACCGTATACCGATTGCCGTATGCAAGAGCGTACTTGAACGGCAGAGCGAAAGCCAGTTGGCCGATATGATTAGCTATTTGAGTGACGGCGCAGGTTTCTATTATGATACTGAAACCGCATTAGGGAATACCATTAAATATATTGAGGAAAGGGACAGCCTCTCCCTGAAGCATTCACAAACCGACGTTTACACAATGGACGGACTGGAAACATTCGCGAAAGAACGTAGGCTCAGCGACCACTATTCATTTCTCCCCGAATTAGCAGGGGAAGAGGTGAAAGCCGTGCTGGAGAATTTATGGCGAAAGCAAAAAGATCCCGAAGATAAATTCCGGTTTTACATCGTACAATTTCCACTGCGCGACAATCACATGATATACTGTGCCTCCGAAAACAATGGTCTTATGTTGGAGTATGTCCAAGCTGAGACGTTTCAGAACGGTATATCAAATTGCATCATCAGACAGGATTCCTTGTCTGGAATGTTCTTAGATTTCGCGGAGAACTATGTGCCTGAGACGCTGGCTATGAGCGAAGCAGAGGCGAAGAGGTTTATTGAATACCTGATTGAGACGTATTGCGGCTGATATAGGCATATATAAACTGGCGGGAGGATTAAGCGCCCGCCAGTTTTTGGAATTTTCAATATGTTTCTGAAACAGATTATTTGCATCTTGACCGTAGACTGGAGTTGGTGTATAATGGTGGAAATTTGTTGTACGAGGAGGAAATAGAGAGAGTGAAAACAAAACAATTGCAAAAAATCCTATCCCTTATATTGGCGATAATTATGGTGTTTTCAATATTGCCAATTACAGCATCCGCCACAGATTATGACGGGCATTGGGCATCTGAGTACATAACAGAGGCCAATATGAGAGGATGGATGACAGGTTACCCAGATGGTAGTTTTGGACCTGATAATTCCATCACAAGAGCGGAATTTACATCTATGCTTTGGCGTGCGCTAGATGAGCCCGCCGCTACTATTAGCAATCCATATACCGATGTAGAGGCTAATGCATGGTACTACGAAGCGGTTATTGCGCTTTATGACGCAGGTATTGCCTCTGGCTATGGAAATGGAATATTTGCGCCCGATGACACACTTACCCGCGAAATGGGTTTTGCCATGTTAGCCCGTGCGTTCGGGCTGACATCAAATGATCTGGATACATACAAACAGTTTTCTGACTATAGCAGTGTGTCTAGTTGGGCTATTGCCGCTGCTTCTGCGATGATTGAAAAGGGCTATGTGTCGGGCGTTGGAGACAATCTGCTTGCACCGCAAAAGGCTCTATCAAGAGGAGAAATGGCAACGCTTTTGGTTACTGTTTTTGATGGAGAACAGAAAGCAGAAGAGGTAGGAGCGGAGATTGACGGATCAGGTCCAACGATTACTCTGACTCAAAGCCCGACAAATAGTACAACTGGCAGTGTGACAGTCACTGTAACGATTAAAGATAAAGACGACGTGAGTTATATCGGCTGGCGTTCCTCCACAAGTGGAGCGAGCTATACTAGCAATGGCGGCTTTACAGATATAACGAATGCGGGAAAATTCACAGTAACCTCAAATGGTTGGTATGCCGTCTGCGCAGTAAACACCTCGGGAAATTTCAGCTATCAATTGATACAGATTACAAATATTAAGAGCTCCAGCAGCAGTGGCGGAGGAAGTGGTAGCGGCAATGGCAACAGTCAAGATACTGATTCAACAATAACGCCTGATTCTCCTTTTCTCAATCCTAATGACGAGTCAGGTGGCGAAATAACACGTCAGCAATGGATTTCACAGCTTGTTGAGCACGCTGAGTTAACAATGTACAATACTGATGTTACTTCAAGTTTTTCCGACGTTGACGATGATAACCCGTATTCTTGGGCGATAGAGATTGCTTTGCAAAATGGAGCAATTGCAATTTCGGAAGATGATGGGAATAAGTTCTATCCAGAGCGAGCCGCAACAGAAGCATTCGCTGTTGTGTCGGCCGTTCGAGCTTTAGGATTTGTTTATACAGACCTCGCAGATTGTTATGAAATAGCAAATGATTGTGGCATTTTTAGTGGTACGCCGACGACTAATAATCTCACGTTTGTCCAGCTGGATGCGATTCTTGTGGCGGTTGACAGCATTGTTGCGCCAATTGTAATTGACCCTACTGCCGAACAAATTGTCAACTATGCTGATGATGTTGTTACTTTGTCGGACGCAGATATTGTGGGTACATACACATTTAGTGACGAGACTAGTGTTGGAAGTGCCTGTCTAACCGCTGATGCTGGTGCTCGTGTTGCAGTTGGTACCTGTATCATATTGCCACCCTGCAATGATTATCCGGGTGGATTAGCTCAGAAGATTACTTCAATTGATGAACAGCAGGATGGTACATTTATCATTGGGACAACGGTACCAACACTTGATGAGGTAATGGGCGATGGGAAGATAGATATTCAAGGAATTGCCTCTGCAGATTTGGATGACTTTGAAATCAGTGATGAGTTTTTAGAAATGTTTAATGTTGAGATTGATTCAGGGAATAGTAACGTTGATATTGAGGCTTTATATACTCGGAGTGACCTTGCATCGTTATCGCCTCTTTATCTAGAAACTCAAGACATATCGTTATTAACAAGCGAAAGCAAAGCCAAAGTAAAGATAAGCTATGAAACAGATTCAAAGGGAAATGATTACATAAAGGTTGTATTTGAAGAGACCGACAAACAAGAGCTGTTCGGGGAGTTTAAAGTATACATTCCAGACATTGAATATAGAGCGGATATTGATTGGTTCTTATTTATCCCGACTAGCATTAACGAATTATACCTAGCGCTAAATGAACAAATTGAATTTGAGGGCGGAGTTCGGTGGGAGAGTGCAGGGAAAAGTGAAAAGACGCTCAAGTTGGGAACCGTTAAGATACCTTTATCCGGAATAGTGTTTGCAGACGTTGAGATATATTTGAAATGGTCGGTTGAAGGAACAATGTCAATTGAATATGAGTTAAACAGCACATTAGGTATTCAGTATAAGAACGGTCATTTGCGCAATATATCTCAAGCTACCAATAATCTCGATTTTAAACCTCTCAAAGTCGAAGGGAAAATTGGCCCAGAAATTGCCGCCAGTCTCGATATTTGGGATTTGAAACTAGCTGATGTATCTGGTTATGCCGGAATAGGGGCTACTGCTTCTGCAACGATTCGTGATACTTCAAACATTTGTGTAGATGGTAAGGTATATCTTTTTGCAGAATTAGCAGCAATGCAAAAAAGTGTTCTTAATAATTTAGTTGATTTAAGTGCAAAATGGAAAATATGGGACAAAAATAACAGTGTATGGAAAGTCAATAAGCACTTCGAGGGTACGCCAACCCATGTCGGATTCGTTTCGGAGTGCACTTTCGGAGAAGGCGATGTTGTTGGCATAGTGAAAGATGCCGCTACAGGTTCCGCAATCAACTTCTTTACGGTAACAGCAACTAAAACAGACGGCGATGGAACTGCAAATAGCAAGTCAGGAACTATTTCTGCAAACGGCAGTTTCAATATAGACGATTTGCCAACAGGGACATATACAATAACAATCTCCGCTTCGGGATATCAAACGTATACCAAAGAAAATGTGACGGTTCGTGTAAATCAGACAACTAACGTTGGAACGTTACTGCTCGTAAGTTCGGACGCAACTACTGGATCAGCAAGTGGATATGTGACGGACTCGCAGACGGGAAACCCAGTAAGCGGAGCAACAGTTACACTGTATTTTGGTGATGGAACAACCTCATCTACAGGACGGGCTGCAACAACCGATGCTGCAGGACTATTCTCTTTCTCGGACGTTGTTACTGGCAACTATACGATCGTTGTTTCGAAAAGCGATTATTCAAGTGGCTCTCGCTCTATTGTGGTCACAGAAGCCGGGCAAGCCAACCAAAATGTGACGTTAATCCCGATAGGCGTTTCTGGCGATTATGATACATCGGTAGATGTGGGGACTTACACGCAAATTGGTGACTTGAGAATAGTATTAACTTGGGGAGAGTATCCATATGATCTAGATTCGCATCTTTGCGGACCAACCAGTTCTGGCGCATCCAGATTCCATGTGTATTTTGCGAATAAGTATTACAACGAGAATGATCATGTTCACAGCTTCCTCGACCATGACGATGTGACGAGTTATGGACCTGAAACTACTACCGTATACGACATTAACACATCAGGTAAATACAGTTTTTATGTGCATGACTTTACAAATGGAGGTGCGACAGCAAGTACCGCATTGTCTGAATCAGATGCAACTGTTCGTGTATATGTCAAAGAGGCCACAGGGGAAGTCAATGCAGATGGTCAACCGCTTTACAGAGCGAAATTAATTGGGACGTTTTATGTTCCGTCAGCATCACAAGGTACATTATGGCACGTGTTTGACTATAATGCAGCTACCGGAACACTTACTGCACGCAACCTAATGACTACTGATACAGGCTCAAGCAATGTTGGAAGAAGTGCAGGACCGGACGAAGAACAACAAATTGATATTGACATGATAAGACAAGATATAGTCAACAAGTAACAACCGCCATTGTGGGGTTAGCCGGTTTGTATTCGGCTAACCCCACAATCATAGTTGAGGTGTTGTAGTATGCAGTTTTTTGTATTTATCTGCGGACTGGTAATAGGAGGACTCTGAGTTTCCCTTTTTTCTATGGCTAGTTGCAACTGCGCCAAGCGGATACATTATCGGAACAACAGACTTGAAACGACTGGTACAGTTTTAGGGTATGAGGTGGAAGAGCGATACACTTCCGAGACTCCCCCAAGGTTTGTCCGAAAGTATTATCCGCAAATAAAGTACTATGTTGAAGGAATAGAATATGTTAGCGTCGCAAAGAATATTCGCAAGAGTGAAATCAAGTCATACGCTCATGGCGACAGAGTAAATATATACTGTAATCGAAAATTTCCTGAATACTTTTTTATAACTGGGAATCAAAAAAGTGTATTGTATGAAGCCATGCCTTTTGCATTTGGATGCATCTATCTTTTCTTGATGAACTTTATACTAGAAAAGATTAGTGCTGCAAACTTAGTGGAATGTATCCCCAATTATTCAATCGCAATATTAATCGTGATTATCTTCCAAACAATACGGCTTTCAGTACATACAATAAAAACCAATATTTATCATAAAAAGAATTGGATATATTCTTTACAGGGCGTATTTGCATACTGGCTAATATGCATCAGCTGGAGTTTTGTGTGCTTTTGGATTTAGTGCATACAATCTTAGTAATGTTTATTGCAGAGTAAATAACAGCTCGGAAACTTACAAATAAAACTCAATAGGCATTTTGCAATTCTCAGAATCCGGCAAAAGAGCCATCACCTGAACCGTGGTGGCCTTTTGCCGGTTATTTTATTTATGATTAATTGGACATAACACCTTGACAAAATCACTTTGAAAACACGGATTTCATGGTACTGCTTTCACAGGCGCAGGGGGACAGGCAGATATTGGCGAAACAGCTTGGCATATCCCCCCATCAGCTATCGTATATCACCCACAGCAATTCCGGGGAAGGATTGCTTTTCTACGGCAATACAACCATCCCATTTATTGACCGTTTTCCGAAAGGTGAGATTTACAACCTGCTAACCACCCGCCCGGAGGACGTAAGGGAGGCGGCGCGGGATGAATGATCGTGACACTTCCGGACATTTTGTCCAGAAGCCCGGCCCCGCCCCGCCGGGTAAACCGGGGCGGCGCTTGCGCTTTG
>Ga0153972_1000564_pt1 | contig 11866 bp, 9 predicted proteins | sample TSGA056MetaG_FD_104732 | JGI IMG/M metagenome (GOLD analysis project Ga0153972, IMG submission 104732) | Attine ant fungus gardens microbial communities from Georgia, USA - TSGA056 MetaG | ecosystem: Host-associated > Fungi > Mycelium > Unclassified | place: USA: Georgia, George L Smith State...
AACAAATTCCGATGGCTGTAAGGTAAAACCACCGACAGTGAATGCTCTTTTTGAGCCATAGGTAACTTCACCCAGGATCAGGACGATACTAAGCAGTAAAATTCCAACCGCCGCATAAACCCATGTCATTTTTCGCAGGAATGTCATTTTATACATCAAGTAAGGAATCAAAAGTGATCCTGCCAAAGAAGCCAGGGCAATCACATATTGCCTAAGACCCTTGTTAAACGATAATCGGGCAATCATACAGAAACCAATACTGAGCAGCATACACATATTGTTCAGCAAGAGCCGATTTATTTTTTCATAGATCACTCCGGCCATAACCAAAGCTGCTACCAGGAACACCTGTACAAATAGGTAATAAAACAGATATTCCAAATCCTTGCTGACTAGGATCAGATTAAGGTAGCAAAGCAGCTGAATAACAAACATTAAAACATTCTGGCGAACATAAATGCCATGCCGTTCACTTTCTTTCCGGTAGCGGAATACATGAAAACACTCAAATGCATATAAGGCCATACAGATGGTAATCAGATATTTGGATAATTCAATGAAATATTCTTGCATATATTTCTTTCCTTTTATTCCACCCCACGTTTTTCATGGCCGGTGGTATATTCATGAAAGGGCAGATTCCCCCTTTTTTCCCCATATTCCAATAAATCCAGGAAGCAGCGCAATATGGAAGTCATCTCGTCCGCATCTTCAATGGTAAAATCCATTCTGAGTCCCGTATTATTTTTCCACTTTAAAGCTTCTCCATGCAAAGACAACGGAACACAATTATATATTATATTATAACAATGCCGACAATTCGTAATCACAGGAAATTTTTTATGAAGCCGATCTGTCAGGAAAACGGACTTCTTTTTGGGCCCGCCGCAGCCCCAAGCCGTTTTTGCAATACAGTTGGCGGTTATCATCATGGGTATTCGGCCATATACTATTTTTTCAAAAGGAAGACTGTCGGAAGCTTGCAGCAGCTGCCGCTGTTCTTTTTTGTTCAATTCCAGGGGCAGTGAGGCACTTTGGAGTTTATCCTGCCAGAATAATACACTTTGCCGGTTCCAAATATAAATTCCCGTATCCGAAACATACTCTCCAATATAATCATGATCCCTCAAATAAGCATATCCCTCCAGTGAACGTACCATACATCCCTGTATTCCGGGAAAATCAAATAATTTAAGTATATTTGCCAGATATGACTCATCTTCTTTCCTCAGAACATATGGCAGTGCCATATATACCGGTATTTTTCCGGATAAATATGTCAGGGCAGCACTAAGTTCATTGTCATCTTCAAACATATCGGTGTCAAGATATATTCTATAAAAATATTTTACCAGGTCAGATGTCATAAATTCATAAAGTACGGATAACTGTTCTTTCGTCCGGACATATACCGATAATCCTTCCAGTTTCGTCTTTAATTTACCGGGTTTCAGACTATTCACCGGGTATACGGCTTCCATTCCGCTCACCCGCCGGACCTCGCTTCCGGTTATGGCTTCTGTCAATGCGGTGACGGCCTGGCGGCGTAATTCGTTGATTTCCTTCAGCGGGAAAAAAACTTCCCGGTCTAATTCCACTATTATTTCCTCCGCCTCCCAAAAGGTATCTCCCAGCTTGCCTAACTGCTTTCTGATATTTTCTTCGGTAAGCGGCTGATTCATGGCAGCTTCCACCATCCCCCCATATATGGTCCGGGTATGTTTCCCGGCAGTTAAGGTAACGTGAGCTTTTTGACCTGACAAAAAGCTTCCCTTAATACGAACTTTCTTTTTGGGGATATCAGCAAGATAACGGTTTTTCACCATCTCCAGCATTGCTTCATCATTTCCGCCATAGGAAGGGGAATCCAAGGTAATCATGTCCGCCCCGTTTTTATGAAAATAATACCCTTTCTGAAGGCCGCTGCGAATATATAAGCTGCCCAGTAATTTCCGATCCTCCGGTTCTATCTGCAGCGCCATATCCGGCTGTTCATAATAACGATCAATATATTTTCTGTAAACAGAAGTTACCCCAGCCGTATACTCCGGCTTTTTCATCCGCCCTTCAATCTTAAACGAATCCACTCCGGCCCGGATCAGTTCCGGTATATGGTCGATTGTGCACATATCCTTCATACTTAAGGGATAGCATTCAGCCAATGTATCCCGTTCCGAATTAATTCGATAGGGAAGCCGGCAGGGCTGGGCACAGCGGCCTCTGTTACCGCTCCTTCCGCCCACAATGCTGCTGAACAGGCATTGCCCGGAATAGCAATAACACATGGCACCATGAATAAAAACTTCCAGTTCCAGACCGGTTGCCGACTTAATATAACGGATTTCCTCAAGAGATAATTCTCTGGCCGGCACAATACGGGACGCTCCCATCTTCTTTAGTATCCCGGCCCCATATTTTCCGGTAAGCGTCATCTGCGTACTGACATGCAACTCCAAACCCGGGAAATGATCCCGGATAAAAATAAATACGCCAATATCTTGAATAATCATGCCATCCAGGCCAGCTTCATAATATGGGTTTATATATTCAATTAAATCAGAAAATTCATTCTCTTTTATTAAGGTATTTACCGTTAAGTAAATCTTCCGGTCAAATAAGTGGGCATATTTGATACATTCAACTAATTCCGTCTCACTAAAATTTTCAGCGTATGCCCGTGCGCCAAACCTGGAACCGGCAAGATATACGGCATCGGCGCCGGCATTTACAGCCCCGTAAAAACCTTCCGGATTGCCGGCAGGAGCCAGCAGTTCCACTTTTTTTTTTGTCATTTTTATACTCCCTGTTAAGTAAATCCTTCGAAAGAATGGTTCGTCAGAGACATTCTTCGGTGGAGTCTTTCACACTTTCCTCTGATAAAGTAAAAAGCTGTCCAATGACGGACAGCCGGTTCGTTTACTTTTTCTTTTCCTTCAATTCTGTCTCCAAACGTATTATTTTTTTTGTGTTTTCATTTAATTCCGTCTGAAGTTCTTTAAATTGTTTTTCCACATTTTCCAGTTTAATTTGAGAAGAAATCAGCTCATGTTTTAAATCATACAGTTCTCTCTCCTTGGTCTGTAATTCTTCTTCCAAAAGGGACAGCTGTTTTTTGGCTTTAAAATAATCATCCGCAATGTTAAGCTGAAGCAAAACACTTTGCGAATCCAACGGCTGTCTGCGGAAACTGTCTACCTTGCTGTATTCATTTACTTTGTTGTTTATATAAGAAGCAACCTTCTGCAGATATTCTTCACTTTCATACCCACTTAGAGTAAATACTTTTCCGCCTATGATTACTTCAGTATCTGTTTTGGAAGACATAATTTCCACCTCTATCTGAACATACCATATAATTCTCGCAAATACTAAATATGCTTAAATAATATTAAATTATACAAGGTAAATTATATATCAGAATAAAGATACAGGCAAGTATTTTTCATGTTTTTCATCGGAAAACGAAAAGTTGCTATTCACAGCTCCATAAATCCCAATCCTAAATGGGCATATGCCAGCTCCGTTGCCACACGGCCCCGGGGCGTCCGGTTAATAAAACCATTTTTAATTAAAAAAGGCTCATATACATCTTCAATTGTTCCGGCATCCTCACCGATAGCGGCCGCCAATGTATCCAGCCCCACCGGACCGCCGCCGAATTTTTGGATCATGGTCTCCAAAATATTACGGTCAATATGATCCAGCCCCAGCTTATCCACATCCATCAAATCCAATGCCACTCTGGCAACTTCCTCTGTAATGATGCCGTCATATTTTACCTGAGCAAAATCTCGAACCCGCTTTAACATACGATTAGCTAACCTTGGCGTCCCCCGGCTCCGTTTCGCAAGCTCCCAAGCCCCCAGCTCATCTATTCCCACATTCAATATCCTGGCGGAATGAAGAATAATCAGCCTAAGCTCATCAACCGTATAAAACTCCAGATGATGTATCATCCCAAACCGGTCCCTAAGCGGCGCTGTCAGCAATCCGGCTCTGGTAGTTGCCCCTACTAAAGTAAATCTTGGCAGATCCAGCCGAACCGAACGTGCAGAAGTACCTTTCCCAATCATTATATCAATACAATAATCCTCCATGGCCGGATACAGCACTTCTTCCACCTGCCGGTTCAGCCGGTGAATTTCATCCACAAACAGCAAATCTCCTTCTTCCAGATTATTCAGGATGGCCGCCATTTCCCCCGGTTTTTCAATTGCCGGACCACTGGTAATCTTCAGGTTCACTTCCATTTCATTGGCAATAATCCCGGCAAGAGTCGTCTTGCCAAGCCCCGGCGGCCCATAAAACAACACATGATCCAAGGCATCACCACGCTGTTTAGCCGCCATAATATAAATCTTCAGATTCTCTTTGACCTTAGACTGGCCTATGTAATCAGATAAACACTGAGGCCTTAGGGTTCCTTCTATTTTAATATCTTCTTCCGTAATATTTGTTTCAATTATCCTTTTGGCCATTATAACAGTCCTTACCCGCTTAAGATATTATTTTCTTCAGAGCAATCTTTAAAACCGCCCCTGCATCCATATTCTCCAAATCATCAATGGAATTCACCGCTTTAACTGCCTCAGTTTGCCCATATCCAAGTGCAACCAGGGCCGCCACCGCTTCCCGCCGCTGATCATTTGCTGCGAGATCCTCCTCCTGACCGCCTTTCATCTCCGAATTCATCATAACGGCATCTGTTACGGATATTTTATCTTTTAAATCAAGAATTAACCGTTCCGCAGTCTTTTTGCCGATGCCGGGAGCCTTGGAAATTGCCTGGACATCGCCGGAAGCTACCGCAAACCGCAGCGTGTCGGCATCCAAAACCGATAATATGGCTAAGGCACCTTTAGGGCCGATACCATTGACAGTAATACATTTCTTGAAAATCTCCAAATCACTTTTGGTCAGGAACCCATACAACCAAAAAGCATCTTCTCTGACACAGGTATATGTATAAAGCTTTACCTGCTCTCCGATCTTGGGAAGCTTTGCCGCCGTATCAGAAGAAATTTTAACGTTATATCCAATATCACGGACATCCAGAACAACATTGTCCTGCGTAACCTCCGCTACCGTACCATTTAAAAATGCGATCATTGTTCCCCACCTATATTGAAGTTATGTTACTCTTCACCATCATAACATAACCGAACGTACGTTTCAAGTCATTTTTTTAACTAACCGACGATAAACAATAATAAAACAGATTAGGTGTACGGCAAAAGTAAGTGCCCATGATATCGGGTATGACCAATACAGACATTCCAGGCTGCGATAAATCCTGAAAACGGTAAGGAGCCAAATAATCCGGAACCCGCATGCCCCGGCAAGAGAAACAATCATTGGCATAACGGAATAACCCATCCCCCTAATTATCCCCACCATGACGTCCATCATGCCGCAAAGGCAATAAGCGGTACAAATAATACTCATCCGGAGAATACCGTATTGTATTACCTCCGGATCCGTAGTATACAGCTTCAGCAGTGTTCCACTGAAAAAATATCCCGCATTTCCCATCACCAGACCGACACCAGTTACCATAACCAGACACACAAAAAGAATCGTCCGGATTCTTTTCAGTTTACCGGCGCCATAATTCTGTCCGGTAAAGCTAATAGCGGTTTGATGGAAAGAATTCATGGAAGTATAAACAAAGCCTTCAATATTGGAAGCTGCCGTATTCCCGGCCATGGCAATAGCGCCAAAGGAATTAACGGATGACTGGATCAAAACATTGGACAAAGAAAACAACGCTCCCTGCAATCCGGCAGGAACTCCAATCCGAATCATTTTCCATAATTTGTCCGGCACAATCCGCAGTTCTTTCAGCACCAGCTGATAGGCGCTTTTTGTCTTTACCAGGCAGCGAATGACGAGCCCTGCCGAAATAGCCTGGGATATCACGGTAGCTAAAGCAACCCCGGCAACTTCCATGGAAAAGAAGATTACAAACACAAGATTCAAAATCACATTCACAACTCCGGAAATCAATAAATAGTACAAGGGCCGCTTGGTATCCCCAACCGCCCTTAAAATGGCGCTCCCAAAATTATAAGTCATCATAACCGGCATACCGGCAAAGAAAATTCTCATATATAATGCGGCCCCGTCCAGAACATCCGCCGGAGTCCCCATAATCTGAAGCAACGGACGGGCCAGAAGCATCCCAATAAAAATCAGGATGCATCCGCTGATAAGGGCAGTTGTAATAGCCGTATGAACCATTTCCTTCAGTTCTTCCTGCTGCCCGCCGCCATAAAAATGAGCCACCAGTACATTTGTTCCCACTGATAATCCCATAAAAACATTTACCAGCAGGTTAATTAACGAACTGGTCGAACCCACCGCCGCCAGTGCATGACTTCCCACAAAATGCCCTATAACAATCATATCGGCAGCATTAAAAAGCAGCTGCAGGATACCGGAAAGCATCAGTGGTATGGCAAATAACAAAATTTTCCCAAACAGCGGACCGTTAACCATATCTATTTCATACTTACGCCTTTGTTTCGGATGTTCCGAATGGGCTTCAGCAGTTTGTGGCTCCATAATTCTTTTCGCTCCTGTTTACTTGCTGTTAATATAAGGAATCAACCCGCCTTCCGCGATTATCTTCTGCATAAATTCCGGAAAAGACTGTCCCTGGTATTCGGCATCTTTCGTAATATTCTTAATCTTACCGGAATCAAAATTCACCTCCACCACATCACCGGCTTCAATATCTCTTGCGGCTTCCGGACATTCCACAATGGGCAGTCCGATGTTAATGGCATTCCGATAAAAAATCCGGGCAAATGTTTCCGCAATCACACAACTGATTCCGGCTGTCTTAATCGCCAGGGGCGCATGCTCTCGGGAAGAACCGCAGCCAAAATTCTTTTCCGCCACAATAATATCTCCGGGTTTCATTTTCTTAACAAAATCTTTATCAATATCTTCCATACAATGAGAAGCCAGTTCTTTGGCATCGGAAGTATTCAGATATCTGGCGGGAATTATTACATCCGTATCCACATTGTCTCCATATTTAAAAACGCATCCTTTAGCATTCATATTCTCGCTAACCTTCTTTCTTAAGCTTCGATTTCATACGGGTCGGAAATATTGCCGGTTATGGCGCTTGCCGCCGCAACAGCCGGACCGGCAAGATAAATTTCAGAATCCACATGGCCCATCCGGCCGACAAAATTTCGATTTGTGGTGGAAACACATTTTTCACCCTGAGCCAGGACACCCATATAACCGCCCAGGCAGGGCCCGCAGGTCGGAGTGCTGACCACCGCTCCCGCTTCGATAAAGATTTTCAGCAGCCCCTCATCCATTGCCTGCATGTAAATTGCCTGGGTTGCCGGAAGTACGATACACCGCATCCCTTTTGCCACATGACGTCCCTTCAATAATTTAGCGGCAATTCTAAGATCTTCGATTCGTCCGTTCGTACAGGAACCGATTACCACCTGGTCGATAGCAATATCCTTATCTATTTCATCAAAGGTATGAGTGTTTTCCGGCAAATGGGGGAATGCCACCGTGGGACGCAGCTGACTCAAATCAATGGTGTACTCAGCTTCATATTCCGCATCCTCATCCGCTTCATAAATGGTATAACTACGGTCAGAGTGTTCCTTCAAATAGGCTTCGGCAGCATCGTCCACAGGGAAGATCCCGTTCTTGCCTCCGGCTTCAATTGCCATATTGGCTATAGTAAAACGATCATCCATATTCAGGTTCTTAATCCCTTCCCCGACAAATTCCATGGATTTATAAAGGGCACCGTCCACCCCAATCATCCCGATGATATGCAGGATTACGTCTTTCCCGCCAACCCATTTACCGGGTTTTCCCACGATTTGGAAGCGTAGTGCCGAAGGTACCTTAAACCAAGCCTTCCCGGTAGCCATCCCGGCCGCCATATCGGTGCTTCCCACTCCGGTGGAAAAAGCCCCCAGCGCACCATAGGTACAGGTATGGGAATCCGCACCAATAATTACATCGCCGGCAACGGTTAGTCCTTTTTCCGGAAGCAGCGCATGCTCAATTCCCATCTCCCCCACTTCGAAATAATTAGTAATTTCATTCCGGCGGGCAAATTCTCTGACGCATTTGCAATGCTCTGCCGACTTAATATCCTTGTTGGGAACAAAATGATCCGGAACCAGGGCAATCTTATCCTTATCAAAGACACCTTCCGAATTCATTCTCTCCATTTCTTTAATGGCTACCGGACTGGTAATATCATTCCCCAGTACCAGATCAAGATTGGCCTCAATCAACTGACCTGCTTTCACTTCTTCCAGACCGGCGGCTTTTGCTAAGATTTTCTGCGTCATTGTCATTCCCATTCCCATAATGCTTACCCTCCACATCCATTTCATATACGCATTTAAAATTCTCTAAAATATTTTCTGGAATTATCATAGCATAAATATACCTATTCTTCAAATACATATATTTTATACTTGAAATAACCGACGGTTATAAAGTTCATTGAATTAATCACGTCGGCACCGTCCAGGTTGTAATTGCTTTAAATAAATCCCCATCCACTTCGATAGTAAGCCGGCCGTTTTGGAGTTCCAGGAAACTTTTGGCAATTGAAAGTCCCAGGCCGCTGCCCTCGGCATTGCGGGAAGAATCTCCCCTGACAAAACGGTCGGTCAGTTCCGCCGGATCCACATCAATCTCCTGGGCGGTAATATTCTTCAGCGTTATCACAACCGTATCATCTATTTGGAACCCGCTCACATAAACTCTCGTTCCCGGCAGAGCATATTTGGTGATATTGCCAAATAAATTCTCATAAATTCGGTAAGTTTTTTGACTATCCAATGGTAATATCACCTTGGCATCGGTCAGATTAAACCTGACATCAAGATTGGCCTGGGTTAGCTTATCGGACATTTCCAGTGCCACCTGTTTTACCAGGTTCATAATATCCACATCCATGATATTCAAAGTTACGTTCTTGGAAGTTGCCTTGCTTACCTCAAATAAATCTTCAATCAGAACCTTCAGCCGATGAGCTTTTTTATCCAGGGTTGCCAGATATTCCTGCCTTTTTTGTGCTTCAAGATTATCGTCCTTAAGCAGATCAATATAAGTGATAATAGCAGTTAGAGGAGTTTTCAAATCATGCGAAACATTGGTAATCAGTTCCGCTTTCATCCGCTGGCTCTTTACTTCTTCTTCCACCGCATTGCGGAACCCCCTTTGGATTCTGATGATTTGCGGCTTAAAGGGTTCAAATATACCGATATCCTCCGTAATGCTCACATTCAAATTGCCCTCGGCAATTTCATTGGTAGCATTTAACAGAATACTATATTTTTTTTGCAGGTCACTGGCAAACTTTCTTAATATAAAATACAGAATGACGGAGTATACAATAACCACCGCTATTCCGCCAAACCACAGACTGCTGGTTAAAAAAAGCACCACGGCATTGACAAGTATGATTCTCCTTATTATTTTTTTTGAGTTTTTGGTTACATCAAAATGCTGCAGCGCATCGTAAGCTTGCTTTACTTTGTCTTTTACATATGGGAAAAACCGATAGGTAAGGCATTTTTCCTTCAGGTACTTTAGTAAGCCATATTTTCTGATTCCCTGGATACAGATTCCCAAATACCAAGCTGTAAGAAAAGGTATAATCAGCAGCAAAACATTCACCAGATAAGAAAACATGGTAACCGCACCATTCGCATGATATTGTTCCAACACCGGTATATATGCCATAATGACTGCCGCGAAATTACCGCCGCTTACCCTTGCCGCCATACTGACCACGTATTCGGTCAGTAATAAGATAATAAATCCCAAAATCATTAAAACTTCAAAAGGAATGCGGAAAATTTTAAGCCTTGCCCAGGATTTATCAAGTCCGCCTATTGGCAAAAAGAATGCCGATAGAAAAATCACAAGCAGGCAAAGCAGATAGAAACCGCCACAACCGGCATTCATAAAACCCCAATAATTAGCTACATTAAAATCGGTCTGAGTCTGCAGCCGGGCCCACATGGCATAAGTAATCCCATAAGATATGCTGCAGTTGGTAATTGCTGTTTCCTCCGTATATTTCGCCAGAATTTCATCATAATAGGCATCAAAGGATGCTGCGCTTCCGGATCTTGCCGCTTCATTGGCATATCGGCGCACTTTATCACTGTTGTCACCCTGCACGGCTTCCCCCACCGTAACATTACCCATACTGTCATATTGGAATGTCAGTAAGAAAAAATATTCCGATTCCGACAAACCGTCCTTATTAGCCGTATTGGTAACATAATCCCCTGATTGTATATTTTGAATAAAATAATCATAGACATTGCTTAATTGGGAAAAATCCAATTCCAGCCGATTATAATATTCTTCTACATAACTTAATACCTGGCTCAAATTCCAGAGTTCTTCCTCCTCTATCAACTCGGCTTCTTCAGCGGATGTATCCTGCATCATTATGCCACTGTTTTCCGCTTCGATTTCCATTAGCGGATAATACAAGTCGGTATAACTGATATTTCCCCCATTCATCTTATTATAAAGGTCACGGTAAAGGAGTTGATTATTCCGGTAAAGCCAGGCAACATTATCCTGTGATTCCACTTGATTTTCCGAACCGGCTGCAGCCTTATTCTGAAACAAGCCATAACAGGCAACAAATATAATTGCCGCCGCCAGTGATACCACAATTCCCACTTTAAGCCATTTCCATGTTGTATCCCGGTTAAGGTTCTTTTCTTTCTTTGCTTTCATCATAATAGCCTTTCATTCATCAATCAACCGCGGCCGCCACACAAGCCGATTATTGCTTTTCAATCTTATATCCGACACCCCAGACCACCTTTAAGTACTTGGGGTTTTTAGGATCAATTTCAATTTTTTCCCGGATATTTCTGACATGTACCATGATTGTGTCCGTATTTACTGCCTTCTCATTCCAGATTCGTTCATAAATCTCATCCGCCGAGAATACTCTTCCGGGATTCTTAATCAGCAGCTGGACAATTTTAAACTCCATCGGCGTAAGTCTTACCGATTCACCATCTACGCTTACCTCCACGGTATCTTCATTTACTTCCAGACCGCCGATGGTATAAATATGATCATTGTTTTCTTCCTTCATTGCCGATAAATATTTGGTATACCGGCGCAGCTGGGAATTTACTCTTGCCAGCAGTTCAAGCGGTGTAAATGGTTTGGTGACATAATCATCCGCCCCCATGTTAAGTCCCATGATTTTATCTACTTCTTCCGATTTGGCGGATAGCATGATGACAGGGAACTCATATTCCAATGCCCGCAGCCTCATCAGCATGGTTACCCCATCCATCACCGGCATCATAATATCCACAATGGCAAGATGGATCTCAACCTGTTTTATGATGGACAGCCCCTCCTGCCCGTTGACCGCCTGATATACCTGATAACCCTGATTCCTCAGATATATTTCCACGCCTTCCCTGATTTCCTTATCATCTTCCACTAATAAAATGCGGTATTGTTTATCCACTTTTCTATCCTCATTTTCCCTTATTTTGCAAACGAGTATGACAACGGCACCGGCACTGCCACTGTCTGCCTTATTTCATAATACTCGGCAATAACTCTATTATAAATATTGGATGCCTTGAGGGCAACTGCTTCTTGCCGATAATCCATAGCCGTATAAAAAGCGCCTTCCGCCAGGTATTCCACTTGCCGTTTGGAAAGAATGAGATCCGCCAGGGTTTTGGTATAAATATCGATATTTTCCGGGCACAGATAACCATTCACCCCGTCAACCACCAGGTCGGAAACACCGGTGGCAGAAAGCGCCACAACCGGCGTAGCACCGGCAAACGCCTCCGCAATT
>Ga0153972_1000565_pt1 | contig 11857 bp, 8 predicted proteins | sample TSGA056MetaG_FD_104732 | JGI IMG/M metagenome (GOLD analysis project Ga0153972, IMG submission 104732) | Attine ant fungus gardens microbial communities from Georgia, USA - TSGA056 MetaG | ecosystem: Host-associated > Fungi > Mycelium > Unclassified | place: USA: Georgia, George L Smith State...
CGCTCTGGCAACCACATTGTTAATCCGGATGTACGGACTAATGACGTTCTTTTGTGTAGCCTTGTTTTATCTGCACATAAAAAAATGGAAAACCGGAAACTTTCAAGTACATAATAAGCTGCTGGCGGCGGTAACAATACTGGGTTTTTTGACGCAGTATTATTTCCTATTCTATTGCATTACTCTGGCCGGGGTAACGGTGTTTGCCTTATGGAAGGAGAAGCGGGAGCGGGAAATGCTCCGGTATGTAACTACAATGATGGCGGCGGCCACCGTCGGGGTGGTTCTTTTCCCATTTTCCGTCTCTCATGTGTTGGTAAGCCGCCGGGGAGTGGAAGCGTTGGATAAACTCACCGGCGGTCTGGATGGATATGGTTACAGATTGATCGCTTTTGGCAGTATGCTGCTGGAGCGGGTATTCGGCAACTGGTTGATCGGTATTCTTTTTTTTGCCGGACTGCTTCTTTTATGGGCGGTCCTAAGGTATTGTGTGAAAAAGGCCGGCGGCGGTGAGGAGAGGAAGCGGTTTGGGGAAAGAACGGTTTATTATTTGTTTTTGATCATTCCTCCGGTGGTTTACTTTCTGCTTGCTGCCAAAATGTCACCTTATCTGGTTGACCGTTATATTATGGCGATATTCCCATTTGCAGTGATACTCCTGGGTTGTATCCTGGTGAAGGCGGCAGGACTGTTAGACAAGACCATCAAAAGGCCCGGGAAAAGTGCGGATAAAGCCATAAGTCCGGAACGAACCATAAGCCCGGAACGAGCTATAAGTCCGAAAAGGATTTTTATTGGTGCGGCGGCGTTATTTTTGTGCTTCAGCAATGTCCTGTTATATGACGGCGAGTATCTATATAAAGGTTACCGGCAGCAGGAAGCGGTGGCCAGGGAGTATGCCGATCTGGCTTGTATCTGTATTTATGAAGGTGTGGGTTATTACGAAAACCTGAAAGAATTTGAGTATTATGAAAAAACGCTGCTGTTGACCACTGACGAGCTGAAGAACCGTGGGGACAAGGCTTCCATCCGGGAGCTGGACCGGATTGTGGTTCTGGTTAAGAATAATGTGGATCCGGATCAGGTGTTTACGGAACTGGAAGCTACATATGGTTTTCACGCGTCGGCGGAATTGGTGGCGGACAGTGTCTATGGCGACCGGGTGTGGCTGTTTGAAAAATAGCCGAAGGCCAAACGGTAACCTGAATGGTAACACGTAATTGTAAAAAGGAGAGCTATGGTAGGACAAATTTTGATATTAGGTCTGTGGCTGCTGGTTATCCCCACCCTGGTGGGCGGACTTGTGGCTGGGGCGGCGGATAAAAAGACCGGGAATCTCCCATTCCTGTGGATAAGCGGACAGATTATTTTATGGGCGGTATTCCAGCTTATTTGTGTGCCGGCGGTACTAATGGAGAAGAACCTGTCCCATGTGGTGACACTTTATCAGGTAATTACGGCGCTTCTGGTAATTTTGGCGCTCATTATGATATTAAATACCAGGAAAAGGCCCCAAAAAAACTTTAAAGTGATTTCAGGCGAGGCGAGTGAGCATAAAAAATGGTATAACACCATGTGGGCCATTTTCTGGGTGGTGCTGGCGTTTCAGTTAATCCAGACGGTTCGCATGACTTATGGGGACGGTGATGACGCATACTATGTGGCCGTATCCAGTATTACGGAAAATAGTGACACGTTGTATGACAAGCTGCCTTATACCGGGGGTTCCACCAGTGTTGATGTCAGGCACGGTCTGGCGCCTTTTCCTGTCTGGATTGCTTTCCTGGCCCGGGTATCGGGTATGAGAGCCGTTAGTGTGGCCCATGTGGCGGTACCCCTTATTTTGATTCCCATGACTTACGGAATTTATTATGTAATCGGACGTAGACTTTGCGCCGGGCATGAGGAGCGGATTCCGGTTTTCCTGGTGTTTACCCAGCTTTTAGTACTGTTTGGGGATTATTCTTATTTAACGGCGGAGAATTTTATGATAGCCCGGAGCAGACAGGGGAAAGCCGCATTAGGCAGTATTATTTTTCCAATGCTGCTGTTTCTGCTTTTCCTGATTATAGAAAGGCTTAACAACCGGAAAAAAGTGGGAGGACGACTCATGATTCTGCTTGCCTCGGTAATTGCGGCCGGCTGTCTTTGCAGTACCCTTGGGGCTTTTCTGTGTTGTCTGCTGGTGGGAGTAAGCGGTATCTGCGCGGCGGTCTGCTACCGGAAATGGAAGTTTCTGGTGCCCATGGCATCCTGTTGTATACCGGCGGTCTGCTATGTGTTATTATATTACATCATGTAACGGAATGTTGCTATGAACAGCGTAGCTGTGAATAGTAACAACGGAATGGTTATGGATTAGGAGAAATTATGCTGAAGAATCAAGGACAGAATAAAAGAATGCTGTTTATTGCCGGCGTTCTTACCGGAATTGCGATGGTGGTAATTTATATGACTAATCGGGCCGTTCCTTTTATGATGGATGATCTTTGGTACGGCACCAAGCTGTATGAGGAGACGCCAATCACCTCGCTTGCCGATATCTGGGACAGCCAAATCTGGCATTACCTGAATTGGGGCGGCCGCAGTATTACTCATACGATCCTGCAATTGACCCTGCTTCTTGGGGAAACGGCCGCCGATATTCTGAATGTGGTAGTGCTGGTCCTGCTTGCGTATGTGATTTGCATGCTGGCCGGTTACCGGAAACTGACAGCGCATCTTGGTGCGGTAAGTCTGTTGATTGGCTGTAATGCCAATTGGAAAATGAGTATGTTCTGGCAATCGGGAGCGGCAAATTACCTATATATTACTTTGCCTAGTCTGCTGTTTTTATATTGCTATCTGCGCTGCCTGGATGAAGAAGAAAAAAAGCCGCTGCCCGGGATTCTCTTCTGGATGCTGCCGCTTGGACTGATTGCCGGCTGGAGCAATGAAAACATGGGGCCCTCCGTGTGGCTGGTAACCCTGGGGGTCATTATTCTCCGGAAAAAGGGAAAAAAGCACATCCCGGTATGGATGATATTGGGAAATGCGGCAAGCTTAATCGGCAGCATAATGATGATTGCCGCACCGGGTAATTTTGTCAGAAGCGATGAAGCTGCGGCAAATGATTACGGCCTGCTGTGGCAGTTATTTCTGCGTGGTTATGCCGAAAGCAAAGCGGCGCTGGAGTATCTTTTCCCTGTTTTGCTGATACTGGGCGGTTTGATTTTATGTGCGAAAGGGGTTTTGGGGATTAAGCTTGGCCGGAAAAATATTTTTCTGCTGCTTTGTGCCCTGATTTCTTGGGGAGCAATGGTGCTTTCTCCTCATTATCCGGACCGGGCGGCTTTCGGAACGATGGCGCTGTTAGTTTGTGTTATCTTATCCCTGGCAAAGGAGATTGTCGGGAAGCGGAAAGAAACCGCCTGGTACCTCTTTGGCGGGCTGTTCTTTCTATGGCTGCGGGCTATGTATGTATTGGGTGAGTTTCTGGCTGTCAGCTGGGGATGGATTTTGTAGAAAAGATGGTGTGTGAATCATGTGGAATGATGTGGTAACCCTTTTTCAGGAGTATATGGGCACGGGACTAATTGTCGGCTGGTTTCTTCTTTCGGTAATTTATTTGCTGCTGAAAGAAAAGCAGAAGCCTGTTCGGATTTTATTTGTGTATGTGCCGCTGATTTTACTGTTTTTATTTTTTAATCCCCTTTTTGCCCGGCTGATATATGGGCTTATTGGTGATTGGGAGATTTATTACCGGATATTATGGCTGGTGCCGATTACGGTGGTGATTGCGTACACATTGGTGCATATATATGGAAGGCTTGCCGGAAGAAAGCGGCCGGCGTTTGTGATAACCGCCGGTGTTATGATAATTTTATCCGGTAGTTATATTTATCAGAATCCTCATTTCCAAAAGGCCGAGAATCTTTATCACATGCCTCAGAGCGTGGTGGATATCTGTGACGCCATTGAAGTGGAGGGGCGGGAGGTAACGGCGGTTTTCCCCGGCGAAATGCTGCAGTATGTCCGCCAATATTCGCCGGTTGTCTGTATGCCTTACGGGCGGGAAATGCTGGTTGAAAGATGGCAGAATACCCATCCCCTGTTTCAGGTTATGGAAGCGGAAACCGTAGACGCCGATGAGCTCGCTGCGCTGGCAAGGAAAAGTGAGTGCAACTATATTATCCTGGCAGAGAATAAAACAGTTGCCGGCAGTCTGCTGGAGCTTGATTATATCTTGTTTGACACGATTGCCGGATATGATATTTATCTGGACAATACCTTGTATATCGGATTATTTGATGAACTGTAACAAAAAAGGAGGTAACAATAAATGGAAATAAAAGAAATTTTTGATCAGGAAATGAAGCGGGAAATTTGTGATTTTATTTTAAGAAAGCTGCCTGAATGGTTTGGAATAGAATCATCAATAGTTGAATATACCAATGAATCAGGCGGATTGCTTTTTTATGCTGCCTTTGACGAAGATGCGCCGGTGGGTTTCTTGGCGGTAAAGATCCATAATTCTTTTACCGCCGAAGCTTGTGTAATGGGAGTATTATGTGGGTATCACCGGAAAAAGGCGGGCACCGCGCTGATCAATAAAGCGGTGGAAAGATGCCGGGAGGAGGGGTTTCGGTATCTGACTGTGAAGACACTGGATGGTTCGGCGGTCTGTGAGCCTTATGAAAGAACCAGAAAGTTCTACGATAAAATGGGGTTTATCCCCCTGGAAGTATTTCCATTGCTTTGGGATAAAGATAATCCGTGCCTTTTCCTGGTCAAACCCATATCATAGAATAAGAGCATGAATCATAGTATTTATTTCCCATTCCTGCTTTACTTGGTTTCAGCTTCGGCGCCAGTTTTTCCGAGACTTAAAATATACAGGATGAAGGCAAAAATAGTGATGGATATTATTTTACAGGTAAACATATAATGCTCCCCCGAGTGATTCTGGGTAAAAAATATCCACAGAATCGGAAGCATGGCGGCGGCAAGATAAGGTATCCCCTGAAGCAGTGCTGCTTTGATGGTGATTTTTCCGGCATTCCGGCGCAGCCAAATGAAAAGGAAAATCAATATCCCCATTAACAGGATAAAATATGTCCAATTAGCATATGGGTCGATGTTTTTTTGCAGCACCGTAAGGAAACCGGTTATTAGGGAACTGCCGGCCGTATCCGTTCTGGTTTGTAAGGCAGACAGGGCATCGCCGATTACTCTTTGGTTAAGCAGGATATCCGTAATAACCCATTTCCCCGCCCACATACCCAGATAACCGCCGGCCCATGCTATAGCATATTTTACCAGGGAAGCAAGCTTTTCTTTCCATTCGTTATGTTCCAGATACAGATATAAACACAAAGGCATGCCAAGGGTAACCAAAGGATAAGTTAAGAAATCAAAATAGGCGGTAACAATCCCGATAATCAGGAAAAATTCAAGGTAAAGATGATTTGTTTTGATTTCATCATGCCATTTTATTTGAATCAATAAGGCTATAATCATAACATAGAAACAAATGCTTAATGATAAAGAGAAGTACATGGAAAAAGGATATAGGAAGAATGTTGTAATTACCATTCCGAAGCCCAGTTCCGCCTTCTCTTTTCTTATGCACATATACAGGAAGAGGCCCATCAGGAGCGGCTGTAAGATGGCCTGTAGCATTCTGATGGTGTTATAGTTAACCAACATCAGGAGCGGTTTTAGAAGGATCAGATATCCATGCCAGTATCTGGCATATTCCACTTCACGGATTTGTCCCATGCCGGTCAGATAATCATAAAGAGACTGGCCGGGAGCCCATCCGTCAACTTCCGATGAGGTTATTTCGGAGCTTTCCCCCCGATACATTATGAGTGTCTGTTCCAATAAGGAATGTTCTCCGCCGTCATAAACCGCGTGTGCCAACATCAGATTGTCCGTAAAGGAGCCGGTTAAAGTGGCGTCATATCCCTTGACTACTTCCGAACTGACAAATTCCGACTCAATTAAATCAAGGGACTCACGCAAATGCTCTTTCATGGTACCGGTGGGAAGCAGAAAAGAAATAAGCAGCAAGGTAAAGCCTGCCGCAATACCAATTATTACGATTAAAACAAGTTTTATTATTTTTCTCATTTTAACTCCGACTTTATTCCGAACTATTATCTTCATTATTATAATAATTCAGCGCATATACAAATCGCTGGGCAACCAGCTTCCGGCCGGCGAGGTTCAGGTGAAGATGGCCGGTCAGATAAACGTCTGCGTTATCTTCATGAATGGTGCCGTAAAGGTTATCTACGAATGACACACTCCGGGTGTAAGCTGACTGATACTGCTTATTGAAATAAGTGGCCAGTACGTCCTGACCGTACCGGTACATATCGCTGCTGACCATATTGCCTTCTTCATCCAGAGCAAAAGCATAAGTGGGAGAAAGGACAATAATCCGGATATGGGGATAAGTTGCCTGAATCAGCTCAATCCCGGCTTCCATATTGCCGGTAAACTGGGTGATGTCGGTTGGATTTGCATCATTATACATATCATGTCCAGCCAGATAATCGCTGGCATCATACATCAGGGTAATCACATCAACAGTGCTGAAATCCAGAGAGGTAAGAGTATTGTATACTTCGATGGCGTCCCCGGGAGTATCGTCTCCCATGGCATCAAAGGCCAGTTCATAAATAACCTCATTATCCATACAAAACAAAGTGGTCAGCCAATAAAAATTAAAAGCGTCCATAGGATACGACGAAGCCCGGAAGGTGTCCTCAACAGCGGCCAAATAGGTATTGGATACCGAGCAATTATAGACTGTGGCTCCGGACATTTCCGCAATCAAATTGGCGAGATTGTCCGAAGAATCCCGCCAATCCGCAAAGGGAGCGTTGCCGAAAGCCACCACAGTGGCAATCCCGTTATCCGCCGGAACCGCTTTGTTATCATTAATTAAAGGCAGAATGTAGTCATTTACTTCGTATTGAGTGCCTTCCTCATGCTCAATATCACTTAAGTTTATATAAGTTCCATAATTCCATATTCTTAAGACCAGCAGGGCAATAATCAAAAGAAAGCCGGCGGCGAAGGCGATATGCCAGTTCATCTTAAATGATCTCTTTTCATTTTTCATATTTTTTCTCCATTATCGGACAATTGGTTCTTTATATATTTTTCCATTCTACTATCATGTTTATAAGTTGTCCATTAATAAAAATTAAATTTAATTATTTTTAAGAAATTATGAAGAATACATATTTTTCCTTGAAGTGATGGCCTCATAATGCTATAATGTTACAGAATTATTAACTGCAAACTTGTTTAGAAGGGAAGTCGAGAATGAGGAAACTGTTTGGCCGCAGTAAAAAACAGTCTGTTGATGAAAACTATCTGGAGGAAGAATATAACGAAGAAGAATCTTTTGACTGGGACGAGTCAGAGGATTATGCGGAGGATGAAACCGAAGATACATATATAGAAGAAAATGGTGAAGCGGTATACTATGAAGCCGATGCGGAATCCGAAGACGGGGAGTATTACGCCGATGCGGAATTCGAAGACGGGGAGTATTATGCCGATGCGGAATTCGAAGACGAAGAATATTATGAGGAAGCGGATGATGAAGCATACTATGTGGAGGATGACGGGAGTTATCCAGGTAAGAAAAACAAAAGCCACAGGGGCGGAAATAACATCAATCCATTCTTAAAAGTATGGCAGGGATTTTTGAACATGGGGACTTTAGACCGGGTGATTGCGGCTACCGGAGCTGCGGTGCTGATATTGGCCGTTGTAACCGGAGGCGTATATGCCAGCGCCCAAATGTTGGATCAGCAGGTGGCAAGCTTTGCGGAAACCGGACTTTCACTGGATGGAATTGAATTGATTGGTGAATCGGGGCTTATGGCGGTTGCGGATGCCCGGATGGCCAAGACAGCGGCAGCCGAAATTGTGGCGGAAGAAGAACAGAAGGATTATGATGAGGAGGAATACAGCAGCAGTGTAACGGTAGTGCTGAATATGACCTCCATTCAGAAGGATCTGAAAATAAAATTCATAAACAAATCCACCGGTAAGCTGATTGCTAACGTACCATTCACTGTATCGGTTACGGATCCTGACGGAAAGACAAGCATTTGGTCTGATGATGATATGGACGGCATTATTTATTATAAGGATATTACCCCCGGCAATTATAAAGTCACCGTAAATAGCCTGGACGGGGAAAAATATGCCGACTATACTTTACCTGCTGCGCAAGAGACCATTGCGGTGAAGAAAGATATTGCTTATCAGAAGGTGGATGTTAGTGATGAGGTAAAAACTGAATCTGAAGTTGACGCCACCAAGGAAGACACTAAAGTAAATGAAACAAAAGTGGAATCCGCCCTGACCGATACGGTAAAATGGGTGGACAGCACCGCCACGCTGCTAACTTATACGGAAGTATTAAAGAGCACCGTTCCGGATCCCACCACGTTGGCAATGAGCGGAAGTTTTATGCGTCTTAGTTATGTGGGAAGTATCGACCCGACGAGTAAAACGCTGAATGTTGGGGAATCATTTACGGTAAAAGCCTCCGGCAGCGGTGTAAACTTAAGCGGCGTAACCTGGAGCAGCAGTAATACCGCGGTTGCCACAGTGGACAGCAGCGGTAAAGTAACGGCGGTGGCCAAAGGAACTGCCCAGATTACTTTTAAAGCAAACGGATCCGCTGTCAGCGGCGGGGATCAGGTGACGGATTTGACCGGGACTTGTACCGTTACTGTTAATGAAAGCCTGGTGAAAGGTTCCCTGGCGTTGAGTACTCAGTCCTGCGCCATGGCGGTAGGTGTTAAGGTATCAGTGAAGGCAACGGCTTCCGGATTTACCTCGGGAAAAGAGCTTTCTTATACCGTGTCTTCCAGTAACACGAAAGTGGCAGCGGCGGTTGTGGATACCGGCGGGAATGTAACCGTTACCGGTGTTGCCGCAGGTGACGCGGTCATAACCGTAAAAGCAAATTATAAGGACGGCGGTACGGATTCAACCGCAGCGTCGGCGGCCATAAGTATAAAAGTAACCAATAACAAAGTCATAACTTTAGATAAAACAACCGCTGCGGTTTACATTGGGACACCGGTGAAGCTCACCGCCACCGTAACCAATGCCACCACTAATACGGCGGTGACGGCCGAATCTTCCAATACCGGTGTGGCCACGGTTTCCGTGAGCCAGAAAGAGATTACCGTTACCGGCGTGGCCGCCGGAAGTGCCACTATTACCGTTAAGTATCTGGAAAATGGGGAAGAGGTTAAGGCTGCTTGTACGGTGACGGTAAAAGCGAATCCGAAAGAAGACAGATCAAGCAAGCTGAAAGACGCCGGCGGTAACCAGCTCTATGTGTTGGAAAACGGAACTTACCGTGAAGCTTATTATGCGGATTATTATACCGCGGAGAAGTTTTTCATTCAAGGTGAAGCAAAATATACCGGATGGCAGACCCTTAACGGGAAAGTATATTTCTTTGACGCCAACGGTAAAAAGGTAACCGGTGAACAGGTGATCCAGGGAGCCAAATATAATTTTGCTTCTGACGGTTCTCTGGTTGTGGGGTCCGGTACTTCCGGCATTGACGTATCCAAATGGAACGGTACCATTGACTGGACGGCCGTGAAGAATTCCGGCGTTTCTTATGTAATTATCCGATGCGGGTACAGAGGCTCTTCCCAAGGCACCCTAATTGAGGATCCCAAATATTATGCCAATATCAAAGGGGCAACGGCAGCCGGCCTGAAAGTGGGGATATATTTCTTTACACAGGCAGTGGATGAAAGAGAAGCGGTGGAAGAAGCTTCCATGGTTCTGGACATGGTTAAGAATTATAAAATTTCTTATCCCATTTTCCTGGATGTGGAATCCAGCGGCGGACGTGCCGATAGCATTAGCAAAGAAACCAGAACCGCAGTCTGCCGGGCTTTCTGCAAGACCATTCAGGATGCGGGGTACACCGCCGGGATCTATGCCAACAAGACCTGGCTGACCAGTAAAATTGATGCCGGTCAGTTAAGCGCGTATAAAATATGGCTGGCCCAATACGCTTCCTCGCCCACCTATACCGGAAGATATGACTTATGGCAGTATAAGTCAACCGGAAGAGTGAGCGGAATCAGCGGGAATGTGGATTTAAATATCAGTTATCTGGGATACTAAGAGCATAGCTGTTACATAGTGTCCAAGGAGCAATCCGCAGCTGCACAAAACAGGTTATAATACCTGCCCGGCGGCTGCGGATTTTTTAAGTTCAGTCTGGCGGTGAAAGGAGCTGAATCCATGAAATACCGAAGCAGTTTTGAAACATTTAAAAGTAATATCTGTCAACTTGTTTTCCGCTGGAGCGGTTGCAGCCCTCGGCTACGGTATGATATAATGTATTTTATTGGAAAATAGCAATGTATTAAGAGGAAACGGTACTTTTTATGTGGTAAACACATTTATCGTTTAATCCCGGGAAGAATAGGAAGAATAGGAAAAGAGGAAAAGAGGAATAAAGTAAATGAAGACATATTTGGTAACCGGCGGTGCCGGATTTATTGGATCGAATTATATCCATTATATGTTTCGGAAATATAACGGCGAAATCAGAATCATTAATGTTGACCTGCTGACCTACGCCGGTAATCCGGAGAATCTGAAAAGCGTAAGGAACCGTAATAATTACACGTTTGTAAAAGCTGATATCTGTGACAAAGAAGCAATCCGGAAAATTTTTAAGGAAAATGAAATTGATTATGTGGTTCATTTTGCAGCGGAGAGTCATGTGGATCGCAGTATCCGGGATCCGGAAGTGTTTGTCCGCACAAATGTCATTGGCACCACGGTTATGCTGAATTGCGCGAAGGAAGCCTGGGAGCTTGCCGACGGCAGTTTTCCGGAAGGGAAGCGGTTTCTTCATGTATCCACGGATGAAGTATACGGTTCGCTGGAAAAAGAAGGTGAATACTTCTATGAAAATACCCCGTACGATCCTCACAGTCCATATTCCGCCAGCAAGGCCGGGTCGGACATGCTGGTAAAAGCATATATGGACACCTACCGTTTCCCGGCGAATATTACCAATTGCTCCAATAACTACGGCCCGTATCAATTTCCGGAAAAATTTATCCCACTGTTAATCAATAATGCCCTGCAAGGGAAAAAGCTGCCGGTGTATGGTGATGGGAAGAGTGTTCGTGACTGGCTTTATGTGGAGGATCATGCCAAGGCCATAGATATGGTTATGGAAAAGGGGCAATTGTTTGAGACTTACAATATCGGCGGTCATAATGAAAAAGAGAATATTGAAATTGTCAATATTATTATCGATACCTTAAGAGAGATGCTTCCTGACAGTGATCCCCACAAAAGTCTGGTTAGTCAGGAGTTAATCACTTATGTGGAGGACCGGAAAGGGCATGACAGGAGATATGCCATTGCACCGGACAAGATTAAAAAGGAAATCGGCTGGGAACCGGAAACCATGTTCCGGGAAGGAATCCGCCGGACCATCCGGTGGTACTTTGAGAACGGCGATTGGATGGAGCATGTGACAAGCGGTGATTATCAGAAGTATTATAGTGACATGTATGAAAAATAGACCCGAATGGGAACGATAATACCGTTCCCATTCGGGGTGTTTGAAAATGGAGGTAATTGCAATGAAAGGAATTATTTTGGCCGGCGGTTCGGGAACCCGGCTTTATCCGCTGACAAAAGCCGTATCCAAACAAATTATGCCTGTATACGATAAACCGATGATATACTATCCGCTTTCAACCTTAATGCTTACTGGGATCCGGGAGGTGCTGATTATTTCCACACCAAGAGATCTGCCTGCTTTTCAGGAACTTTTGGGTGA
>Ga0153972_1000569_pt1 | contig 11834 bp, 17 predicted proteins | sample TSGA056MetaG_FD_104732 | JGI IMG/M metagenome (GOLD analysis project Ga0153972, IMG submission 104732) | Attine ant fungus gardens microbial communities from Georgia, USA - TSGA056 MetaG | ecosystem: Host-associated > Fungi > Mycelium > Unclassified | place: USA: Georgia, George L Smith State...
CTGCCATGTTTCACTTCTGACATGAAAAAACACCTCCATATGTCTTAAACATATATTAAGGTGTTTCCTTTAAAAATGCAAGTCATTAGTGATAATTTTGTATACATATGTCAGTTCCCTATGAGCGAAAGATTCTCCCCTTGAATTTAAACGGCATTCATCTCATGACTAAAGTCACGAGTTTTTTGCCGAGCTACGCTGATAAATTATCTTCGCCGTATCGGAAAAAGGCACAAGTATATTATGTTTCTATTACTACATGAGCTTCTATAAAAAATTACCATTGAATATCCAGCCCCACTCCAACCATCACAGATGAGAATTGACTTGTGTATTTCCGCTTTTACATTAAATGATACACAATGGCATGGATACAAGCTATTTTTTAGCTGTAGGCTTTTTATGTAGCTTCAACTGGATCCCTTGCTTATCTGCTATACCTTGAAATTGGCTCACAGCATAGGCCGCCCTGTCCTTAATTGGTAAATAATTAACTTCCGAATTTGACGTAAGGTGTTTCATTATCGCTCTTATATCCTTAATATCAAGAAGATTAACCGCAAGACAGAAAAAAGATTTTTGCCTTCCTGCATTATATTTTTCAAGTAAGCAGTTCAGAATTTCCACTTTTTCAACTTGTTCTTTTGTATAAGCATCTATCCCTATTTCTTTAGCTTTTTGAATGTCTTTTAGTTGATTCCGATGCGTAATGAAAGAATCATAGTTATCGATATTTTCATATTTAGGACAAGGATATTCAGTGCACTGGAAACAATATTTAATACTATCGTGTTCAAAGCTACACCTTGCGATTGCACATGAGTGATGCTCGCCGCCGCCACATCCGGGGCAGTGATTACCCAAATGCATAGCACATAAACCGCAGTTTAAACCACAGAGAGAAAATAAGATATTATCTCGTCTAAAGTTCTTCATTTTATCACCTTCTTTCGCTTCCAATAAACATGTATTACCCCAAGAGTAGGAGTCAGTAGTTCATTCACTCTATCTCTCTGCTGTGTCCAGATTATTTCCGTTTCCTTTGGAAGACATAAGTGAACTAAATCTTTTTACACACGGCACACATTGTTTTACTATTTTGCCTAAAAGCAATACCAGTTACGTCCGCATATAAATCTATGTGATCGAACCCTGCCTGTTTCATAAGTGATATTAGCTCATTTGGGGAAAACGCATGATTCCATAAATTATATGTTTGACATTGGTTCTCTGTAATTATCATATACTGTTCAAGGTAATCCATGTGTTTGTACTCCACATTTCTTTGAATACAAACATATGGCTCTGGACGCCAAAATCCCTTATCCTCATAAGCAACAACAGTATTCTCTTGAAAGCCGGAATAATTGGTAAGCGTAAAGACATCAACAATAAAAATACCGCCCGGTTTTAGCACATTGAAAATTTTATTAAGCAGAACTAATCTTTCTTGCGGTGGCAGCACTCCGAAATCGCAATAAATCAGCGTTACAATATCATATTCCGCTTTATAATCGATGGTAAGGTAATTCTGATATAGATAATCAATGCTTTTATTTTTCATCGCGGCGGATTGTTTTGCATAAGAAATCGAGCTTTTTGAATAATCTATGCCAGTCACTTGAAAACCCTTATCACATAATAATGCTGCATAAATTCCGGGGCCGCATCCTAAATCGAGAAGTGCATTTTTATCTTTCTGTATAAATCCTGCAATCCAATCCACCGATTTTATAATATGCTCATGGTTTCTTGACGCGCCATCTTTATCAGGCTCTAAATGTGCATTTAGCATGGATTGAGATATATACTCATCATCCCAAAAGGCAACGTCTGTAGTTACATAGGGATTGGGTTTGTTTTTGAGGGATTCTATTATTTGTGTATACATTTTACTCTCCTTTAAATTTACTTTATCGCCCAAGGGTGAGTTTAATATAAACTCACTGTTTAGATATGAACACAACAACCACCACAGCTAAAGGTTCTTAGGTGACTTTATACTGTTGATAACTGCTCCCTTTACAGGCATATAATTTTGAACTTCATTTTCAAAATATAATGGTAATCCTTCTGCAAATACTGGCGTCCACATTTCAAGTGGGTTTTTCCGTTGATGGTGTATATGGAGATGTGGTTCAGATGTTGAACCGCTGTTTCCGACTCTTGCAATCAAATCTCCAACATTTACCTGATCTCCAACTTCTACATTAACGCTATCTTTTTTCAAATGATTTAACAGGAGATAAGTACCAGTTTTTTCAATTTGTATATACACATGGTTTCCCTCTGACGAAATAAACTTTTCCGTATTTGGTGGAATATCTTCCTCCTCATCATAGGCTGCTATAACTGTAAGAGTATATCAACTGGTTGTGCAGACCATGAACTCAACAACATAGATTGATTAAACCAAAAGTAAAGGTTGATTATTTTACCGCAATGACATAACCAAAAGACAGCCAGCGATTATTATTGTTTTTAATAATCATCGTATCATCTTCGACAGCGTCATATTCCGGGGCATATTCGGAAAATTCTTTCCACCAAGCATCCGCTTCTTCACAATAACCTGCCTGCAAGATTTTAAAACCTGCTTGCCGGACAGCTTCCTCTGTTTCCTCAATGGTCGCGAAGCATTTTTCCCACATGTTATTTTGCACATGGGGAGCAAGGTCGTCAGGGACAGGGATGTTAAAGTGCATTGGTTCACCCAAACCAAATACGCCGCCTTTTTTGAGGACACGATGTATTTCTTTCAGTGAAGCGATATATGCATCCATGCCTACATAGCCCCGCACCATTTCAAGGGTTGTGGTGCTATACGCATAATCAAAGCATTCTTCCGGCAAAAGGCTTTCAGGAACACCGGATTTTACCCCGATAATCTGGTCGGTTACGCCGAAGTTTTCTGCATTTTTCATTAGAAAATCAATGTGGGGGATTCCGGTTTCCCTGTCATCCCAAGGATCTATGCCGACGATATTAATTCCGTATTCCTTTGCCAAAAAGCAAGTCTGATAGCCGCGATACACGCCTATGTCAATTAATCTTTTACCGCTTTTTATTCCCATTCTTTCTGCCATAAACTCCGCCAGTTTGAGTCCTCCGGGGCCGGAGCATTGCGAATAAATTGTTTGATTGTTTGTATACTTTAATGATTTTTGATAATTCATAATTACATTCCCCTTAATGTTTGTACATACGTGGTAATAGGCACAATGGTCTCTTTGCTTGTGAAATCAATTTTATCTCCATAGGTTTCTAAAAAATATTTATTTTCTTCTGTACGTTCTTGCACAGGTTTTTTGTCCAATTGTTTTTTAAGCATAGTCATCATTTTTTTATGAATAAATCCTAATTTCTTATAATCAATCCCGCCGCACAAGTGAAAGACTTTCACGGTACTTCTCAAATCCGCAGGCAGGTTTTTGGTTAATGTCTCTGTATAATCTGTTGTATCCGGGTCAGCTAAACCTACCGTGAAGATCACTAATCTATTGCAAGGATTTTTGACTACTAAGTCAGCACCAAGTATTCCGCTTGCGTAAAGCCCGCCGCCATAGACAACGATATCATAGGTCATAAGCTTTTCCGGCTTAATAGATGAGCTTTCGAATAAATCTGCTCCCAGTGCCTCCGCAATCCAGCCTGCATATTGTTTTGTGGTTCCATAGTTGGATTTGTAAATGACTGCTATATTGTTCATAGAATTATCTCCCTCCGGATTGTAACGCATTTTCGATTGCCTTTAAGATGGTTTTGCTGCTAGTGGTTGCACCGCTTACTGCATCCACTTCTAAAGACTGATTTTGGATAACCTGATCTATAATAGCTTCTGCCTTACCGCCCAGACCGGTTTGGTGTTCCAATATGGATATATCAGTGATCCTTTCCTCTGCCACGGTTATCTGGACGGAAACTTTAACCGGAGCGATCTCATAACTGCCCGTATATACCCCATCTGGAATACCGCTTGCATCTGTCGTTTGTATATCGACATTATTAGAGACTGTTTTAGAATATAAATCAAACGCAACAAAAATTCCAACGATAATCAGGCACAAAACACCTGTGACTATCCCGATTTTTTTAATCTTCTTCATCTCACATACCTCCTCATTTTTGTGCTACACTTGCGGCACTTTATGTTTTAGAGTATAATATATATTTGAAAGTCGGTCAATATAATGAAAGCAAGTGCCACAGCACTATTAAATATGTAGCACTTTCGAGGGAGGCTAATATGCGAACCAGCAAGAATCCACTGGCGCTTCAATCACAAAATTGGGTTTTTTCTTCTTTTACGAAATTACTCAGCTCTTTTCCATACGATGATATATCAGTTATGATGATTTGCAAAGATGCCGGTATCGACAGGCGCACCTTTTACCGGTATTTCGATAACAAAAGGGATGTCCTGCGCTCATATATGGATAGTATTTTCAATGAATACTTAGATCAGCTGAATGAAAACCCGATTCCCGAAGCGACGGAGTATCTAAAACTGTTCTTTAGTTTTTGGAACGATCAACATATGGCTTTTTTGAGTTCTTTGCACCGTAACGGTCTGCTGAACACAGCCTTTACCGAGAACAAAAGATACTCATTACAAATCAATGCGCTTATTGGCAGACAACTGGGAAGAAACTCCAATGATTATGAGGTTGCATACCGTGCCGGAGGGTTAATCAATGTTTTGTCAGCATGGATAGCTGCCGGTTGTGTTGAATCGCCGGATGAGATGATTTCTATTTTATCGAAAATATTTATATAACAGGGATAATAAAAAACGCCATATCACAACTGTAAAATAAAGCATAGCATAGGAACTCACTGCGTAACCCTTGAACACAACAACAGCCATAACTAACGGTTCTTAGGAGGTTTTACACTGCCGATAATACCGATGCCCCGGTCGCAGCGGGAGTTTGAGCTGTATACGACATTGTATTTATTCGCTACTGTATCAGGCTTTCAATTTTCAATTTAATCTTGTCGGGAAGTTGATTCTTGTTTCGTGTTCCTGCAAATACCACTTTCCCTTTACACTTCATGCCTGAAATGTGAAAAAATTCTTTCATTGCTTTTAAGCAGCCTGTGCTTTGCCCACCTAATTTATTAAACGGGACAGGAGTATTACAAGTTGTCAATAGGATATAATTCTGTTTTGGAGACAACTTGGGTTTTGGTATACTACTCTTATTATCATCCATGACAGCACCAACAAGTCTATCAAACATATTTTTTACTGGAGCTGACACATTGGCAAAGTATGTAGGACTGCTTATAACAACAAGGTCACAATCAATCAACTGCTGCCTTATATCCTGTATATCATCATTTATTACACATCGCCCGCTTTCTTTGCACTTCATACATCCGGTGCAAAAAGCAATATTTTTTTCATATAAATTTATAAATTTCACATCGTAAGTTTGCATTTCAGCTTTTTTCACAGCAATATCTAACATTTGTGCCGCATTACCATTTTTTCTTGGGCTTCCCAAAATTGCAATCATTTTTTTCATTTACGCACCTTCCTCCAAAGGAAACTATTGCGAACTATAGTGTTTTCTCTAAAATCGTACATGTATAATTACATTCTCCTAATACTGCTTTTATTTCAATATCGGTGTCAATGAAGCCATGTGCTTTGTAGAAGCGGATAGCCCTTTTATTGTTTTCTAATACATCAAGGATACAATTTGAAAAGCCCTTATTTTTCAGTTCGGTTTCTACACCGGTATAAAATATATGTCCAAAGCCTTGCCCGATTTTATTCGGCAACAAATAAAGAGATATTAAGCAGACTTCGCACTTATTTTCAGTTTCTTTCAAAATCGCAGTTCCGATTACCTCTTGATTATTCTCAATAACCATTGAAAAAACACTATTATTGCCTAATCCAGAATCCAAAAAATCTACCCAATGGTCACTTCTGAGTGAGTTGAGATAATCATCATTCACAATCCCACGATATGCAGTTTTCCAACTCGCAGCTATGACAGAACTTATTTTGCTTATATCTTCCAAACGTGCAGCCCTAATATTTATCATATTCCCATCCTCATTCTTATTAGCGCTTCATCTTATCGCCCTAAACCATGATACTAATGGCTTATACCCTACAATATAAGAATATATTCTTTACCTTCATATATTTTCGTTCCTGCATTGCACTCATAAGGAATATCCTTAACATACTGAAACCCTAATTTTTTCATTACATTTTCAGAAGCGGGGTTTTCCTTTGCGTGCCTACCGACAATTTCCTTTATGCCTAATTCATCTTCAACAAATTTTATAATTTCAGTCATTGCTTCCGTTGTGTACCCATATCCCCAAGCCTGTTTCCCTAGATTATAACCTATTTCAAATTTTCGATATTCTTCATCAAAGTATATTAATCCTGTGCCAAGCAGCTTACCAGACTCTTTAGATACAAAAGCCCATCTATACCAATCATCTGAATTGATTTTGTCAATTTAAATAGTCGTTTATGGAGAGTAAAACGAAGATAATACTTATAACGTATGGTGCTAAATTGACATACACGCATCAAGCGCAATTCTTAAAACAAATTCTCTAATATCGGTTTTATTTCCCCAACCTCTACTATTCCATTCATCACCGGCTAAACTATCGCCTGCATAAAAGATTTGCCCGAAATCGACATCGTTATATTGTGAAACCGCCATATACGCAGAGGCTTCCATATCTACTGTTACACAGTTCTCGCTTATACGCTGACGGATTTTTGCGGGAGTTTCCCTGTAAAACGCATCTGTTGTCCATGTTTTTGCCTTTATGTAGGAGACGTTACGCTCAATTAAAGTGTTCTCAATTACTTGGACAATGCGTTCGTTGGCGACAATCTCTCTTGCGGGTTTGACATAATGATACGATGTGCCCTCGTCTCTAACTGCTATCGTCGGTATTATTAACTGCCCGATAGCAATGTCTTTCTGCAAGACCCCACAACCGCCGCAAGCGATGTATTTACGGCAACCTAAGGCTGTCAGCACTTCGATTTGAACCGCCGCTCCGGGCGCACCGACATACGCTTGAAGCAACACTATCTTTTCACCTTTATACTTCAGTTCGTATATTGGTAATTTGATTGATTCTGCCTCGAAGTATGTGACAATCCTATGCGAAGATTCTTCGAGAATTTTCTCAATCGCCTCACCAAAGTTACAAAGGACGCACCTTTTGGCTATATCCGCAGGTTGGAAGATGTGAAAGGGTCTGATTAAGGCGTTTACATCCTCATCAAATTCCAAAATGGGAAACTCTTTTTTTTGCATACTACCTCACCGCTCCTATTATAAATTATCTTCGCCTTATCGGAATAAGTCGCTAAAGGTAACTATTGTGAACCAAACTATTCAGGCTACTGGGGTGCGAAAACCTACTAAACAATATCAATGGTTCCGTTGATATCTTTCAAAGAGCCGGGAACAAGCTCTCTCCCCATGCACCATTGGGCTTTCGGGTCGTCTTTATGAAAAATATCAAATTCATAAGAAGGTATGAAACCCAGCCTTTGGTATACCTCTGGTTCGCCACAAAGAAACACTGCGATAAAATCCATATCAAAAGCACGATGGATAGCGTGGTCAATCATCATTCTGGCTATGCCCTTACCGAAAAAGTTCGGATGAACGCTAATAGGTGAAAGCACCAACGCCTTAATTTCTTCATTTTCTGTTGTAATAAAAGTCTGATAAAGAACAATTTGTCCGACAATCTTCCCGGTTTCATCTTCGGCTACCAGTGATAATTCTGGAATAAAAGTGTCCTTTTTTCTTACATCGTTCAAATAGTCCGCTTCCGTTCCGTCGGAGTGTACTGTTGTTGCAAATGCTTGGTTAACAAGGTCATATACTTCATCATAGTCCGGCGGACATTCTTGTCTTATTGTGTAAATATGGGTCACTTCCTTTACCGCTTTTTACCCCAAAAGCTAACCTATCGTTACATGCTCCTTTTCGCCTCAATAGTCGTTGCAGGGGACAATAGAGTATAACAACTTTACCTATAATGACCGATTAACGCAGCTTGTTGAAGTATATGTCCATTCATTGCTTTAAGTAGGTTACGCTTTCTTGATTCGCTTGGCAAATCCAGAGTGCAATTCAACACAAATATATTAAACTGATACTTATGTGACCAATTAAATGGCGGTTTGGGTCCGCTATATCTGTGTTTACCATACCCACGTCCTTGTACAGCGCCGAATAAGCTTTCAACAATCTTGCCATGTGCTATATTTGCTGGTATTACCTGCATGACGGGTATATTCCAAATAACCCAGTGATTATACGCAGGTATAGGATGCCCCATATCATCCATGATGATAGCAATAGACTTTGCTTGTTCATCTATATTGGACAAATGCAATTCCGGTGATATATCCTCACCATATCCAGTGTATTGTTCAGGTATTAAGCCGCCCTGTCCAAAGGCGGGTGTTTTCACAACTAATTCTTTCATGTATCTTCTCGCTTTCCAGTATAATGCTAAATTCACCTTATAGTCCAATAGTCGTTGCATTAGGAAACTAAGGCGAATGAAAGTTAATGCTTACAATGTCCATTGCATAGTATACTCTATTTCTTTCGTATCACTATTTTCTTTTTCTTCTTTTATTCTAAAACCATGATTACTATAAAATGTTGCGGCTTTATCATTCTTTACATAGACATCAAGCATAAGAATGGGGTAACGATTTTTACATGTCCCTATTAGTTTTGTGCCAATACCACAACCTTGAAATTTCTTTGATACGAATAATCCTGCAATATAAGTTTTATCTACAATACCGATAAATCCCTTTATTTCTTCTTCCTCATAAATTAAAATTTCAGCGTTAGGCAAAATAGTTTTAACAATTTCATAGTTATCAGCCCAATATTCTTTAGGAATGAAATCGTGTGCGTCTATGTTGGTATCAAGCCATATTTGCATAACCTCATCAATTTTACATATATCAAATTCCTTAACCATTTATAATACTCCTATTCAGAATACAAATGCTGTTTCTTCGCCTTGTCGTGCTATGGCGGTTCATTGTCCGTTCATCCACTTCTGGACATTTACGAAGTGTTAATAAATACTTTGTAATCCCTTTTTCAATGATTTATATAAGGCCGATCCCGAAGATTATTGACACCGTTTCGTTTAGCTTCGCGCCAAAAGCTTATGTTAGCGACAGTTTTATATAGAAAGCGTGGGAAATCAGGTGCAACATAAATATTCTGGCCGCTTCTGTTTTCCTTAATGGCAGTAGCCATATCACATAGAGCATGGTGAATATCAGAAGCAAGACCTTTCTCCCAATCATCACCAACATTATAAAGCATTGACCCGGCTCCAATTCCGACGCCATATCCCCAAGGCAATCTCGCATGACAAGTAAAATGTTCAATCATTTCTATTGCCAAAGTGGTCTGTATCGCATCCAAAGCGCCATTGGCAATAGCAAAAATCTGTGGTGTTGCTGCACCGTGATATGCCGCACTTTCCAACCTCGTCAGCAGTTCAATAAGAGGAGAGGGGAGCGAATCTACAAAAAGCGGGAAAACAATTAACAGTATATCAGCCTCTAACATCCCTGCAATAGTTTCCTGCGGTGTCTCTGCGCGAACAAGCCGCATTGCGTGATAAGTTTCTATCCGCTCGTCAAGGAGCTTTTCCATTCGCTTAATAATTAGGGCAGATATGCCATCTGTTTTTGGGCTGCCATTGATTGCCGCTATTTTCATACGCCCACCTCCAAAGTTTTCAGAATGTTCCCTGCTTCTTTTACAAGTTCATTACTATTGCGAATGGTAACTGCTAAATACTTGGACGGACGCATATTCAAAGCATTTTTCTCTGCAAGTATGGTAAATGTACTCTTTTCTGCGTCGCTCACATTGCCGTAACCGACAGCAATCCATATAGGGAAATGCTTATATCGCATTGGATGGTGTGTTTCGCCTTTATAGTTTTTAAAATAAGGCAGCATAGTCTGTAAAGAGCGGTCAAGAAACGCTTTCATATCAGCGGAAAATCCACCATAAACAATTTCAGAAATTAATATGACTGCATTGGCATTTATTAATTGGGCTGCAATGCGATTGGCCTCGTCATTTGTTATTAGACATTGCCCCGGTGTCTTTAACCAGCAGCCAAGACAGGCAACACAAGGTTTCAGCTCTTTACTGTTCAATATTATAGTTTGTACACTATGACCCTCGCGTTCCAAAAGGTCTTGAACAGCATTCCTGATTTGAATCCCAACTTCGGAACTTTTACATTCACACAGAAGAAGTACATTCATTCTCTTAGCTCCTTCTCCAATTTTTCTATACATCCTTGCGCCCATTGTACGTTTGCCTTAGCTTGGGCAATGCCTAAGTCAAGCGTCATCTGCCAATATAAGCTCTCATTTTTACCATCTGGAATTTCAGATTTGTAATTATTAATACTTGTTTGATATTTTTTAGCCTGTTCTTCTAAACCGGCAAGGCACATATCGCGGTAGGCTTTCAATGTTTTCAAAGTAGCCTCTGGAGCGTTTGCACCAAAAAACACACGCATCAAAAGGGGGTCGTGTGGGTTTTCAAATAGCAGGGCGCTTTCGTTTATCCATTCATTGAGTACATTTAAGCCGTCCTGTGTTATGGAGTAAATCTTCTTGTTTGGTCGATCATTCTGTATGACATTTCGGGAAGTCACCCACCCTTTTGCCTCCATACGCTTAAGCTCGCGATATATTTGGCTTGATTGTGCATGCCAAAAACCGTTGAGGGAATCCTCGAACAACTTGGCTAAATCATATCCTGTGCTATCTTGATATTTTAGCAGTCCAAGCAGACCAAAAGGCAAAGACATAATAATCACCTCGTTTCATATTGTACCAGTATTATATACTACAAGATGATTATTGTCAAGGTTTAAAACAAATTTGCTAAAACAATCGATATGTCAGCCGGGTTTCCTTTGTAGCACAAAATGAACCGTGGAAGGCATTATGGAAGAAAACATATTGCCGGACAGGGAAAGACTGCTCATGTTTGCCGGTATTCCATATGTTATGCCACTTTATATCGCGGGTCAAAGCTATATCCTACGCCATGCACCGTCTTGATGAGTGAGGGAGGGCAGGATCAACCTGTATCTTGTCACGTACCCTGCGTATCTGGTTCCACGGCACCGTTAATTTATGCTCAGCCTTTCTCTTTACATCATGGCCCTTTTGATTGAGAAAGAGCATACGAGAGGATAGTGCGAGTAGTATTATCATCCTCAATTATTAGTATTTTCTTTATAGCGTCCATAGCTCACCCGGCATTGCCAGATTGCGCCCCAGTTGGACGTAACCAACAGACCATAAAAGAAGCGGTGCAGCCAGTTATGGCATAGGCGGCTTCGGCTGTGATGATTTTTTTAAGTTGCTTGCCGGGCATACCCACCGCCCGCATGATGCCGTAATTATTCATTCGGCTGGAAACGCTTGCATTGACGGTATCCATGCATGAAACAAAACATGACGAAGCATAAAGATATACCCTAAAATCAGGGAGTATGACGACCACTATCAGCCGCCATATTCCCTGATTTCTTTGGAGCAATCTGCCCTTTTTTATTTATATTTTCCCTGATGACTAAGTGATTTTTTATAAAGATAGCAATTTCTATTAAGACGAAGCCGATAACATCTGATATAATATGTTATGATTATATCGTGAACGGAGCGTGAAACAATGGGAGATAGTAGCATAATAATAAAAGTTATAGATTTTATTGAGGAAAATCTTGAGGGCAAATTAAGCTTAGATGAA
>Ga0153972_1000570_pt1 | contig 11810 bp, 9 predicted proteins | sample TSGA056MetaG_FD_104732 | JGI IMG/M metagenome (GOLD analysis project Ga0153972, IMG submission 104732) | Attine ant fungus gardens microbial communities from Georgia, USA - TSGA056 MetaG | ecosystem: Host-associated > Fungi > Mycelium > Unclassified | place: USA: Georgia, George L Smith State...
CTTTTCATCCAGCTTAAAGATAACCCCGCTTCCCAGACTGCTTCCAGCCCTTAGCTGAACAATCACGCCAGAAGCGGTATCCTGAAGCATATCAGCGATATTTACTTCCTCCGGATTTACGACGGAAATAGTCTCGTTGGGGTAAAAAGACAGCGTCTTTTCTTTCCCACAGCCTCCTGCCGTTACCGATAGGAACATCACTAATAAGTATAAAATTCTAAACCTTATATTTTTTCCCATAAAGGCAAGTCTCCCCTTAGAAAACCCAATGTCTGCAAGCACCAAATCACATGATCTTTTTTATTTGAAATCCAACTTGTTGGATTTCAAATAAAAAGTTGCTATAAAGCCCGTAGTACTGAATCATAATCTTTCCAAAAATGTAACAGGGGAACGGCATTTCCTCTGAATGAAGAAACGCCATTCCCCTGCCATCTGTAGCGTAAGCAGAACGATAAGCCGGGTTATGTCGTGAATAATCATCTATCTGGAACGGCTGTTGCCAGCCGCTTCTAGCGACCTACCTGAAAGCAGGCCGGGCAAGCCTGTCGCTCTCATTTGGTCTTGCTTCGGATGGGGTTTACATGGCTCCGCCTGTTACCAGGCGGACGGTAGTCTCTTACACTGCCTTTCCACCCTTACCTGCTCACGCAGGCGGTTTATTTCTGTTGCACTGGCCTTGGAGTCGCCTCCACCGGACGTTATCCGGCATCCTGCCCTATGAAGCCCGGACTTTCCTCACCTTCAAAAGGTGCGATTATTTATTCTACTTACTGCCCTACAAATTATTATATCATGAATTACAAACCAAATTCATGATCTTGTTGCATTCGCCAAATACCTTCGGTGCTTGGCTCATTGCTGTCATTATATCATGAATATGATATTAAGGTCAAAAGATATTTTGATCCATGATACCTACGGATTGCTACGCATGGAAGCAGCTTCCTCCAATAAATTCGCGGCAAATGGAATTGGTTGGCAGGCTTTCACTGCTGACACCCAGAAAATAATCCAGGAATTTCAGCAGCCGTACCGCTTCATAGTATTCCGGGACACCCTTGGCAATATCGAACAGAAGCGGTTCCGCATACTGCTTTAACACGGCCAGTTCATAAATCAGGACGGAATTAAACATAGCATCTGCTTCTTCCTGGAAAGGAAAGATATTCTCCTCCTCTCCCCGTCTGACCGAAGGCCACATCTGAATGGTCCGTCTGGCACTGGCGCCTCTGGTTCTGGCATCCCTGACCATTCGGCGCAGAAGCCTCCCATCCGTGGTGGGAATCCGGTTATGACCGTCAATATTCAGATTGGTCAGAGCACTGATATAGATCTTATATTTACTATCATTTGGCAGTTCATATGAGGTTTTTCCATTAAGACCATGGATACCCTCAATTACAAGAATATCCTCTTCTCCCAGTTTCTTAAAATTACCATTATATTCCCGTTTGCCTGTGATAAAATTAAAGCTGGGAAGCTCCACCTCCTCACCGGCCAACAGCCTGACCATATCTTCATTAAACTGCTTAACATCAATGGCTTCTATGCATTCAAAATTATAATCTCCGTTTTCATCCAGAGGTGTCAATTCCCGGTTTACAAAATAATCATCCAGACCGATGGGATGCGGGAGCATCCCCAGTGTCCGAAGCTGAATGGAGAGCCGGTGGGAAAAACTGGTTTTTCCGGAAGATGAGGGCCCGGCAATCATTACAAACTTAACCCCGCCACGCTTCACAATATCCTTGGCAATCTCGCCGATCTTTCGTTCCTGTTCCGCTTCCTGCACTAGGATTAAATCGTTCCAGGAGCCACTGCAGATTTGGTTATTTAAATCACCAACCGTTTCAATTCCGATTTTACGGCCCCATATCTCGGATTCTTTCAGCGTGGCAAAGAGCTTTTTACTTTCCGCAAAAGTTTCCACCTTATCAGGCTGCTTTTTATTGGGAAGAAGGAGCATAAAACCTTCATCATAAGGGATGAGCCGGAACCATTTCAGATAACCGGCATTGGGCAGCATATATCCGTAATAATAATCAAAATATCCGTCTATCTCATACACATTGACAAAAGAACTGCGGCGGTAACGGAAAAGCTTCACCTTATCCTTCATCCCCTGCCGGTTGAAAATCTCCACCGCTTCCTCCAGTGGGTAGGACTTCTTCATAAAAGGTATTTTAAGATTACCCATTTCACGCATCCGTGCCTCAATTTTAGCGGCATTTTCCGGTGATGATTCAATTCCGTCCCTGGCACTGATATAATAACCATGACCCACGGTAAATTCCACCCGGCATTTTCTGACGGCCTCCTCACCAAATACATCACTTATTGCCTTCAGCATCAGCATGGTGGCGCTGCGTACATAAGTTTTATGCCCGACATCATCCTTTAAGGTGAAAAAACCAAGACTACAGCTTCGGCTCAGCCGTTTAAACAGCTCTCTTATTTTACCGTCCACGGTCACCACCGCAATTAATCCGTTATATTGCTCCTGATATTCGTTGGCGATGTTTTCATATGTTGTTCCCTGTGAGTATTCTTTTTCCTCACCGTTTATAGTCACAGTAAGCATTTTTTTCCTAACCTTCCTATTAACGCTAACCTTCCTTATGTCATTCCATATCATACCAGGAAAGGGCCTGACAGACCGTCTCCTGCTCCTGTTTTATTTCCAGCAAACGCTCCCGGGCGCGGCTGCCTGCGCCATTCAGAAGCTTCTTACTTATCTTCTCATTATTTTCATTTGCCGCCAAAAGATACCTTCGTAAAACCGGATGCCTGTTTTTCAGCAAGCCTTCCCCACAGTAATCAAACAGCGGATTCGCCACAGCTGCGGTCTCGCCGGTATAAACAGCCTTCATCATCGGATAAAATTTACCTTCTTCCTCAATTATATTCTCCGCCACGGTCCGATATCCCCTCATTCTTAAGAACTCCCGGAAATGCATAAGCTCCGACTGAGGCTGCAGGATAAGCTCTTTCAGCCGGATGGCCTTTTCATGATCTCTGGTTAAAATTTTCATCATCAACCGCCCGCCCATGCCGGCCATTACCAAAGTGTCGGCCTCGCCTTCCCGTAATCCGTCCAGTCCATCCGATAACCGGAGTTCTATGTAAGATTCCAGCCCAAATTCCGCGATATGTTTTATCGCCCGTGACAAGGGACCGCTCCTTACATCCATGGCAATCACACCGGAGCTGATTTGCTTCTGCACCAGATAAATTGATAAAAAGCCATGATCGCATCCCACATCACATACCCGCATCCCCGGCGTGACCATCTCGGCTAATGCCAATAAACGTAAGGAAAGAGCCACTTCCCCATGCCGCCGGCCAGGAATGTAACGGTCATTTTCTTTTTCCATCGATTAATCCAAATAATCTTTCAGCTTACGGCTGCGACTTGGATGTCTCAGTTTACGCAAAGCTTTGGCTTCAATCTGGCGGATCCGTTCCCTGGTAACGTTAAATTCTTTCCCCACTTCCTCCAGGGTCCGGGCCCGCCCGTCATCCAGTCCAAACCTGAGCCGCAGCACTTTCTGTTCTCTCTCCGTAAGCGTCCCCAGCACCTCAACCAATTGCTCTTTTAAAAGGGTAAAGGCCGCCGCGTCCGCCGGTATGGGAACATTGTCATCCTGGATAAAATCACCCAGATGACTGTCCTCCTCTTCTCCGATGGGTGTTTCCAAAGAAACCGGTTCCTGACTGATTTTCAATATTTCTCTGACCCGCTCTACCGGCATATTCATTTCTTCCGCAATTTCTTCCGGAGCAGGTTCCCTTCCCAGCTCCTGAAGCAGCTGTCTGCTGACACGGATTAGCTTATTAATAGTCTCCACCATATGAACCGGAATTCGTATGGTTCTCGCCTGATCCGCAATGGCTCTGGTGATGGCCTGACGGATCCACCATGTGGCATAAGTTGAAAACTTGTATCCTTTGCGGTAATCAAATTTTTCCACCGCTTTTATCAATCCCAGGTTACCTTCCTGAATCAAATCCAGAAAAAGCATGCCCCGGCCCACATATCTTTTGGCAATGCTGACTACCAGGCGCAAGTTTGCCTCCGCCAGACGCTTTTTGGCATCCGGATCACCGATTTCCATCAGTTTGGCCAACTCTATTTCTTCCTCTGCGGAAAGCAGCGGAACCTTACCGATTTCTTTCAGATACATTCTAACCGGATCTTCAATGCTGATTCCATCAGGAACGGTAAGGTCAATGTTTTCCACATCCACCTCATCTTCTTCCGTGAGAATAATTTCTTCCTGATCCACCTCATCGTCTTCGGTTATGCGAAGCACATCCACATTATTTCTTTCCAGTGTTTCCAGAATCCGGTCAAATTGCTCCTCTTCCAGCTGCATTTCCGCAAAGAAGTCATTAATCTCCTGATAATCTAATACATTTTTTTTCTTCTTGGCATGATTTAAGAGCTCTATTATCTTCTCATCAAATTTTGCCTGCGTGTTTTCATCCATTGTCGTGGTTCCATCCTTCCTATTGTATTAGCTTGTTACTATTCAAGATCACGTCCTTCATAGTCACATTCACTCCAAAGGTTCGGTTAATCTCATTTTTACCTTATTCCAGAGAAATATGCGTTTTAGCAAGTTCTTCCAATGCTTTCTTACCTTTTATTACTTGTTCCAGGGCATTTATATCAGAACCCATCTTCAGCGTATAGTGCTCATAACTATACTTTTTAACGGTAAGCAGAATGTCATGGAATGCTTTTTCTTTTTCCAAAACGGTAGTTATTTCGGGCAGACTGGCATTAAACAAGGCCGCGGCTTCCCGCTGTTTTTCCTCTTCCGTAAACATACTGATAATTCCGGCCGGATTGTATCGGCCCGCTTTCAAATCTTCAAACAGCTTTTCCACAACTGTCCGGTAAATATCCTCGGTAAAATCCGCCGGGGTAATATATTGTTCTATTTTAGAAAAGATTCCGGGTTCATCCGTAATCCATGTAATCAGAAGCCCCCAGGCCTTTCTGATGTTTTCTTCCGGAGTATTCTTTTTTTGAACCCCGCTTTTGGGCCTCTCCGCCGGCTTAACCAGTCCGGTTCTGGCGGCATACGTATTCACCAGCTTACGCAGATTCTCAAAACCGATATGATACTTTTCGGCTATTGCCTGAAGGTAATTTTCCCGTTCCACATCCTCCTGAAAATCGCATAGCTTGCGGGCAATTTCCCGATGGAACCGGGTTTTGGATTCGGGATCCTTTAAATCATAATCTCTTTCCAGAATCCGGATATCAAAAAAGAAGCTGTTTTCCGCCTGATTCATCCGCTCCCTGAATGCCTCACTTCCCAGGCCCTTAATGAATTCATCCGGGTCTTTATAAGGCTGCATGTTGATAACCTTTGGGGCAAGCCCCACCTCCCTGAGGATTCCGATACTGCGAAGGGCTGCTTTCACCCCGGCTCCGTCGCTGTCATAAGCCAACAAGACATTTTCCGCATAACGGGCAAGCAAATTCGCCTGTTCCGAGGTAAAGGCGGTTCCCAAAGATGCCACCGCCTGAGTAAATCCCGCTTGGTGTAAGGCAATCACATCCATATAACCCTCACAAATTATCATGCTGCCGCTTCTGGAGGCCCTGGCGAAATTAAGTCCATACAGATTCCTCCGCTTATCAAAAATCGGTGTTTCCGGAGAATTCAAGTACTTTGGTTCCCCTGTTCCTATCACCCGGCCGCCAAATCCGATGACCCGGTGATTAATATCCTGAATAGGAAACATCACCCGGTTCCAGAATTGGCTGAGAAGTCCGCTCTTTTCAGAAAAAGACGCCAGACCGGCTTCCTTAATCAGCTTGTCCTCATAGCCTTTCTGTTTTAAGTATTGCACCAGATGTGCGCCATTTTTACCGGCGTACCCCAAACCAAACTTTTTTAAAGTGTCCTCCGTCAAATCCCGGTTTAAAAAATATTTTAAACCAACTGTTCCCTGAGATGAGCGCAATTGATAGTAGAAAAACCTGGCGGCCTCTTTATTGACTTCCAAAAGCATGCTCCGCTTATTTTCCCGCCGGCGCATCTCTTCGGTATATTCCAGCTCCGGCAGCGCCACACCGGCTTTCTCAGCCAACATTCTTACCGCTTCCGGAAAAGTAAAGTTTTCATAATTCATAATAAAAGTAAATACATTCCCTCCAGCACTGCAGCCAAAACAGTAGTACATCTGTTTGCTTCCTCTTACGGAAAAGGAGGGGGTCTTTTCGTTATGGAAAGGACATAACCCCCAATGGTGGTCACCCTTCTTTTGTAACCTGACATAAGAAGAAATCACCTCCACAATATCATTCTTCATCCTGACTTCTTCTATCAGTTCTTCCGGATAATACATGCAGCTTTCTCCTTATCCCTGTCAAATGTAATGATGCTGGGGATCCTGGTATCATATATGCCAGGACTTGGGAATGTATAGCTCCTCATACATGGCGATTGCGAAACGGTCGCTCATGGCACCCACATAATCGCAAACCACCTGCTCTTTTGGCTCTCCTGCTACCAGTATCTTCAGGAATTCCTCCGGCATTTCTTCTACATACTTCATATAATGTAGGTATAAAGTTTCCATCAGCATTTCCGCCTTGTTTTCTTCACTTTTGGCCAAATCATTCTGATATACCCGGTCAAACATAAACTGCCGCAATTCTCTCATGGCTTTGCCCACCGTATCCGACATCAGGATATCATTCTTCCCCATACTAGTGGTAATAATATCATGAATAAACCGATCCAGACGAAGTCCCGGGGTATCCCCCACCACTTCCCTGATTTCAGCGGGCACATCCTGTTCCTTTAAAATCCCGGCTCTTACTGCGTCATCCATATCATGATGGATATAGGCGATCTTGTCCGAAAGCCGCACCACCCTGCCTTCCAAGGTATGAGGATTGCCGGAGGTCTGATGGTTGAGAATACCGTCCCTGACCTCATCGGTTAAGTTCAAACCCCGCCCCTTTCTTTCCAGCAGTTCCACTGTTCTGACACTTTGCACATTATGTTTAAATCCATACGGACAAATCCGGTTCAAAGCCCGCTCTCCGGCATGTCCAAACGGGGTGTGCCCAAGATCATGGCCCAGCGCTATGGCCTCCGTCAAATCTTCATTCAGCTTCAGCGCCTTGGCAATAGTACGGGCATTCTGGGATACTTCCAGCGTATGAGTCAGCCTGGTCCGATAGTGATCTCCTTCCGGTGTCAAAAATACCTGGGTCTTGTCCTTTAGTCTCCGAAAAGCCTTACAATGAATAACCCGGTCCCGATCCCGCTGAAATACGGGGCGGATATCACACTGGTCTTCTTCTTTTAAACGTCCTTTGGAGTTAATGCTCAGAGCCGCATATGGACTTAGATAATCCTGCTCCCACAGCTCCATCTGTTCCCTAATCGTCATAACCTCACCTTCTTAATATAAGTTCCTTAGCTGCCGGTAACGATTTATTATCAATTATTGCGATAACAGAAACAGGAATATCGGATATGCGATATTCCTGCAAAAAATATTCCTATATTATATATTCTGGGCCAAACCCCAAATTCCTTTTCCTCTTTACATTAAAAACATTTTTATAATTAATAGTTAGCGACAGATATCGTAAATAAACTCAGCATTTTTATCCATGGCTTCAAAAGCGGTTTTAAATGGTGACATCTGAAATACATGCCACATTCCCGGAAAGTAATCCATTTTCACCGACACGTTGGCTTCCACCAGTTTCTGATGAAGCCGCTGGGAATCACTTAGCAGGATCTCATTCTCACCAACCTGGATATAAATGGACGGAAAGCCCTCCATATCACCAAATAGGGGAGAAATCAAAGGATTTTCAAGATCTTCCCCGGCCGCGTAAGCCTCCGTCATCCGGTCAATATACTCGCTGTTGAGAACCGGGTCTATATCCGCTTTTGTTATTATCGACTCACCCGACTTTGTTAAATCTGTCCATGGTGACATTAAAAACAGTCCCCGCGGCAGCAGTCGGTTCTGCTGCTTCAGGCGCAGAGTCAAAACCAATGCCAGATTACCTCCGGCGGAATCTCCGGCCACTATGACATCACGGGCGCCATACCCTAAAAGCATTAAATGATCCCAGGCTTTCATGGCATCGTTCAGCGCTGCCGGATAGGGATGCTCCGGAGCCAGTCGATAATCAAAGCAAAACACATCCATGGAAGTGGTCATGGCCAGCTTGGAGGTTAAGGTCCGGGCGTAAACACTGCTGCCGGTGGAATAACCGCCTCCATGACAATATAAGATCACATGTTTCTTCATATGGGCTCTGGTAACCATGACCCATTCCCCATACATCCCGTCAATCTCCATTTCCTGGTAATGAATATCCTTCGTATTGCCCAAAATAGCGCCAATAGCATCCTGAGACTGCCGATGCTTTTCAATATCGGTATTCTCCACCAAACCATGAACCCGCCGGATTAATTGCATCCGGCTGGCATTTCTTTTATCTGTCTGAGCCATATCCCCTCACTCTTTCTGCCGCGCCACGGCAAAGTCAAAAACCCTGCAGCAAGCTGCGGTACCTGATAGCATCCTAAAAATGCAGACGCCGACGTACTGCGCTTCGTAGTCTTCTCCTGGAAAGAATTGTTATGATAGCAATATCAACAATCACACATACTGTCAGAACAATAGCCGACCAGCTTAATGAGACCATGCCTTTTATATATCGGTCAATCAATATCTCCAAACCAATACAAGCGAAGGCAATAGCGGTAAAACAATATAACGCCACTGTCAAAATAGAGCGGGGCAGCTTACGGATACACATAGTAAGAATCTCCCCCACAATTGTCACTAATATTACAATCGGCACGCCCAGCCCCCATAGCCAATTATCCGATTTCAGCATATAAGACAGCATATACAGATATATGCCCACCGCCAATCCGTCAAAGAGGATGGATAAATATATGGACTGTCGATTATAGATGGTAACCGGTATCAATAGAACCCATAACAGTACACAAATTCCAATTATGGCCAGTGACCATGGAGAGGATTGAAGCACCAGCAAATTCAATAAACCGCAGGTAACGGCACAAGCTACCACCACGGTGGTCATCAGAATCCCGACATCTTTTCTTTTTACTGCTTCCACCGCTTGCTTTTCTTCGGGAAAGGTCGGTTTCCTTGCCGAATCTTTAATTTCCCTGGGATTAATAACCGGCGTATTGCACAAAGGGCAGTCCGTTAAAGTGCCATCCAGTTCCACGCCGCAATTTACGCAATATGACATGTGCACACCTCTCTTTATTGCTGATACCGGATATGGTATCAATTTTTTCCTAGATTTCTTCTTTTATTTCCCGATTGCTTTCTATCTTTACATGAATGCCGTCCTGCACCAGTTTCCGGAAAAAGTAACGCTCCACATCAGCTTCAATAATAGCGCTGGCAAAATTGATCGTCAGCACATCATCAAAACTGATAATAGCGCAATTCGTCCGGGAAGAAAAAGGTTGTCCCATATAAATATCAAATCGTTCGACATAGGGCTTCATACTATCGGAGACCTTCAGGGCGCCCATATTGGTCAGACCGGCAGAGGAATTTTGATCTTGTACTTTGGTGTAGAACTGCTTCACCACAAAATCCTTGATAAATAAAGGCACCACCCGGATAAAGGGGTTCTTCTGGGTTGCCGCGTTAGTTGTGATATCCCCGCGCAAAAACTTTTCATTAATTTGATACCGCATGTAATTATGCACCTGTAATACAATTTCTTCAAATGTGTATTCCCCAAGACGCGGATCAATTCCCGGATAAATCATGGCAATAAAGTTACGCAGAGTCTGGGACGGAAAGAAGCGCCGCAGATTGACCGGCATAGCAATTTTTACCGGCCGCATTCGGATTGGTTTATCATCTTCCTGCTTCTTCAGCAGGGCATATAGCAGCACGGCATTCAGATATTCCGTTATTGTGGCTTTATAAGACTTCGCCACTTTTATTACTTCGGAAACCGACATTATGCCATCCACAATATTTAACGTATAAAAAGGTTCCTTTGTTCCCCTCACCCGGTACACTTTCTCGCCGGGCCGGGGTGGCCGTACCTTGGCATCGGCATATTTCATGTAAGCATCTTCCAGTTCTTCCGGATCCGGCTGTGAATCCACATCCAGTACAAAGTCACCGTTTTCAATCTCATGACCGGATAACCGCAGATATACCGCTGTTATGGTCTGCAGCAAGCACATGCCTCCGGTGCCGTCCCCCAGACTGTGATGGGCCTCTAAGGAAATCCGGCTGCCGTAATAATAAATTCTGATCAGGTAACGGTTATTGGTGTTAAAATTCATCGGCTGACAAGGATTCTTTACATCCGGCCTTACAAATGGTCCCGGCCGGTTATTTGGTTCAAGATACCGCCAGAAAAGTCCCCGGCGGATAGCAGCCTTGTAGGTCGGGAAGCGAGGCAGGGCAAGATCCACCGCTTCCTGCAGCCGTAACGGATCCACATCCTCTTTTAACAGCACGGAAAGACGGTAAACAGAGGAAAAGTCCTTCCTCTGAAGAGTCGGATAGACAATGGCAGAAAGATCCAGCCGGTACCAATCCCGGCGTTCTGTCTTCTTTTCCCGATTCTCTTGTTTTACCTTGCCTATATCCATAAATTCTCCTGCCGCTGTTAAGTATTTTTTCTATTCTAAATATAACACTAATTGGGAAATTTAGGAATACTGTTATAATTATTTAATATTTACTAGTAATCTATTTTAAATACATTATCACCATCTCTAAGAAAAAAATGCTTTGACAGAAATATTTAGCGCCAAGTACCTAATATCGGTTAATATGTTAAAGAATCACATTGGAAATAACGCAGATACCGGTACATACCCCGACAAATTCTACGGCTTCAATCTTATCTTTCAACATAATCGCCTTTTTCCCGGTATGTGTTAATCTTTTCCACCACCGCAGGCACAATCGCCTGGGCCCCGGCAGTGCCAAGAACACCGTCAATAAAATCATTCTGCATATCCGCAGGGTAAACTCAACCGACCGGGCCATAATAGTCATTCATAAAACCACTAATAGCCTGGTATAGCTTCTGGTTCTCATACACATAGCTCGAGTGACTTTCTTGGGGAAGTATTTTTAAAATACTATGATTAATATTCCGGGCTATCAGCTTGGTATGTGATTCTTCAATCATATCTTTGCCTCCGGCCAATATAAGTGTTGGAATAGTAATTTTCTTAAGTTCACAGGGGTCAATATGAGGTTCGGTCAGAATCATTTTATCTTTGGGACTCCTGGAAAAGAAATATGAAATTTGAATCATCCGGAGCCACTTTTCTTTCATTCCCGCAGGTACAATATTTGCCCCGGCCGCGATAAGTCCTGACAATAAATCCGGGCTGCGAATTGCCAGAAGCAGACCGATTATACCACCGTCACTAAACCCGAATAAAAGCGGACGCTCAATATTTAGGCCTATGATAAACTGCTCAATATCATCAGCCATCAGTTGATAGTTAAGTTGTTTGCTGCGTCCGCTGTTCCCATGATCCCGACTGTCAATTAAGTAGAGCCGATAATCCTTTTCCAAAAGCGCCGGCAAATTTTTAAATATTCGCGAACTTTCCCGATTACCATGCAAAAACAGAATCGGCGGGCCGCTTCCATATACTTCATAATATATTTCTATGCCATTAATATTAACTTTCATTTTTTATCCATTCTTCCGTTATGATATCCCGAAACCATCCTTTGAACATAAAATGCTATCGGCTGTTTTCCAGTCAGTTCCA
>Ga0153972_1000573_pt1 | contig 11799 bp, 14 predicted proteins | sample TSGA056MetaG_FD_104732 | JGI IMG/M metagenome (GOLD analysis project Ga0153972, IMG submission 104732) | Attine ant fungus gardens microbial communities from Georgia, USA - TSGA056 MetaG | ecosystem: Host-associated > Fungi > Mycelium > Unclassified | place: USA: Georgia, George L Smith State...
AGTGTCTTGAAATTCGGTATAATCTTTATGGTATCTTTGGTTACTATGCATATCTAATTATACCATGGAGGGTAGGTTCTTCGGAACCTACTTTTCTATTTTGCGGCATAAAAAGGGAGATGCTACAAAGCCAACTTACATCAGTTTTGCAACATCCCCTTTTCCTATTTCTTTAACTTCGGTTTAGCACAGTATATAAGCCAAATTGAGTTCTAACCATTCTCCATATGATATGCTTCAAAAAACTCATCGCTAATTTGATAAAACAAATTTATAGCATCCTCATCACTATTAGTACACGCAGAGATAATTCTATGCCACAAAATAACCTTTCTTCTAAAGTCCAATCCTTTGTTATCATAAGCCCATTGTTCAACAAATCCATTAAAATCCCTTTTGAATGCATGATCTATATCCTGTGCTTCCGAAGATCGTAGATTGCTTAACAAAAACCCTGATAAGTAATGGTATACATTATCCATCCTAGCTTCATAAACATACATCTTAGGTCTCTTTTTAATATGAAGAATAGTATCCTCAATATTAATATAACCTGCTCCCATCTTTTCACCCTCCACTAATTTATGTTCCTGATAACCTCCCAAGTGATGTCCGCTACTTCACCAATCCCTAAATCTTTTGCCCATTCAGTAAATGGCACTCCATCAGGGTTCATATTGTCAAATACCCGATCTCCAACTTTTATCGCATCATGAAAATCGTTTCCAATCAAACCATTTTTATCAGAATAAATATTCGCTTTACTGTTTACCTTTATGCGTTCTCCTTTCACTCCCGCATCTTTCATCTTACGTACTGTGATTATTGTTTCCTGCTTGCACTTCGGACAAAATAAAGGGAAGTTTTCAAGTATCGTATCTTCTCGTATTCTAAGCCGAGTTTTGTTTGTGCAGACAGGACATAATATCCATTCTGCTTTTTCCACAAAAACACCTCACTATCGTGTTACATCAACAATGTATTGATTACAGTAAAATCATCATTTTGCTTTTGTATTTCACGCATTTCTTCCTTGGTGTATTTTACTTTGAGCTTGCTGCCGCAATCAGGGCATTTCGTTAATTTGGGCTCATATTCTTTTTGGCATTTATCGCAGTATTTTTTCATTTTATTACCTCCACATTTTTTATCAAACAGAGTATTAGCATATAGTCGCATTTGGCGTATATTGTTGAGTTTAGCCAATCATCATAACGCTGAGAAAATCAGTTAAAAAATGTACTATCATAGGACTCCATAGAGATTTTCCCTTACGATATAAATATCCAAATAGTAGACCAAGCACCAGCACAAATGCACATTGAGTAGCTACCGCCGCAATTGGAAACGTGCCGGTCAAATAGAGTTTTATAAAATATGCAGGTAAATGCAGTAAAATAAAAAATATATTTGAGATAAAGTTTGCTTTTCTCTCTGAGAAATACTTAGTGAATGCGTTTAATCCCCATCCTCGGTAAACCATCTCTTCAACAAATCCTACGGAAACAAACATCAGTAGGTGCTTAAAAAAATTAAGTTCCGGATTAATCCAAAAGCCGCCATGAATATAGAACATAGCGCCCAAATGATATACAACAATAACCGCCACGGAAATTATAAAAGGTTTCATATTTGGCTTGTTTGAAAAAAGATTTTTCAATGTTGTTGGAATCTCTTTTTTATATATCTGCAATAGAATGATTGACGGAGCTACCCAAACAATACGACTGAATAAGTTATATAAGTGGTTGCCCCAACTGCCGGTTGACGCCCCAAATAGTAGTTGTGAATAACCCCATGCATTGGTAACAATAGTCCAAAGCAATAAAAACATAATCTGCGAAATAATGATTTTCGCAAGAGACAAGCTATTTGTTTTTTGTTGTACATTTTTCATGTTTATTCCCTCCGAGCCTTATGATATCACCGCACATCACGGCGTAAGGTCAACCAAACGGCGGTAACTCCGAATAATACCACCCAAGCAAACTGAACGGTTATCCCCGGCCATACATCTAAAAAATTCGTTGTTTTAGGTATTAAAAATAAATTTATAGCGGCAAGGTCAGGGAGAAACTTTGCGGGTTTGAATAATGAATACAGCATTTGACTAAGACTGAAAACAAGAGGGAGAATTATGGCAATAGGTGTAATCAGCGTTTTAGTTAGCATAGACAGCCCTGCGCTAATCCAAGCCATTTGTGCCCAACTAATCATAGCAAGAGCGACGCCGACCATAAATTCCGCTACTAAGCGAAAAGTTATATCACAATTATATTGAATGATACAAACCGCCAAACTCACTAAGCCCGAAATCATACCCGAAAGCACAACAATCATTGCAAGGATAATCCATTTCGCACCTATCGTTTTTATGCGTTTAGGTACTGCAAGAAACGTAGTCCGTAAGCAAGACTGCTCGTACTCTTGCCCGAAAAATCCTGCCGCCGCTATAACAATTCCGGCTTGTCCTAAAAATAATGCCCGCATACATTGAGAAATTACATCTTGCACCGATAATTCTGTTCCCCCCGATATATTAGCGCCCATCACGAGCAAAACAATCGGCGCGGTCAATATTGCTCCTATTATGCCTACCGTACACCACGGATAGGAACGGAATTTTGACCATTCACTCCGAATAGCACATTGCATTAGTACCGCCCCCCAACATCACGGCGAACAAAGAAATATGCAGCCATAAACAATATAACAACTGTCCATGATGCCAGTATCAGCCCGCCCTTTACCGGGTCATGCGGATAGGTATCGGTAGGAATTGCAAAAAGAAGATTTCCGGCGGCAACAGGAAGATAGCCGCCCCACTCCCATTTTTGCGCCAAATAGTCGCCTAAACCTACAACCTGCGGAACCATAAAGAGTAGAGGAACAATCGCATTACGGCTCAACATTCCAATCCCGAAAGATAAAACAATCAATAACACCCAATCCAATGTAGCATAGCCGATAAATTGCCAAGCTACGGGACTTAAAATCAATGGGTCAAGTCCTTGATTTCCCAAGCCTATATGTGTTATGGAAATGGTGATAAATACCGAAATGAACGATACGGCAATACCCGCCACCAAAACAGCCGATAACTTTGAAAGAAATGTACCCATGCGCTTATTCAAACCTAATAGAGTTGTTTTCAATTCTTGGCTTCGGTATATACTTGCTCCCGCAATACCACCCAAGACCACTATAGCGGCCTGCCCGAACAGAATAACATCAAAACCAAAGTAATCCAAAGGCGGCAATGCTACCGCTAATTGAGGGTGCGTTTCCGGCGTTGCGGTTATACCGATTTGCGCCAAACTCATAGCCTCTACCAACGCAAGGAGCGGTTGAATGACCGCCACTATACCGAAAATAATCCACCATGCCCGGCTCCCAAAAATCTTTGCAAACTCGAAACGGATAGCTCTGAAAAAATAGTTCATCATTCCTCCCTCCCATCTGTGAGCGAAAAGAATACATCTTCAAGAGATTTAATATCCTGCTTGACGGTTGCAAGCGACCCTGCCGCTACTATGTTTCCGTGGTCGATAATAACAACGTCGTCCGCAATCGACTCAACCTCGGAAAGCAAATGACTGGAAAGTAAAACCGTCTTTCCTTGCTCCGCTTGACTACGAATAAATCCCCGTAGCCAGCGTATACCGCTTGGGTCAAGCCCGTTCATTGGCTCGTCAAGAACCAAGTATTGTGGGTTGCCTAACAACGCCGCCGCCAAGCCAAGCCGCTGACCTTCACCCAAAGACAGAGTACCAAGCCGTACTTTGCTTTTGCCGGACAAACCGACAAGATGTAATACCTCTGCCACACGCTGAATCGGAATATTATTACTTTGCGCTATCATGCGAAGATGTGTCTGTACCTTTCGAGAGCGCACACCGCCAATTCCGTCAAATACAGCACCTACAACTCTTAAAGGCGTTTCAATCCGTGCATAGCTTTGACCGCCGAAAGTAGCTGTTCCGTCCAAAGGATAGTCCAAACCTAAAAGAATACGCAGGGTAGAACTTTTACCCGCTCCGTTTGAACCGAGAAATGCCGTGACGCGCCCCTGTTTTGCCTCAAATGAAACATTCTTTAATATATCTTTCTTGCCATGACGTTTACATATGCCGGACACGCAGATACCTTGTGTAGAATTGTTCAATCTAATTACCTCCTAACTCAACGGTAAAGGATTAAAGGATATGGTCAAAAGACCTAGTAATACAATAGCACCGAGAATAGCAACCGCCCAAATCAGCTTTTTGAACGAACGCTCTTTTTTTGCCAGTTTTTGAATTACAATTTCATCCCCACGAAGTAAGTCATCTAACGTAACCGAATAAATATCGCTAAGTTTTAGGATAGTATGAATATCCGGTTCGTTCACTCCATTTTCCCATTTGGAAATGGTTTGTCTGGAAACGTGCAACAAAGCGGCAACATCATCTTGCGTAAGTTCATGCTCCGTTCGGTAAATTTTTAGTTTCTCACAGAATTTCAATTGAATTTCCTCCTTTGATTTTTGAGCTGGGCGACTGCCCTTGCTCATATTTAAGTTTATTGATAAATGCTCTTTTATTCAAGAACCGTTCCAGCACGTATGAAATAAATGAGCTTTAATTCAAGCACCGTATCGGCGCACCCGCATATTAAACTAAGGATTCCATACAACATTTTTATAATACAAAAAGAGAAGAAAAGCCAGTATTTAAACCTGGTTTCTTCTCTTTATTTTTTCACAAGTGTCGAAAACAGGATTATAAACACAGCCCACCCTTTTTTGTCAAGTGCTTTCCCTGGATTTTTCTTCTGCTTTTCATTATACTCAGATCTTCCTTAATTTCAGCTGAAAAACCTGCAGTACCGACGTCTCTTGCATGACCAGTGAATATTCCTCCGAAGCTTCCCTCATATGAGCAGTAATCCGGTATGTACCGGGCGGCAGGCAGCGCAGGAAGAAGGCAGTCTCTCCACTGGTCCACTCCTCCATCTTCGTCTGATCCAGATCCCACAGAGCCAATTCAGCACCGGCTGCCGGCTCGCCTCCCTCTGCCTCCGCCAGAGCAAAAACTGCCTTTGTACAATCCGTAGCCATATAAATGTGACCATCCTCCGGACCCGCGGAAAAAAAGACATCTTCCGACCGCACATATCCGTCTTCCCTTGGCGTAAGAACCTCCGTCAGCCGATACTGCCCCGACGGCAAATGATCCAGGGTAAAACAGCTATCTTCCGTAATCCACTCCGCTGCCTTCTCCCCGGCGGCAGTCCATAACTGCAGCCACGCACCGGCCACATACCGGCCGGTATACAGATCCAGTTTGTGAAAGGTCATTCGGACTTCTCCGATCGCTTTCCTATTATTCATGTGTTGTATTCCTCCTGTTATGGGTAATAGGCCCGCAAAGATGAGCGGAATCCACCAAAACCGTCATTCTGCGCAAAGTAAACGTACGGAAAATTTGACCTGTCATTCTGCATACAGTAAAGAAACCAGGTTATGCACAAAATTTTCACGTGATAGGGATTCTTTCAAATTTAAATGGAAGAAAAAAGCCGATTACGAACCGATACTTTCAGAATGAGGCTTATAGAATCTTGAAGAAATTTCCTGAAATAAAAATAATCCTTGCGCCTGCAAAAGTGAGTACATTTTAGCACAACTTTCACAAGTCCGCAAGGACATTCGATTATAACTTAGATATAGTTTTATCCTCATCCAAATATCCGGCTTCCAATCTGGAAGACCAAGGTTGCCCCGCACCAGGCGACAAGCAATTGAAACAGCATTACTTTACCGGTAAAAGCCCAGGAATGACTTTCCCTTTTAATGGTCCCTACCGCGGCCGCGCAAGGAGAATACAGCAGGCAGAATACCATCAGCGCATATGCATTGACCGCACCAAAACCGCTCTGCCCCAATACCGTACTTAGAGCCGCCATGCCTTCTGCCGAATTAATATTGGAAATGGCAAACAGTACGGCGAAGCTGGATACCACCACTTCCTTGGCGGAGAGGCCGCATAGAAGGGCTACCCCGATCTGCCACATTCCCAGCCCTGCCGGCACCAATAGCGGCACCATCCATCTGCCAAGCATTGCCCCGAAGCTCTGGGAGACATCTTCGACCGGTCCGTGGAAACTATAATTCAGCACAAACCAGAGGATCACAGATACAAGAAAGATAATAGTTCCTGCCTTGGTCAGATAATCCTTTACCTTTTCCCAGACATAAATCACTACCGTGCGGGCATTGGGCGTCTTATAAGCCGGTAATTCAATCAGCAGGCCATTTTCTTCCGGCAGCGGATAAAGCCTATTCGCCACTTTCGCAATCAGAATAGCGGTCAGCATTCCGATTACATAGAGTGAATACGCAGCCAACATCGCCTTATCTCCGAAGAACATGGAAGAAAACAACACATAAATCGGCAATCGTGCCGAGCAGGACATAAAAGGCGTTACCAGCATGGTTCTCTTCCGGTCCTGTTCATTCTCCAGGCCGCGGCTGGCCATAATGGCCGGCACTGTACAGCCAAAACCCAAAATCATGGGCAGAAAAGCTTTACCGGAGAGACCGACCGAACCCATAATTTCGTTCATTACATAGGCCACACGAGCCATATAACCACTGTCCTCCAAGAAGGCCAAGGCCAGAAATAGGATGACAATATTGGGCAGGAATGTCAATATTCCTCCCACACCGGCAAGGATACCGTCCACCACCAACGAAATCAACCAGTCCGATACACCCAGACTGCCCAGCAACTCCGTCGTATGCAGATTGATCCAGTCCAGAACAATCTCAAAATATCCTTTTAAAAAATCCCCCACCGTAAAAGTCAGAAAAAATACCAGCGCCAAAATCAGCAGGAAAACGGGAAGGCCCCAGATCCGATGTGTCAGATAGCGGTCTGCCTTTTCTGTAATGGCGTGGGAGGCTTCCTTGTTAAACAGACACTCTTCTACAACCTCTTCTATGTAATCGTATTTTTCATTCGTAATTCGGTTTTCGTAGCTTTGGTCCAGTACCTCCGGCAGCCCCAAAGGATAGAGTTCCATTATCTGTGTGTCCTGCTCCAGCAGCTTAATGGCAACCCAGCGTACATTCTCGACTTCACCATACTGCTCCAAAAGAGCGGTCTCCAGCTTCGTAAGCTTTGCCTCCACTCCCTTGCTATAGGTAACCACCTTATCATGGGGACCTTCTTCATAATGATGTATAACTGCGTGCAGCAGAATATCAAGCCCTGTTTTCTTTCTGGCAGAAACCGGCACCACCGGAATTTGGCCCAGCATTTCCGGCAGACGATGGATATCAATTTCCATTCCCCGCTCCTGCACAATGTCCATCATATTCAGAGCCAGCACCACCGGCTTCTTGAACTCTAATAGCTGCATCGTCAGGTAAAGGTTCCGCTCCAGAGAAGAGGCATCTACCACATTGACAATAACGTCGATGTCTTCCTCCATGATACATTTTCTGGCAATCCGTTCCTCGATGGAATACGAAGTCAGACTGTAGATTCCCGGCAGGTCAATCAGCCGGAGCTTCTGACCCTTGTAGGTGACACGGCCCTCCATCCGCTCTACTGTTACACCCGGCCAGTTGGCCACCTTTAGATTCGCCCCTGTCAAGGCATTAAACAACGTGGTTTTTCCGCAATTTGGATTACCTACAAACCCAACGGTAATAACGGTTTCACTCATGAGGCCACCTCCGCGATTGTAATACCGGATGCGATCCCCGCTCCCAGAGCCAGCCAGGTTCCCCTTACTTTAATAATAACGGTCCCGCTTTTTTTGCGGTTCATAATCTGGATATGGGTAGTCTCGTTAACCCCCAGCGCCTCCAGTCGCCGTGTAATATTGGGAGCCACGGACACCTCCTGCACCAGATAGATCTCTCCCATCCTGCCCTCTGATAATTTCATAGTCTTCCCTGTCTTTCTGGGTTAGTTTTTCTCTCTTTTATCTTAACCTGCTAAAATCAGGCCCTCAAAAACCTCCGTTGCCTCTACTTCTTTGCCCTGGATTTCCATCTGGGTATAAGTGCCTTCGGTAATCTTCACCCATCCGATCTCCCCGGAGCCTTCATCCTGCAGTTTAACCCACTCTTTATTATCCGTTCCTACCACAATTATCTGGGATCCTGCCTGTAAGATAATGCCATCCTCGTACCCTTCTTTCTCACTATAAGTAGCGATATCCCGCAGTACGGTAACCGTATTCCCCATTTCGTAAAGCTCCTGGGGGATCTCCTGTAATCTGCCATTCTCCCACTGATAGCGCATCGCAACCGCCCAGGTCTGGAATACCTGGCTTTCACCGGTGCAATAAATGGTTCCATTTTCAATCTTAAGGTCGGCGGCATCACCGCCCAACTCCCCTGCCTGCTGCAGAGCACCATTCCGGTAAGCCCATACGGTAATCAGCCCTCTGCCTGTATAGCCATACTGCGCTACCAGCAGCTGCAGGGTCTCCTGATCAAAGCTGGCCAGATAGAGCTCTCCTGTCAGCAGGTCTCCCCATTCTGTTACGGAATTATCTCCTACTGTAAGAGTATACCGGTTACTGTCATAGGGTGCTTCCCCTTCCGGCTCAAACTGAATGATCTCCTCGCTTCCATCCTGATCCAGATCCCAGCTGAATTGGCCGGTACTGGTAAGATCTAAGATCAAAGTTCCCTCTAACAGCTGCTCCTTATACCCCGACTGGTCTTCCGACACTTCTACGGTCGTTTCTGTCGCTTCTGTCGTTTCTGTCGTCTCCTCACTGCTCTCTGTATGATTGCCGCAAGCCGTCAGACACATCGCGAACACCACCCCTATTGCCAATAATTCTTTCTTCATAAGTCCTCCTGCTGCCTTCTTTGAGACGAGTACATTTACCAATTTAATGATGTGGGGGGCAAAACATGTATTTCATGCGGCATGAAATGCATGTTTTTTTGACCCTGGCATCCTTAATTATACCGGAAAGGCAGAGAGAAAGATAGTCTATTTTTGTTTATTCCGGTGAGAAAGCCGGGGGCGGAAAAACCGCTTTTTCACTTCACTCCATCGAAATGGAATTAACGGATAAATATAGCTGGTGCCGGCAATGGTCTTATTAAACACGACCGCACCAATGCTCAGCAGCACTCCAGCAATAAATCCCCACACATTAAAGACCGCCGTCAAAATCAGGATTATCAGCCGGAGGAATTTAATGGCATAGCTGAGCTCATAGCTCGTCTGCGTATAATTCGCCACCGTAACAAAAGCCATATACAGCATAATTTCCGAATTGAACCAACCGGACTGCACAGAGAAATCCCCCAGAACCAGTCCGGCAATAATACTAAGGGGCGTAGACAGCATACTGGGTGTGTTTACCGCTGCCAGACGAAGGCCGTCCACTGCCAGCTCCAATATCAAAATCTGCAAAATTAGCGGAACATTGACCGCCTCCGCCGTCTTGATAAAATCCAGCCAGGGCGGTATCCACTCCGCATTTTGCATAAGCAGCAGATATACCGGTAAGGTCATCAGAGCCACCAGGCAGATCATTAGTCTGGTAATCCGCAAATAAGTACCGGTGATCGGAGGAAAATAATAATCGTCTGCCGCTTCGGCAATATCAAAAATAGAAGACGGAAGCACCATGGCCGCCGGGGAATTGTCCACCATAATGACCAGATTGCCCTCTAAAATACAGGCAACCGTCGTATCCGGCCGCTCCGTATACTTGAATTTGGGAAAGGGATTATACCACTTGTGCTCATACAGGCATTCTGCCAGGCTTTCCTGGCTCATCGTCAGGGCATGTACCTCCAGATTCCGGATCCGGAGCTTAATCCGCGACAACAGATCCTGATCGACCTTGTCTTCCAGATAGGTGAGCACCACATCCGTCTTGGAGACATCCCCTATTCTAAAAATCTCCATCCGGAGCTTGGGATCCCGGATCCGGCGGCGGATCAATGCCGTATTGGTAATAATGGTCTCGCTAAAGCCATCTCTGGCTCCCCGGAGAACCTTATCCTTCTCCGGTTCCTCTACTCCTCTGCCCGGATAATCCCGGGTCTCCATGACAATGGCTTTGTCGTAGCCGTCAATAATTACGACGCCGATTCCTGACAAAATGGAAACCACCAACTGCTCTACTTTCTTCTCCGTCTTTACTGAAGCAAAGGGCGTGTAAGATTCAATAAAAGCATCCGCGTCCTGAGGCATTTCTTCCGGCTGTACCTTTAGAAAAAAATGGATGATTCTCTGAATCTTATCATCGGCAGCAAATCCATTAATCGTATAGAGATAGGCCTCTTTCCCCGCAATGCACAGTTTTCGCTCTCCAATATCAAAATTGATATCGGTCTTCAGCGTTTCGTGCAGTATACGGTAATCGTTGTTAATGATTCCAGATAATTGTTGTTCCTGCATTGAGAAAACACCTCGTTTTCCTGTTATTCGTAAACTCTATCCTATGGTGCGCAAGGTGTTTTCTAATTATTCATATAGGGAGGCTGTTAGTCCAGATTCCGAACCTTGAATTCCCGTTCGGCTTCCCGCTTCACATCCTTCATGGCCATGTCCTCTCTCTTGTCATAGAGCTTCTTACCTTTTGCCAATCCAATCTGTACCTTTACCAGGCTTCCCTTAAAATACACCTGGAGGGGCATGATCGTATAGCCCTTTTGGGCTGCCTTCGCCAGAATTTTGCGGATCTCATATTTGTGAAGCAAAAGCTTTCGCACCCGCAGCGGATCTTTATTAAAAATGTTACCCTTTTCATAGGGGCTGATGTGCATGCCATAGATGAACATCTCTCCCCTGCTCTCCTTAATGAAGGCTTCCTTCAGGCTGCATTTTCCCATGCGAAGAGACTTAACCTCCGTACCGGCTAATGAAATACCTGCTTCATAAGTATCTTCAATGAAGTAGTCATGCCGGGCTTTTTTATTATTTGCGATCAGCTTAATACTGTCCTTTCCCATTTTGGATTTATCCTCCTGCCTGCATCCCTTCTGTGTCAATACGGAAATCTATGGTGTTTGCCGTCAAGTCTACCCCTGACACTTGGACCCGCACTTTTTGTCCCATCCGGTATACGATGCCGGTGCGTTCCCCCATCAGCTCATAGTGTTCTTCGTCCAGCCGGAAATAGTCCTGATCCATTTTAGCAATATGCACCAGACCTTCCACGGTATTGGGAAGCTCCACATACATCCCCCACTTGGTCACACCGGAAACCATGCCGATATACGATTCACCAATCCGTGTCTCCATATACTGGGCCATCTTCATTTTATTCACCGTACGTTCCGCATCTACCGCGTGCCGCTCGGTCATAGAGGAGGTATTTGCCACCTCCTGTAATATCTTATGATAGTGGCTGATCCGGTTTTCGTCAAGTCTTCCTGCCAGATTTTCCTTAATAATCCGATGAATCTGTAAGTCCGGATACCGCCGGATCGGCGAAGTAAAATGGCAGTAATAGTTGGCAGCCAATCCAAAATGACCGGTGCATTCCGGACTATAACGGGCCTGCTTCATGGAACGAAGCGCCAGACGGCTGATAAAGGCTTCTTCCGGCGAGTCCGCAATGGAGGCCAGCATCTTCTGCAATTCTTTAGGATGCAGCTCACCTTTATCACTGCGGAGCTTTGCCCCCAAAGTCCGAATCAGTGCCGCCAGTCCCAGAATCTTCTCCGGATCCGGCTTATCATGGGTCCGGTATAAAAAGGGCAGATCCTGCCAGAAATAATCTTCTGCCACGGTTTCATTGGCAATCAGCATAAAGTCTTCAATGATG
>Ga0153972_1000574_pt1 | contig 11798 bp, 10 predicted proteins | sample TSGA056MetaG_FD_104732 | JGI IMG/M metagenome (GOLD analysis project Ga0153972, IMG submission 104732) | Attine ant fungus gardens microbial communities from Georgia, USA - TSGA056 MetaG | ecosystem: Host-associated > Fungi > Mycelium > Unclassified | place: USA: Georgia, George L Smith State...
ATGCCGGGAAAATTCCGTATCCTTATAAACCGGAAGGAATGACAACGGTAACGGATTCATTTCTTGGCACTCTTCACTCAAAGCTTAATATCAATAGGGCAGCCGATGAAATCAGAATGTTTCCGGAGACACTGCGGCGGCCGGTTACCATAACCTATGACTTTTCGGTAACCGTCAATACCTTTTATGCTAAAAAGCATTTGGAAACGAAGAATAAATATGGATACTTTCTGGACGATAATCATGCTTTCCTGGAAATTGAGACGGACTATAAAAATGCCAAAGAGCTGTTTATTATTAAGGATTCCTTTGCTAATTGCCTGATTCCGCTGCTGGCGGTGCATTATGAAAAAATCTATGTAGTGGATCTGCGGTATTATCGGGGAGGATTATTTGATTTGCTTGACCGGTATCAGACTGAGCGGAGTTTGGATGTGCTGGTATTATATGATTGTATACACTTTATCAAAGATTTTAAATATTTTTAGGACTTAAGAAAAGCGGAGGAATATTATGAAAGCGGTAGTATTTGATATGGACGGAGTATTGTTTGACACGGAACGATTATGTATGGAGGTCTGGATGCAGGTGGCGAAAGAAAGTGGACTTGAAAGGATGGAGGAATTTTTTCCTAAATGCATCGGTCTGAACAGCAATGACACCAGGCAGTTAATCCGGGATTTTTATGGAGATAAGATGGATTATGAAGTTTTCAGGGAAGCAGCCTCTCTGAATATGAAAAACCGTATTAAAAATGAAGGACTTCCGGTGAAAAAAGGAGTTCATAAAATTCTGAATTATCTTAAACAGTTGAATCAGAAAATCGGACTGGCGTCGTCCACCCGTTATGCATCTGTAATTTCGCATTTAAAGGAAGCCGGGATTGTGGATTATTTTCAGGTAATTGTCACCGGAGATATGATTGATCACTCCAAGCCGCAGCCGGATATTTATCTGCTGGCTTGCCGGAAGCTGGGGGTGGAACCGGAAGAGGCATACGCCATTGAAGATTCCCTGAATGGACTTAAATCGGCCCACGCGGCGGGAATGAAGCCGGTTCTGGTGCCGGATTTAGTGAATCCGGATGAAGAAATGAAGGAGCTGAGTTTCCTGATTTGCGATGACTTGCCGGAAGTCATGAAATATATTCCATAAAAGTCGGCAGTGTTTTGCTATTGTCCCGATGCCCTTTGTCGGCTATAATTAGGAAAAGCTTACCTCCTGAGGATGTTCACGAAAAAATAGTGCGGATTTAAATGTCTGCACAGGCTTGAGGTGAAGTGTGTAAAGAAATTCACGTTCAAATATTGAGATAAAGTCCGCTGAAGCGGACAGGGGGTATAAAATGGCAAATCTGGGAAATACGCAAAATACCTTAGCGGTGCTTCATAAGCATCAATTTCGATTACAAAAGAAATACGGGCAAAATTTTTTAGTGGATGCCAATGTATTAAATAAAATCGTCCGTTCGGCGCAGGTGGGCAAAGATGACCTGGTTCTGGAAATCGGTCCCGGTATCGGGACGATGACCCAATATCTGGCGGAAAGTGCGAAAGCAGTGGTGGCAGTAGAAATTGATCAGACCTTGATACCGGTACTGGAGGAGACTTTGGCGGAATACTCCAATGTTACCATAATCAATGCGGATATTCTAAAAATCGACCTGACTGCTCTCATCGAAGAAAAGAGTGACGGCCGGCCCTTAAAGGTAGTTGCGAATCTGCCATATTACATAACCACGCCAATTATTATGGGACTGCTGGAAAGTAAAGCTTTGCTTGGCGATATCACCGTAATGGTGCAGGAGGAGGTGGCAGAACGAATGCGGACCGGACCCGGCAGTAAGGCTTATGGGGCATTGTCTTTGACTGTCCAGTATTATTCCCGACCAGAGATTGTGGCACATGTGCCGCCAAATTGCTTCCTGCCCAGACCCAAGGTGGGGAGCGCGGTGATCAGGCTTGCCTGTTTTCAGGAGCCGCCGGTTGTGGTAAAGGATGAGCAGTTTTTATTTGCGGTTATCAGGGCATCCTTTAACCAGCGCCGAAAGACTTTGGTTAACGGCCTTTGCAATGCCGCCGGGCTGGGAGTATCCAGGGAACAGATTCTTAGCGTATTGAATGAAATGAATCTTTCTGCGACAATAAGAGGGGAGACACTGACGTTAGAACAGTTCGCATTTTTATCCAACCGGCTTTACAAGGCCGAATAAAGATTCCCGGCTCTGTCAGGCCGTCTGAAAGTGCTCGGTTTTTTGGCGGTAATTGTCGATGGGAAGCAAGATTTAGTTTGATTTTGACATAAGTATAGTTACTGTGATAAACTTAGTAAATAATTGACTTGGGTAAAAAGGGAGCGGAATACCTTGGATAAATTTGAATATAAAGTAAGAGCAGAAGAAATAAAAACACTAATCGAACGGCGGGATTATGTCCAGGCGGCAGAAATTGCGGATAATGTTGACTGGCGTCGGGTTAAAAGTGTAATGATGCTGTGTACGATCAGTGATCTGTATAAAATGAACAGACGCTATGAAGATGCCAGGGATATGCTGCTTATGGCTTATGAGCGTCACCCGGGCGGTCGGACCATAGTTTATTCGCTGTGTGAGTTGTCCGTTAAAATGGAGGATTATGTACAAGCAGTGGAATATTACAAGGAGTTTGTGCAGATAGCGCCTAGAGATACCGGCCGTTATATCCTTCAGTATAAATTGTATGTGGCTCAGGGTGTCAGTCTGGAGGAACAGATTGAAGTTCTGGAGGAATTAAAAAAAAGAGATTATCGGGAGAAGTGGGCATATGAACTGGCCTATTTGTATCACCGAATCGGACTCGCCACAAAATGTGTGGAAGAGTGCGATGAACTGATTTTGTGGTTTGGCGAAGGGAAATATGTTATTAAGGCGATGGAATTGAAGCTGCTCCATCATACGCTGACACCGGATCAGCAGCTTACATATGATAATCGTTTCGGCGAAGAAGCCGGCTATGAAGAAATGCCGGCCGAAGAAGACGAACCGTCGGGAGGGCAGGATGAACCTGCCGGTGAGCAGGCTTCGGATGTATCCGAAGCCGAAGAGCTGGCGGAACCGGCCGAGGAAGATATCCAGGTTAAGACAATGGATGTGGGGTTGTATAATACCATTAACCTGCAAGAAGAACTTGCCAAGGGATTAAAAGAAGTTCTTAATATCCCTGCGGCCGCGGCGGAAGTGGAGCCGCCTGCGGATACGGATTACCAGTCATTTGTTAGAGAAGATACGGCTGATTTGGTAATGGACCAGATCAAGCAGGAAAAACTGGAAGGTGACCGTGAAGAAGCCGTTGATCCGGAGAGTGTGGCGGCGGTGCAAAGTGAACCTCCGAAAGCACTGGCCAATGTGCTGGCCATGGAATCGGACGGACAGATCAGCTTGGTGCTGCCGGATTCTTATAAAGTGGAAAAGCAGATTACCGGACAGCTTAGAATTGAAGATATCTTGGCTGAGTGGGAACGGATCAAGAAAAACAATGAAGAACAGTGGTTGGAAGCCACAAGACAGCGGGTTTTGGAGCATACCGGGGCAATGTTTACGGAATTTGACATATCCGTGAAGGAAGGACTGCTGGAAAAGCTGGAAGGTGAGAAAGTGACCGGATTGTCGGCGGAAGCGGACAAAGATCCGGAAGCGGCAGAGCCGGGAGCCGATGAACCGGAAATTGCCGGGGAACCGGAGGAATTGAAAGTCTCGGATGAAGTGGAGGAACTTGACGAACAGCAAGTTTTCGATGGCGTTAAAGACCTGGAAGCATCAGAGGCGGAAGTAGTCCGGGGATCGGCGCAAACGTTATTGGACAGCAATGAGAGTGAAGGTGCAGAAGGCGCAGATACGGAATTTTCCGAAGCGGAGTTCGAGCAGGATAAGGCTATGGTGAGGCAGCTGACCAATGATGAAAAAGCATTGTTTGCCGCATACATACAGACCCGCTCAGAAAGAGAGCAATTGACCGCATCCCTGGATAATATCAGCATGGCCTCCTATACCGGCAATATAATCGTGACCGGAGAAGAAGGATTAAATACGTTAACTTTGGCAAGAAATATGATCCGTCAGGTTCAGATGAGCGACAGTAATTTTTCCGGTAAGATAGCTAAGATATCTGGGAGTGCCTTGAATAAAAAAGAAGTCTCCGATATTTTAAAGCAGTTAAAGAACGGTGCCCTGATTGTCCAGAAGGCGTCCGGTATGTCCGGGGAGACGGCGGAAAATTTAACTAAAGGCTTACAAAGGGAAGCTTTTGGCATTATTATTTTGCTGGAAGATACCAAAAAAGCCATGGATAAGTTTTTGAGAGAGAATTCCGAACTGGAAGACTGCTTCAGTTCCCGAATGGATTTGGAAGCACTAAGCAACAATATGCTGGTGGCCTTTGGACGTAAGTATGCCAGGGAACGGGAATATTCCATTGATACTTTAGGCGTGCTGGCTCTTCACACCAGAATTGAGGATCGGCAGACCCTTGATCATGCTGTGACTGCTATGGATGTCAAAGACATTGTGGACGGAGCAATCCGTAATGCCAACAAAAAGACACCGAGACATTTTTGGGATCTTTTGCTGGCTAGAAGATATGATGATGAAGATATGATCGTGTTGGGAGAAAAAGATTTTATCTAATCAGGAGGAAGGAATTTGGATATAGCCAAAATTGGAGAGGAACAAGTATTTATCTCGGAAATGGACCGATACCTGTTTGCCCAGGGAACCCACTATGAGATTTATAAGAAACTGGGGGCGCATCTTTCCCGACAGGAAGAACAGGATGGAACGTTTTTTGGTGTTTGGGCACCGAATGCTAAACGTATTTTCGTGATCGGAACCTTTAATGACTGGGATGAAAACTCAGATGAGATGGAGAAATTGGGACCGGAAGGAATTTGGTCCATATTTATCCCGGATGCCATAGCCGGAGATTTATATAAGTTTCTGATAATCGCCAAAGATGGAAGCAAGCTTTATAAGGCCGATCCTTATGCCAATTATGCTCAATACCGACCCGAAACCGCCTCCGTTATAACTGATTTAACCGGATTTCCCTGGAAAGATGAAAAATGGCTGGAAGCACGGGAAACACTTGATATGAAAAAAGAACCGATGGCCATTTATGAATGTCATATTGGTTCCTTTATGAGGCATCCGGGCAGCGAACGGGAAGGCTTCTACAATTACCGGGAATTTGCCGGGAGGATTGTAGAATATGTTAAAGAAATGAAATATACCCATGTTGAGTTAATGGGAATAGCGGAATATCCATATGACGGTTCCTGGGGATATCAGGTCACCGGATACTTTGCGCCTACCGCTCGTTATGGGGAACCCAAAGATTTTATGTATTTGGTGAATGAACTCCACAAGGTCGGAATCGGTGTGATACTGGACTGGGTTCCGGCTCACTTTGCTACGGATGCACATGGTCTGGGCCGATTTGACGGAGAATGTATCTATGAACATCCCGATCCCAGAATGGGAGAGCATCCCGATTGGGGCACCAAGATATTTAATTATGGCAAGAATGAGGTGAAGAATTTCCTGATTGCCAATGTCCTGTTTTGGCTGAAAGAATTCCATATTGACGGCTTGCGGGTGGATGCGGTTGCTTCCATGCTGTACCTGGATTATGGGAAAGCGGACGGTCAGTGGGTCGCTAATAAATACGGAGGAAATAAGAATCTGGAAGCAATTGAGTTCTTTCGGCATATGAATTCCGTTATCCGGGGCACTTATCCGGGTTTTTTGACAATTGCGGAAGAGTCCACCTCCTGGCCCCATGTAACCGGGAATATCGGGGAAGAAGGACTGGGATTTTCGTTTAAATGGAACATGGGTTGGATGCATGATTTTTGTGAATATATGAAATTGGATCCGCTTTTCCGCAAGGGCAGTCATAATATGATGAAATTTGCCATGACTTATAACGACAGTGAGGATTATATCCTGCCGCTGTCCCATGACGAGGTGGTTCATTTAAAATGCTCCATGGTGAATAAAATGCCGGGAGAAGCCTGGGATAAATATGCCAATTTGCGGCTGGGATATGCTTATACATTCGGACATTCCGGCAAGAAACTGTTGTTTATGGGACAGGATTTTGGGCAGGAGCGTGAGTGGAGTGAAACGAGGGAGCTGGATTGGTATTTACTTGGAGATGCAAAGAACCGGGGGATACATGATTATGTTAAGGAGCTGCTGAAGCTATACCGCACCTATCCCTGTCTGTATGAGTTTGATCGTGATTTTCAAGGCTTTGAATGGGTGAACGGCGAAGATGCCGCGAACAGTACCTATGCTTTTCTGCGAAAGGGGTCTTCGGGGAGCAAACGATTGCTATTCATACTGAACATGACCCCGGTAAAACGGGAAAAATATCAGGTCGGTGTGCCGGAAAAAAAGAAATACCGATTGGTGCTGAACAGTGACGAAGAGCGTTTTGGCGGAATGGGAGAAGTGATTCCCAAAGAAATAAATGCATTAAAGAAGCCATATATGAATTATGAGTATTCCATATCTTTTGATCTTCCGGCATATGGCGCCGTAATTTTTCGAATTTAACAGTAGTTAAATCCGGAGTATGAAATCGCCCGGCGCCCACAATAATAGCGGACCGGTAATGAACAATACCCAGACCGCGTATATGCGGGATTTACTTCAGGAAAAGAATTTTAACTAACAACCTGACCAACCAGGGATCTGACCGGGGAATCCGAATAAGAGATGGCTGCCGGGGCTTCCTGTTTTTCGGCTGCCAGAGCAGTCAAATGTTTATAACGTTTTAATAAAGCGTTAATTTCATAAATATAGCAGTCAATCATATCCGCACCAAGGGCATTGTCAAAACCTGCATAAGCGACTTCCAGGGCTTCGCGGGTTTTTTTTAGATCTTCATCCAGCGAAGGGGCAATAAAATTATCTTCCATCTCAATATTTACCGGCGTTTCACATTTCTGATGAAAAAGAATCCTCATAGGCTTACTCCTTACAATTATATTTTATTGTTAACAGTATAGACATTCAAAAAGTAATATATTCCATTAATCCAAATTTTACCTAAATATATTATTCAGGAATATTGTTTTTGTGCCTGTCATAGGATAAAGTAAGTAAAAAAATTCCGGTGAATTATGGCAAAATATATTGGTACGATTCTTATTGTAGCTGCCTGTGCGGCGGTAATATTGGTAGGTGCGCTGCGCCGGAAATCAGAATGGCTGATAAATTTAATCTTAAGAGGGATTTTAGGGACAATCGCCATCTATTTTATTAACATTGCCCTCAACAATTGGGGGGTTCAGTTGAATGTGGGTATTAATGCGGTAACTGTTTTGACATCCGGAATCCTTGGTTTGCCAGGTGTTGCGGCACTTTACGGGATTGGACTTTATCAACTGTTGTAGATTATCAACAAAAAAATTCTTTTTCAATTTTACCTCTGGACAAGGATACATTTTCAGGATATAATCCATCTTACAAAACATTCGAATGTTTCATTATCTGATTTATTCTTTTTTATTCATTCTATTATGAGACAAGTTTCTGTCTCAATTATCGGTAAACTATTTTAATGGCTAGAGGAGATGATAGATTGACAGTCCTGGGTATTTTATTGCTGTTTGTCTGTATATCGGACTGTAAAAGCGCTAAAATCCCTAATTTTCTGATTATTCTTATTTTCATTACCGGCTTAATCTGCCGCTGCCGCTCAGAGGCATATATGGGCCTGGTCACATATGTAAAAGGGTGTCTTCTGATTTTTCTGATTACCTATCCGCTGTTTAAAATCGGTGCCGTCGGGGCCGGTGATGTGAAATTGTTTGCAGTTACTTCAGGTTATCTTTCCGGCAGAGAAATACTCTGCTTCATGATTTATACCTTACTTTTCTCCGCTTTTTTGGCTGTCATTAAAATTCTCCGTGAAAGGAACGGCAGGGAGAGACTAAATTATTTTTTTTCTTATGTTACGGAAGTGGCACGGCAGGGTAAGTTTTCTCTATACTGTCAGGATGACAGCAAGAAAGAGCATGCCGGTATTTATATTTCTATTCCGGTATTCTTAAGTATTTTACTGCACATGGGAGGAGTTTATTGACCGAGAAAATTTTGGCGCTTTGTGATACGGAAGAAGATTATGCGCTGCTGATGGCTGAATTTCTGAGGGGCCAGAAGGATTTACCCTATAAGATTATCACCTGCACGAATCCGGTTCATCTGCTTGAATGCAGCAAAAATCAGGTTATCGATTTATTGGTGGTGGCGGAGAATGCTTATACTGAGGAAGTTCGTAAGCTGCCGGCCGGCAATATCATTTTATTAAATGAAAGCGGCATGCTAAAATGGGAAGAGATTAAAAATGTTAGTAAATATCAACAGGCCGAAGTACTATACAAAGTAATTCTGGACACCTTTATCGACATGACAGAAGTGAATTATTCAAAGCTTGGTTCCGGCGGGGAACTGCGTATAATTGGTATGTATTCTCCGGTCCGTCGATGTCTGCAAACAACATTTGCGCTGACGCTGGGACAAATGCTGGCACAAAACAGCCGCACTCTTTATCTGAATTTTGAGCATTATGCGGGAATTACGGAGCTTCTCCCGGATATTCAAACCAGGGATTTGGCGGATCTGCTTTATTTTCTTACTGCCAAACAAGATAAGTTTTTATTGAGACTGCGGACTATAGTACAGAAAAAAGGGGAAATGGATTATATTCCGCCGATGAAGACCGGACGGAATTTACTCGGAATCAGTGCCGCCGACTGGATGGAATTACTGAACCATATTATCCAAATGGATGAATATGAATATGTAATTCTGGATTTAAGCGAAAGTATCCAGGGCTTATTCCAGATCCTGCGGCGGTGCCACAAGGTGTTTACGCTGACAAAGGATGACCATTTTGCCAGAAGTAAGATGATCCAGTATGAACAGCTGCTGGCATTGGATGATTATGAAGATGTGATGGAAAAAACCCGTAAATATAATCTGCCCTTGTTCAGAAGACTTCCGGAAAATCTGGAGCAATATACGAAAGGCGATTTAGCTGATTACATCCGTAATGTAATAGAGAAGGAGCTTTCTTAATGGATAATAACCGGGTCAAAAAAGAACTGCGGAATAAGGTGGTGGAGCGAATTAATTATACCGCTGACATGACGGATGATGAAGTGGCGGAATTGATTGACGAGGTAATTATTGCGGAGCCGGCCCTTTATACCATGTCGGTTGGGCGGAAAAAGTCATTACGAAATGAATTGTTCAATTCCCTGCGGCGGTTGGATATTCTGCAGATGTATGTGGAGGATCCCACCGTGACGGAAATAATGATTAACGGAATGGACAATATCTTTATTGAGCAAAAAGGTGAACTAAAAAAGCTGGATCTGGCCTTTGAATCCATGGAGAAACTGCAGGATGTGATTCAGCAGATTGTGGCCGGCTGCAACCGTGCCGTCAATGAAGCCTCGCCAATTGTGGATGCCCGGCTGGCAAATGGTGCACGAGTCAATATCGTAATGCATCCGGTAGCGCTAAACGGACCAATTGTAACAATCCGCCGTTTTCCCGATAACCCTATTACTATGGAGGAGTTAATCCGAAGCGGTACGGTCAGTGAAGAAGCTGCGGTATTCCTGGAAAATTTGGTGAAAGCAAAATATAACATTTTTATCAGCGGCGGTACCGGCAGCGGAAAGACTACGCTTCTTAATGTCCTGTCAGGATTTATCCCCGGTGATGAAAGGATAATTACCATAGAAGACAGCGCGGAGCTTCAGCTTCAGGGATTGGGGAATTTGGTCAGGCTGGAAACCCGAGGTAATAATGTGGAAGGGTGCCGGGAAATAACCATCCGGGATTTAATTCGGACATCCCTGCGGATGCGGCCCAATCGGATAATCGTAGGAGAGGTAAGGGGGCCGGAAGCCATTGATATGCTCCAATGTCTGAATACCGGACATGACGGATCTCTTTCCACCGGCCATGCCAATAGCTGTCTGGACATGCTGGCCAGACTGGAAAATATGGTATTGATGGGAATGGAAATGCCCCTTGCCGCCATAAGGCAGCAGATTGCTTCAGGAATTGATATCATTATCCATCTTGGCAGGCTCCGGGATAAGTCCAGAAGGGTTCTGGAGATAACGGAAGTGGAAGGTTACATAAATGGAGAAATTAAGCTGAACACCCTATATCTGTTTGAGGAGACCTTACCGGGCGGAGCAGGAATGGTAAAGGGTAAACTAATGAAAAAAGGAAATATTGTCCATGAAAATAAATTTAGGTCAGCGGGGAGACGCGGGCCGTCGGGATTATGGGAATTGTTACTATAGCATGGGGGAAGCGGTAATGGAAATGGCAAAAACCGCCGTGCTTGTCATCAGTTTTTCTTATTTCTTTTATCGCAGTATTTTTGCGGTGGTACCGATGAGCCTTTTGGGGGCCGTATATTTTACTAAGAGAAGAAGACAAAAAATCCGGAAGGATCAGGATAATTTGGCTTTACAATTTAAAGAATGCATTTTGTCAGCCGCCGCATCCCTCAGAGCCGGTTACGCCGTGGAAAACGCTTTTCTGGAAAGCTTGCCCGATATGAGGATGTTATATGGTATCAATGGGTTTATTTGTAAAGAATTAGAAATCATTAGAAGTGGATTGGTTTTGAATATGACATTGGAAGAGCTTTTACGTGATTTTGGCCAAAGAAGCCATGTGGAAGAAATCGTTGAATTTGCGGAGGTCTTTGCCATAGCCAAAAGAAGCGGCGGGAATATTTCAGAAGTAATCCGCCATTCGGCGGAAATGATTGGAGACAGAATTGAAGCAAAAGAAGAGATTAAAACAGCGTTGGCTTCCAAACAGTTGGAACAAAAAGTGATGAATGCCATGCCCTTCGGTATTCTTCTATATATTGAAATGACCAATAAAGGATTTTTTAATGTACTATATCATAATCTTACCGGTGTTGCCGTAATGACAAGCTGCCTGCTGCTTTATTTGCTGGCTTACTGGATTGCCGGAAAGATTATGGGTGGGATTATCTGAACAGACAACGGAAAGGGTATCAAATGTACGCAATTGCATTAATAGTCATACTTATTTATTTGGTTTGGGGTTTTGCCGCAAGGAAGCAGCCGGTGGCCGGGGAAAGTAAAAAGCTTTTGCTGCCATTTTATCGGATGGCACTCCTGCTCTATAAAAAGGTAATTATATGGAAACTCCCCCTGCTTCGCTCCGGACAAGTGAAAGCTAATTTAGAAAGGCTGTATCCGGGTGAATCCAAGGCACAGATCCAAACCATGTTCTATGTGGAAAAAATCGGGATAATGCTGCTGGTGCTGTTGGCGGGAACGGGGTTTTGCACTATAACCAAAATACAGGCTGAATCAGAAAGAAAGCTGTATGATAATGCCGTTATTAAGCGGGGAAGCTATGATACCGGCGATCAAACGATTATCATACAGGCAATAATTGAAGATTCTTATGAAAACAAATTTGAACTTACCGTACCGGCCAAGAGGCTTAATTGGGACGAGGCCCAGCAGTTAATGGAGGAATTCTGGAACGGCCTTAAGACGGAGATTCTCGGTGATAACCCTGCCCTGAATCAGGTTTTCATGGAAATGAATTTGACGGAAGAATGGGAGCCTTATCCTTTTGAAGTAAGTTGGCAAAGCAGCAGTCCCGAAGTAATCAGCAAAAGTGGTAAGGTTACGTTGGTGACGGAAAGGACAGAGGTAATTCTTACCACCCGGATTACATA
>Ga0153972_1000575_pt1 | contig 11783 bp, 6 predicted proteins | sample TSGA056MetaG_FD_104732 | JGI IMG/M metagenome (GOLD analysis project Ga0153972, IMG submission 104732) | Attine ant fungus gardens microbial communities from Georgia, USA - TSGA056 MetaG | ecosystem: Host-associated > Fungi > Mycelium > Unclassified | place: USA: Georgia, George L Smith State...
ACTTCGGGCGAAAGCCAGGAATTTTACCATGGAAGAGATGGCGGAAGGAATTGCTTTTGCCCATGATAATGGCGTAAAAGTGTATGTCACCGCTAATATAATTGCTCATAATCAGGATGTGGAAGAAGCCGCCGGGTATTTCAGGCAGTTGCGGGAAATGAAACCGGCTTCCCCCGATGCCCTGATTATTTCTGATCCGGGTCTGCTCTTTACGTTAAAGGAGGTGTGGCCGGAGGCGGAGGTTCACATATCCACACAGGCGAATAATACCAATTATCAGACATACCTGTTCTGGCAGCAGCTGGGTGCAAAGAGAGTGGTTTCGGCCAGGGAGCTTTCCCTTAAGGAGATCGGAGAAATCCGGGAAAAGATTCCGGAGGAGCTGGAAATTGAGAGCTTTATCCATGGGTCCATGTGCATTTCCTATTCCGGAAGGTGCCTGCTTAGTAATTATTTTACCGGGCGGGATGCCAATCAGGGATTCTGTACCCATCCCTGCCGATGGAAATATGCCGTAGTGGAAGAGAAAAGACCAGGGGAATACTTGCCGGTTTATGAAAATGAAAGAGGAACCTTTATCTTTAACTCCAAGGATCTTTGCATGATTGAGTATCTTCCGGAGCTGATTGACGCGGGAATTAACAGTCTGAAGATTGAGGGGAGGATGAAGACCGCCCTTTATGTTGCCACTGTGGCAAGAACCTACCGAAAGGCTATTGATGATTATCTGGAATCGGAAGAAAAATACCGGCGCAATATGAAGTGGTACCGCGCGGAAATAGCAAAATGCACTTATCGGCAGTTTACAACCGGCTTTTACTTTGGAAAACCGGACGAGAACACACAAATTTATGATAACAGTACTTATGTCAGCGAGTATACTTATTTGGGCCTTGTGAAACAGGCAGCTTCCGAACGGGAGTTACTCGGCGGGGATAAGGATACTGCCGGCATGACAGGACGCTTGGTTTTTTTGGAACAGAAGAATAAATTCTGTGTGGGTGATGAAGTTGAGATTATGAAGCCCTCCGGTGCAAATGTGCCGGTCAGGGTATTAGCCATGTATAATACGGATGGAGAACCGGTGGAAAGCGCGCCCCATTCCAAACAGCAATTAGCGGTGGAGTTGTCCGGTGACGCCCAAAAGTATGACCTGCTGCGGGCGGAGAATCAAAAGTAAGATAGCGGGATGAAATTTCAGATTGGATGTTTGCCCGGATATAGGCTTTTTTAATTGTATACAATTGTACAATATCAACAGTGAAACATGTTAAAACTGATTTTTTTACGTAAAAACAGAAAAATTTTATTTGGGGTATTGTATTTTAAGGGAAAATAGGTTATCTTATAAAAAACAAAGCAGCTCAATACTAATTGGCATGTTTTGAATACATAATTATTTTAGGACGAAGATGTTCCAACAGTAAATAGGTTTACTTTGGAACTTTTTTTTTGAAAAAACAGACTTATAGCAAGTTTTGGCATCCTTACATGCAAAAAGAAAGGAAGAGAGAGAATGAGTGAATTTATCAATGTGGAAGAGCTATTCGGTAAGAATGTATTTACTCTGGGTAAGATGAAACAGCGGCTGCCTAAAAATGTGTACAAAGAAGTAAAGCACGTTATGGATCAGGGCGGAGAATTATCTCTGGCAGCAGCCGACGTAGTTGCCAAAGCCATGAAGGATTGGGCGGTCGAAAACGGAGCAACCCATTACACCCACTGGTTTCAGCCTTTAACCGGAATTACGGCCGAAAAGCATGACTCATTTGTAACACATCCCGATGAGGACGGCAGGATGTTGATGGAATTCTCCGGCAGAGAGCTGATCAAGGGCGAACCGGACGCTTCTTCTTTCCCTTCCGGTGGTCTTCGCGCTACCTTTGAAGCAAGAGGATACACTGCCTGGGATATTACTTCTCCCGCTTTTCTGAAAGAGGATGCAACCGGTGTTATTCTTTGTATTCCCACAGCCTTTTGTTCTTATAAAGGCGAAGCTCTGGATAAAAAGACCCCTTTGCTCCGTTCCATGGAGGCATTGAGTCAGCAGGCGCTGAGAATTGTCAGATTATTTGGGAATACCGGAGCCCGGAAGGTGGCTCCCAGTGTGGGGCCGGAGCAGGAGTATTTCCTGATTGACAGAGAAAAATATCTGAAACGATCCGATTTGGTGTTTGCGGGACGTACGCTTTTTGGCGCATCCGCGCCAAAAGGCCAGGAGTTGGAGGATCATTATTTTGGAACCATCCGTGAGCGTGTTGGTTCTTTTATGAAAGATTTAAATGCGGAGTTGTGGAAGCTTGGGGTAACTGCCAAAACTCAGCATAACGAGGTTGCCCCGGCACAGCATGAGCTGGCTCCCATCTATGAAACGGCCAACATTGCCGTGGATCATAATCAAATTATCATGGAAACCATGAAAAAAGTGGCGGGGCGTCATGGTCTAACCTGTCTCTTGCATGAAAAACCATTTGCCGGTGTTAATGGTTCCGGAAAACATAACAATTGGTCTTTGGTAACGGATAATGGAATGAATATGCTGGATCCCGGCCAGACGCCCAATGAGAATATTCAGTTTTTGTTGGTGTTGGCATGTTTGCTAAAAGCCGTGGATATTCATGCGGATTTACTGCGGCAAAGTGCCTCCGATGTGGGGAATGATCACCGGCTTGGGGCGAACGAAGCGCCGCCGGCCATTATATCCGTATTTCTTGGTGAACAGCTTGAGGATGTGGTAAGGCAGCTGGTGGAAACCGGTGAGGCAAATCATTGTAAAGAAGGCGGAAGACTGGAAACCGGGGTATCTACCTTGCCGGATTTAGAAAAGGATGCAACCGATCGTAACAGAACTTCTCCGTTTGCCTTTACGGGAAATAAATTCGAATTCCGGATGGTGGGAAGCGCGGATTCCATCGGAAGTCCAAACACAACATTAAACGCAATTGTGGCGGAAGCTTTTTGTGAAGCGGCCAATGTTTTGGAAAAGGCAGATGATTTTGATATTGCCGTACATGATTTGATTAAGGAATATATGACAACCCATCAGCGGATTATTTTCAACGGTGACGGTTATTCCGAGGATTGGGTAGTGGAGGCGGAAAGACGCGGTCTGCCCAATATCAAATCCATGGTAGAGGCCGTGGAGACGTTAACAACGGATAAGTCGATTAAGCTGTTTGAGGAATTCGGCATTTTTACCAGGGCGGAACTGGAATCACGGGCCGAAGTGCTGTATGAAATTTATGAAAAGACAATTAATATTGAGGCCCTGGCAATGATTGATATGGCAAAGAAGCAGATAATCCCCGCAGTGGTTAAGTATACCAAGTCTCTGGCCGATACGGTTATCGCCGTGAAAGAGGCAGGTGCGGATGCTTCCGTACAGATGGATTTGTTAACACAGGTTTCGGGTAAGTTGGCAGAAGTAAAAACAGCTTTGACGGATTTGGAAGAGAAATTGGCCAGGGCGGGAGCCATTGAAAGCCAGAAGGAACTTGCTTTCTTCTTTAAGGATGAGGTGTGCGGCGCTATGTATGCGCTTAGGGCGCCGGCCGATGCATTGGAAATGATGGTGGATAAGAAGATATGGCCGATTCCTACTTATGGGGATTTGATTTTTGAGGTTTAAATAGTATGAAGGCAGTTAGAAACTGTTGGGCGTAAATTGCAGTAGTTGTTCGAAATATTTATTGACATATATTCAGATAAATTGAGTATAAATTTGCAATTGAGTATAAATTGGCTTTTGTGAATTTTGGCCTTGCAAATTGGCAATACTTCATGTATAATCTATCAAGTGGTGATTATAGGGCTATCGCCAAACGGTAAGGCAACGGACTCTGACTCCGTCATTTCAAGGTTCGAATCCTTGTAGCCCTGCTGATTTTCCCTCGGAAAGGGTTTGGCTTTCCGGGGGATTTTTTGGTACAATAGGAAACTCCTGCGGACAAATCGTTTTGACCGTAGCCGTTTTATCCATAATAATAACCGCGCCGCTGGGAGCATTTGGGATTGACACATTGCATAAGAAGCTGCTGAATAAGGTTCCGCAAGGGGAAATACGTAGTTAAAAAGTTTTTAGATTCAATCTTTGTTGCAACAACTCAGGGTATCGCTTGAAGAAAGTTCTATGCCGGGCATTGTTCACCTTGATTTTATGAAGCGGACAGTCGGACTTTACCTTTCAAAACAGAAGATGGGCTCCGGATTATTTGTAAGCAGCTCCGCCAGCTTGATCGGGGCAAACTTTTTCATCCAAATGAAGTCCAGCAACTGACAGGGCGGCCGTCCGGAAGCGGCGTTTACAAATGCGTAGGCACCGATATCACGGAAAGGCTTCAGCACGGAAGAATCATACTTGCCTGATATCTTTTCGTCCAGGGGCTGTTCAAAGCGTTCTTCAATATGATGGAAGACTTCATGCTCAATTAAGATATTCCAAATATCATCCCCGGTGAAAAAAGTATATCCTAATGAGTCCAGGGTCTGTAAAAGTTCTTCAACCCGCGCTTCGCTGACCGCGATTTCAAAGGTATTGGGATCATAGAAGGCCCGGGCCCGAAAAGCCATATCCTCCACCGGACTCATCGTGCGCAGCCTGGTAAGCCCAAGTGCCTGAAGATTCTCTTCCCGACTAAGATTGTCATTCCAATAAGCCGTCCGCCAGAGCGCACCTGCTGCTTGTGCCCGCTGCCATAGCTCATCCAGATCATCCTCAGTGCAGCTTGTCTTAGATAAGGTAATAATCTTGTCCAATTGTTTAACCTGTGCTGTTTGAAGCAACGATTCAAACAGCACCTCGGCTTCCGGCCCCATCATATATCGGCCTTGGAGACTACGGCTCCGTTAGTCCGCAGTTCTTTCTGTAAAAGCCGGATATCCAGATCCTTAAAGTCACACTTTTTCTGCAGACTTAACGCGGCGGCTGTCCCGGCCGCCTGACCCAATGCCATGGCGGTGGGGGTTATCCGGGCAGATGCCAGTGCTTCGTGGGTGGCGCCGATGCAGCGTCCGGTAATCAATAAGTTGTCCATTTTTTTCGGGATCATGACTTCATAAGGAATATCATAGCAAAAATCCTTTTTACGGCGCACCCACTGCAAATCGGTGCCGGCAGGATCATGGATATCGATGGGAAAGGCACATACGGCAATACTGCTTTCGGACCGGCGTTCTTCATATATGTCTTCCATACTCAAGGTATAACGGCAATGGAATCTTCTGGACTCCCTTACCCCGGTGACGTCCGCTATCGCAGCCAGATAGCTGTGTTCAAAGCCGGGTAAATATTTTTTGAAAAAGGATAGCAGTTCATCCACCTGTTCATAAGCCACGACTTCAGCAACGGAAAGATCTTTTGCCGAAACGCCGCTTAAACGCAGGATTCGGGTGGTATTCACAAATATTTCACCCGGATTGATACCTTGAAAAAATAAAATCCGATCACGGGGAATGGCGAAGTCATCCCGGTTTCTTGCTGTTTTTACTATATCAAAAAATCCGGAAACCGCCAGATAATCCTCCGGCTTCGCCGAAATACTCAGGACAAACTGTTCAGGGTTTTCTTGCATATATTCAATTACCGGAGGAAAGTCCACCCCTCCCAGCTTAAACATCAGAGTCATCGGCTGGGATAAATTATCCGCCGGACGACCGATATCATACGGTACTTTGCACAGGAAACCCAAATCACCGTCTCCGGTGGCGTCGATAAAATATTTACCCTGGTACAAGCTTTTTCCGCTTTTGTTGATTACCTGCAAACCGGTGATATTCCGGCCATCGTGCTCCACATCATAAATAAAGCTGTGCAGCAGGAGGGTAATCAAGGGTTCTTTTGCCAGCATCTCAAAATATACCAGTCTAAGCATAGCGGGTTCGATTGGCGTGATAGAAGAAGCTACACCAAGAGGATCCGGGATATGTCCCAAGGTGCCGCCACGCTTTTTTAGATTATCAATAATTTCCTGGGGGATTCCTTTAATTATCTGAGCGCTGCCCGAGTAGAAAGCCATCAGAGGACATACCATGGCAGCCGTATTCATTCCTCCCGGATATGCATTTTTATCAACCAGCAAGACTCTGGCACCCATGCGGGCGGCGGCAATGGCGGCCATACAGCCGCTGGGGCCGGCCCCTGCTACGACAACATCATATTTCATATGGTTTCTCCTTCGTTCTTAAACAATACACTACATTCAAAAGTCCTTGGCCACTCCAGCCTGGCTTGGAAGTCTCCGATCGGCTCCAGGATCTTGCCAAGCATCTTCAATTCCGGAGCATGGTGCATCAGCTGGTTCAGCAGAACGTCGGCTGCCGCTTTGTTTTGGATATTCCAATCATCTTCACCGATCTCTTTCAGCCGGTCATTCAGCTGACGTCGTACCACAGCCTGGTACAGCCAGTCATCCAAAAGGCGCAGACAAGTAAAGGCGCGGTTTTGGGACGGATCCGCCCAGGGAAGACACAACAGCTGTCCTAACAGCGTACCCAGGGAATTACAGGCGGTGTTCCATCCGGCATATCCGGTAAGAAGATGGAGAAGTCCTTTCCTGGAAAGTAATTGTATGAAAACACCTTCTCCGCCGTTGGCATAATGAATATCTAATAGGGCAACCTGTTTTCCGGCTTGCAGCAAAGCCGCAATCCGGTCGCAAAACATTTCCAATTCCTCAGTGGTATAGCTGACTTTGGCCAGTGCAGAATGAATGGCCAGGTCTTGCTGTTCTTTTTTCGGAGCATAAATCACCATTACCGTTTTGGCCGCATCGGGACTGACAGGTGTCACCTGACAGGTTTGCAGATAAGCGGTAAGATTTTCGGAAAACGGCCGGTCTTCATAGCGGGCAGTGAATTCTTTCTTCTCACCGCCCAGCCATTCTAGGCCGAGATATTTTTGACTCTCTCCCTGGAGGGATATTACTTTACCCACCAGTGCGGCGGCGGCTTCGTCGGTACCGCAGTGCAGATATACTTTGTGAGCAATGCCCAGCTTCTTGGCCAGATCGAGCAGGGCTGTCTGTTCGGCTTTATGCATTCCGTTCGGAGCCGAATCCTCCTGCAGCAGGATCAGTTCCTCTGCCGCGCCCAGAGCCACCAGCTTTACGGCTTCCATATTTACCTGATGATTGCGCCTGCGGGCCGCCAGAAAAGCGGCGAGGACCTGGGGTGGTATGACAGTTTCCAGCTGGTGTCTGCGCCGGATGGATTCCTGGTTATCATGACAGGTACATACCTGCGAGTATTCAGCTACCAATTCCCACCATATCTGATCCGCTTTTTCCAAAGTGCTGACTGTGGTGCGCATAATGACATTGTAAATCCGGATTTTAATTTCCCGGTGCCTGAGCTTTATTTTTTGAATCACAGCCAGACGTTTACAAGCGGATTCCGTGTCCACCGTCATGCTGCGGGAAGCAAGCAGTCCGCCATAGACCAACTGGTCTATGGAAATCACCATGTCGTCACAGGCGCTGTGGTCATAAAGCCATTGAGAAATGGCTTCGAAATCAGAAGACTCTTTATAATAATCCATGATATCCGCCGGCGGCTGGTTCACTTGGACGGCGCAGCATTCCGCCAGCTGCCTTGGAATATTGTAAGTACAAGGACGGCTGTCCAGTGGTAAAAGGGTTAGTTTCATATTTATACCCCGTGTCCGCTTCAGCGGACTTAAATTCAATAGTTGAAAGCGAAATTCTTTCAACATATACCCCGTGTCCGCTTCAGCGGACTAATGTATTGATGGCGCTGCGGAAACTGGTAACCGCTGCGGCAATTTCGCTTTCCGTTTTCCCGGTAACTACCGCACCGATCATCAGTCCGCCGGCACCACAACAACACAGCGCCTCGACTTCCTGGGGACGAACAGCCCGCTGGGCGGGAACGACCATGGGAAGGCGGCTGATGTCGGCCAGATGCCGGTAATGTATCAGTTCCCTGGCGCTTAAAGGCTCACCATAGCTGTCCGGATGCATGACGGAGGCTTCCAGGATGTCCGCGCCGGCATCCTTTAATAAAGCAATTTCCCAATCCTTCCAGGTATAGTCAGGGGCCAGCATCTTGGTTACGTCATGGCTTTCCAGAATGCTAATGGGTGTGTGATGTCCGTAAAGGGAAATAAAATCAAAACCGGCGTTTATTATTTTTTCATAATCGCTTGCGGCATCAGCCACGCTGCCGCCCAGCACGATACCCATGGGACCCTTTGCCTCCTGCAGCATCTGCATGATATTTTTCTGCTCTTCTTCAAAACTGCCAAACAGAGTGGAACTGGCATGGTGCCTCACATTAATATGAATCTTTACCACATCGGCCCCATGCTCCCATGCCGCCCGGGCAAGCCGGGGATCGTTCTTTGGCAGGCTCATAATTAAGGGAAATTTGCCGGTCATCAGCATATTTTTTAACAGATTCATCGATGTCTCCCGTCTGCGCACTGTGGCGCATTTTGTTATCTGCGTGTTACCAATAAAATTACCGGGGTATCGGTCGGAACCCCCTCCAGCTCCAGTTGAACCAGTGATTCCACCTGAGCTTGTTCCAGAATGGAGGTAAAATCCACAATCCGGCTGTTGCACAGCAGGAAAACTTCCGGCAGGATCTGGCCGGCATCGGTATAATTGGAGACTTCCTGCAGGAAAGCGCCGATGTCATTACTGGAAGTTCCGGCGGTGGTGTGAAGCAGTTCGCCGTCATTGACCTGCAGCTTTACTACCCCATACCGGTCTAATACCCGGTAATTTTGCTTTTTGCCCTTTAAAAAGGAAAACAGCCCTTTCTTTGCCGCGGCAGCCGTATAGATATGGAGCCCTTTGGTTTTGGCAGCAAGATGAACCTCGGCTTTTTCTGTTTTCAGGGAAGCAGCCGCCTGTTTCCGTAATGTTTCTTCACTTACCTCTTCCCGGGAAAAATCCCGGTTCTCCATTTGGATACTGCCCACCGCAGTGGCCTGGACAATATTTTTCTGCCGGTCAATATACATCTGGACTTCTACACTCTCCGGAGCGGCACCCATGGCAAGCAGACGGTCAATAGCCTGGCGGCGAATCTGAGCGATATCTGTGTCCGTGGGATTTATCACGGTTTTTTCCACGCTGTCCCGAAGCATTGCCATAGCGGCCCCGATAGCTGAAATAACCTCCGCTTTTTCCGCGATTTGATATTTCATCCCGTTTTGCTTGCTGAGCCAGGGTACCACGGTGGTGCATCCGCCTCCGCCGCCAACCAGTTCAACAAGAGCATCGTCCAGAACATATTCCGTCAGCAGCTCCGAAACTACTTTGTCCACCTTTGCCACCGCCTTATTCAAGATAGATTCACATAAGGTTTGCTCGTCGCAGCCATAAGCTTCGGCGAGAATTCGGAAACCGATCCGGACATTTTCGATATTTCCGTAAGCATAATCCCCGTCCTTGACCACGCCGGCCATCATGGCGGCATCTGTAAGGGTAAGGGCAAAGGTTTGTCCGTCCGGTCGCTGTAAGACCACATAATCCGCCGGATCAGCCTCCATTGGGGCGAGACAGACTGCATTTGCCCCGATCACCGCACCGGGAGGCGCAAAGGCAAGATAACTAAGTCCGGCAATATGGGCGCTTCTGGGTCCCACGTCAATGATTCTGCCATCCTTTTGGATCCGGACCATGGATCCGCCGCCAATTCCCACCGTCCGGGAATCCAGTGTTTTCAGAAAGGTGGAATGTCCGCCCACATTGGCGCTTTTCAGCATCGCCTGTCCGTTTTTGATCGCTGAGATATCGGTACTGGTGCCACCCACTTCCAGGAAAATCCCATCCGATACATTGGCGTACATCAGTGCTGCGGCAATACCCGCGGCAGGCCCTGACAATAGTGTCAGTATTGGCCGCTTCTTCATTTGGGCGATATCCATTACCCCGCCGTCACTGCGCATAATCATCAGAGGAGCGGAAATACCGCTTTTTTGAATACTTTCATTAGTCATATCGGCAGTCTGGGTCATTTTGGGTAAAATACTGGCATTAATTACGGCGGTCCGGGTGCGAACCTTCAATCCATATAACTGACTGATTTCGTGACTGGCCGTTGCCGGTATTCCCAAGCTTCCCGCCGCTTCCAAAACGGTTTCTTCATTGCGGATATCATCCACGCCAAATGCTTCGCTGGCCACCACCACACCACAGTCCCTGGCGGCCAGTTCTTTCACTGCCGCCGCCGCGGCCCCGGGAAAATCCGGAGAATCGGAGTTCAGGTACGTGGATTCAGTATATAAATATTTGCCCTGGCTAAGTTCGATATTGGAAATGGCAGTGTCTGATTTTGCTTTAATGGCTTCCAACCCTTTTCCCATGCCTATAATTCCCACCTTGGCCACGTCACCTTCCAAAAGTGCATTGGTAGCCTGGGTGGTACTGTGGGCAACAAAGATCACATCGTCGGCGGCGCCGCTTTTTTTCAGCACCTCCTCAAAGGTTTTTACAATCCCCTCGGAAACAGAATATTTTGAGGTGTGAGTGGTAGGGGTAACCGCATGGGCAATAACCTGATAGCTTTGATGATCCAACGCCACCGCATGGGTGAAAGTGCCGCCCACATCAATGCCGATTCGGATTTTTCTTCCTGAAACTTTGAATAAATCGGGCATACCGGTTCCTTTCTAACAGAGTAAATAAAAACTGCACAGTTTAAAAATAGAGAACTGCGGCCACAATCAGACCGATGATGACGCCAACCCAGACATAAGGCAAGGTTTTTTTCATAATATCATTTACATCGGTGCCGGTGGCTGCCGCTGTCCAGACATTGTGGGTATTTGTAGGATCACAGATGCCCTGAATCTGACCGGTGGTCATAAGTGCCGCCATAATGCTGGTAGCGCCAAGCTTTCCGGTAGCTAACATAATACTGCCAAGTCCCAGCCCCAGCCCCCATATGTTAAGCGGGCCGCGATAAAGCGCAAGAGGTGCCAGAATGGAGAAAAATACCACAAAGCCGATAGCGGAGGTGGGTAATATGGCAGACATAACCGGACCGATAATATTCGTAACCCGGGAATCCATAACCACCACAAGCAGGATACCAATGCCAATCAGAAAAAAGATTGCTCCGGCTGAATTGGAAATGCCTTCGGTGACCGCCTTGGTAAGCTTTTGCAGGCTGCCCCGGCCAATAGTGGTAAGTAAGCCATATAAAATCCCCAGAACAAAACCGGTGTTAATATTCAGATTAAAACCGATAACCGCAACAAGGGGCACTAATGGAGTCAGCAGGGCAAACCAGCGTACCTTTTTTCCCTGAGAAGTATATCCCGGAGAAGAACTCTCGCCGGCGGAAGCGGCTTCCTTATCAGCCGTCGGTACCGGCCAGGCAATCTTGGGTTTTCTGCCGCTTTTCTTAAACAGTTTACTTAAGCCTTCAAATTTTACTTCAATAATAATAAATAAGATACCCATAATAAAGAATACAGCTCCCGCAAACCAGGCAAAGTTGCGGACAGTCTGTTGGGCGATGCTCATGGAATCAATATACAGACTCCAGTTGGCCATATTAAAGATACCGCCAACACTCAGCGAGAATAACAGGATACAGCCGGCCGCCAGACTGGTGATTCCTACCGATGTCAGGATGGGCAGGACAATGGAACCAAGCATGATTACGGCGCCCAGCCCGCTGAGGGTAGTGAATAAAAGTGATAACACCACGTAAAAAGCCAGTGAAAGAATCATCGGACGGTCTCCCGCCAGTTCGGATACTTTGCGGACCGTGGTTTCCGCAATACCGCTATTTTTTACAAGTTGTGAAAG
>Ga0153972_1000577_pt1 | contig 11768 bp, 24 predicted proteins | sample TSGA056MetaG_FD_104732 | JGI IMG/M metagenome (GOLD analysis project Ga0153972, IMG submission 104732) | Attine ant fungus gardens microbial communities from Georgia, USA - TSGA056 MetaG | ecosystem: Host-associated > Fungi > Mycelium > Unclassified | place: USA: Georgia, George L Smith State...
AATGCTTTTTGCAATGGAGCGCTCAAGGGGCATTGTCCATCTACAAAATTATATTAAATAACCCCGCGCCCGGATGAACGTTAAATAAAGGCGGTGACGAATGAAACAAGACTACCTATGCCCCGATTGTGGTAAACGAATAGCGACATACAACGCTGATGCCGAGAGCAGAGGCGTTTTTTGTTACTGCAAACGGTGTAAGAGTGAAATTGAAATCAAATTGAGCCAAAAGGAGAGCCAGAATGAGCCGAATAATGAAATGGATTAGCGTTGAAGATGAATTGCCGGGACTAACACATTGTCCCGTTTTGGTTGATTCGCTAGATGGATATAAGGGCGTGTATATGGCAGCAGTGAGCGGAAGTGAGATTATATACATTCATGGAATCGATGCGAACATACCGCTTAGATTTGCCTACTGGTTTCCGCTTCCTCTGTCACCAATTAAACAATCAGAATAACCAGAGCCATTGAGCCGTTCGTTTCCTTATCGGAGATGGGCGGCTCTTTTTATTTTTCCGGGAAGGAGGCGATTACATGGCAGATGTAAAAGTGACGGTTGAAGATGGACGTAGGCCTGACAGGAAATACATGAATGAAATCTTAGCACAGCTTGTACGATTAGCGGAAGATGGTTACAGAGTTAGGCAATGGCAAGAGCTTGTCGCGCTTGTCAAAGGCTCTGATTTGCCGGACGCTACCAAAAACGAGTTTATTTCGACAGCAGACACCTTGCTCCGAGACAACAATAAAGTGATGCTAACGATTGCAAACATGATGATAAAGTACAACACGGCTGAAAATATCGAAGCGATAGAAGACGAGGAAGACGAATAACGATGAATTTTGCCCTCAGCAAGGCGATAAAAGGCTTAATTTGCCGTAGTCAATAGGCGTAAATATTGACATTTGCCTTAAGCGGCGTTAAAGGAGATTAACTATGAACAGACCGACAATTAAAAAAATATTGAACGACGCGGCTCTTTCTGAGAGCGAAAAAATAGACCAGATATTTGCGGTTTACACCGCCTCTACTTCTAAATTGAAAACAGAAGAAGATTTACAGAAAGCCGTGGAAAACGCGCAAAAAGGTCTAAACGTCAAGGAAACTGAACAGTACAAAGAGTTGGAATCCAAGTTGAAGGAGCGGGATGAGGAACTCGAAAAGGCCAAGACGGAAGCGGGTGAGAAAATATCCGAGTGGGAGTTCGACCGGGATCTGAACGAAGCGCTGAAGGCTGCAAAGGTCAAAGACCCGAAGATCATTCTGCCACTTCTGAACCGCGAAAGCTTGAAGCGCACAGACAAGGGCATTGAGGGCTTGGACGAACAGCTCAAGCCGTTCACTGAAACCCACAGTTACCTGTTCGACATCGAGTCGCAGGCAGCAGGGCAAGGCTCTACGCCCACCCAGCAACTCCCCAGCGGCGTATCGCTTTTCCAGCCCGACGGGACAAAGCCGGGCGGCGGAGAGAAAAATCCTTGGATGAAAGAAACCAGAAATATCGCAGAGCAAACAAGGATCTACAGAGAAGACCCCAGCAAAGCCATGGCGATGGCAAAAGCAGCAGGGGTAAATTTATAACAATTAAAGGAGATTAATTTTTATGGCAATTACAAGAATATCTGATATCATCGAACCGGCAGTATTCGCGGCGTATGTTCGCGAGGCGATTATCGAAAAGTCCGCACTTATCAACAGTGGGCTTGTTACGCAGAGTGACAAACTGAACGGACTTGTAACCGGCGGCGGCAGAACGATTAATATGCCGTTCTGGAGACGCATTGACGGCGACAGTGAAGTATTGAGCGACGTAACGCCGCTTACCCCTATGGGAATCGGTACGGCAAAGGATGTCGCCGTTATGCACCTTAGAGGTAACGCATGGGGCGCAAACGAGCTCGCTTCCGCTATTGCCGGTGACAGCGCAATGGAGGCTATTGCCTCTATGGTAGCGGAATACTGGGTTAGGCAGGAACAGCGAATCCTTATCAGTACACTGACAGGCGTATTCACAAGCGCGGCTATGGTGGCAGAGCACGTACTCGACAGAAGCTCCGAAACAATCAGCGCAGAGAATACCCTTGACGCAAAGCAGCTGCTGGGAGACGCAGCCGACCAGCTGGCGGCTATCGTCATGCATAGCAAAACTTATACAAAGCTGCAAAAGCAGAACTTGATCGAGTTCATACCCAATGCACGTGGCGAAATCGTAATTCCCACTTATTTAGGGTACAGAACCGTAACGGATGACACCGTCCCCTATTCCGGCAACGTATACAGTACTTATCTGCTTGGAAATGGCGTTTTCGGGCGCGGCGATGGTACGCCGGTTGACTTTACGCCAGTGGAAACCGATAGAGACAGCTTGCAGGGTACGGATTATCTCGTCAACCGCCGCGCCTTTGTACTCCATCCGCTGGGCGTTAGGTGGACAGGAGCTAACATTTCCGGCGAAGCGCCGTCTAATACCGAGCTTCAGGACGGTGCAAACTGGGAGCGCGTATATGACCGCAAGCACATTGGTATGATTTTGCTTAAGCACACCCTGTAAGGAGTGATTTTATGGGAATGTCCGCATTCAATAGAGCGCGAAAAGTAGCTCAAAATAAACAAGAACCTTTTTTGACAACATGTACAGAACCGGAGCAGGGGGAAACCCTTGCTCCTGCTGTTTCGGAGGAAGCCACGGATTACAACGAGCTTGACGACGAAACCCTTGCTGCACTTGCCGCTGAAAGGCAAATTGATATCACAGATAAAACCCGTAGGCAAGTGATTAACCTTCTCAAAAAGGCTGAATAACCTTGTGCTTATGCGGGTTTCGTGGTATAATTATCATTGAGGGATAGGGAAACGTACCCGAAAATCCAGTTGCCTTACTGGACTTCCCTCTACAATTTTAAGGCGAATACGAAAGGCGGTGTTAATTATGAGCAGGTCTGAAGAATTTGTATTGTCCAGAATAGAGCAAGGCGGAATAATGTTGCCTATAAGCGATGTGGATGTTATTGAAACATCAAATATAGACATATTGCCATTTTGGGATGCTCTAAAAGGCTGTATCAATATTGATGAAGAATTTTTGAAATCTTCGCACGATAATAATTTAATGGCCATTTCGTTGAAATCGGATTTAGGCGAGCGGACTTGCCGGGTTAAATATGACCCAGAAGGGGATTTCGAATATTGCGCCACTGAACATTCAAAGTATGATGGGACGCTTCTATTTGCTGTTGAAATGATCTCAAGATTGTTGACCCGCATCATAACTGGCGATACCTATAATTCAAATACTGCCCCTATAGACTATGCTGAAAATCCGTTTAATTATGATGTTAATTTCATTGCTGGAGATGTAATTATTCGTTCTGATTTTGGCAGAATGAATATAAACGGCAGAATGATGGCGGGGCAAAGCGATATAGCGTGTTTGCCTTTGTCTGTTGAATATATAAAGCGTGAGGATTAATAGCTAATCATGGAATCAAATAATTTAAGCATCTGCTAGGGGGGATAGTAAATGAGGTATGAAAGCACAGGCATTACGGCAGGTCAACTCATAGAAGAATTGTCAAAACTGCCGCCTGACGCAGAAGTTTTAATATATGATGAGTATAATTATCCGTTTGTCAGAATAGAAGGTGTCACGGGTGGCGAATGCGAAATCCTCTTGGAGTGTTCTGGCGAAAGTCCATATTTAGAAAAAGCACTCGGCGATGAAATAAAGAAAATGGTCGGGGATGGCGAAATGCTTTTGAATACGCATACGATTCTTGACAGAATGTGCAATGATTGCAAGAGATTATTGTCTAGACTTGAAAGAAAACCAACCATCGAAGACCTTTATAATGGAAACTTTCCACGCACGATAAAATATGGCGAATGAAAACTAAATAATTAAGCGTCCTGTTATAGTGGGGCGCTTTCCTCATGCCAAAAAGGAAGGTGATATACATGGACACTGAACAAGTCTTAAAAGAGATATCCGACTCCGTAATTGATATTTGGGAAAAGCAGCAAATCGGACAACGAAAAAACAAAAGTGAGCAGTTGGATGACTTTGCGAGCGATATGAAGGGATATATCGACAATGCAAAAGCAACAAATCCAGAGGCATATGCGGAATGTGAATTAGATACGTTTAGAACTCGTGGAGCCGAAATGAATGTTAAGCCGGATTACGAAAAAGGGCAAATAAACATTTCGGCGATTACACATACTTACTGTGTGGAATTTTTAGTATAAAAAACCAAACACATCAAGCGTCCTGCTATAGGGCGCTTTTCTTGTGTACATGGAGGTGAGAGGTTTGGCACTCACGGAATTAAGCAGACAGCAAATCATTAAAAAACGGCAGGAACAGGCGGAAAAGTCCGCCCCCGCCATTGCTCCCCAGCTCGAAAAAGCGGCGGTAAAAAAGCCGAAGAAGGAAAGTATATTTGCGGAGGAAACGGAAGGAGAAACGGAGGCGCATGATGAAATATAGAAAGAAACCCATTATTATAGAGGCCTTTCAAGTGTGGGTTGGAACGTCGGTTTTCGAAACACCAGAATGGTTTCAGCAAGCCGTAAATGACAGGATTGTTGATAAAGCGCAGATGACTATTCGAACACTGGAGGGTGTACATTTAATCAGCGATGGCGATTATGTTATTCAGGGCGTTGCTGGAGAGCTTTATCCCTGCAAACCTGATATATTCGAGCAGACCTATGAGGCGGTGACAGATGAATCATAGATTTCCTAAAGATTGCAACGGAAAATGCCCACATATCGGTGTCCGCGATTTGAGCATTGATGATCTTGTTATCATTTGCCGTGAGCTCAAGATGTCATGTGACGCTTGCGACGAAGATTTTAGTTTTCTCTTATGCCCGCTTTCGGATGAAGAGCGCAGATGGGAGGTGGCGCATGAACCTACTTGACACCGTAAAAATGTTGCTAGGCATTACGGACGATTCGAAGGACGCGCTCCTGTCGCTTCATATCGGCATTGTAACGCAAAGCATACTGAATACTACCAACAGGCAAGAACTGCCATTGGAATTGGAGCACGAGGCTTGTATGATGGCGTTTGACATGTACAACGAAATGTCCAACGCAAGCGGCACAACCGGGAAAGCGACAAGCGTATCGGAGGCGGGACGTTCGGTATCATTTGATACGTCGCAAGCGCAACTATGGGCGGAAAATCGCTTAAAACAGCGAGAAGCGCAGATTCTTAGCTTTAGGTTGCCGTATAGGGTTACGGGATAGAAGCAGTAAAAAACTTTGCATAAACCCCTTGACACATACATTAATATATGCTATAATAAGTATATCAAATGAAACAAAGGGGTTTTGAAAATGAAGCTAATAGAGAATATGACAATTTCCGAATTGCAATTAAAGGCAAATTCAGCTCAAACAAAAATTAATCGAATCGAAAGTCAAATTGAAAAAATACATGGCAAAAAAAATTATCAAGATGAAGTAGCGAAATATTTCGCTGGCGGGATGGTCGGTTTTCGCAAGGACAGAAAAAAGGTAAATCAATCAATAAATCAATATACCGACAATGCGGTCAAGGCTTGCGCATTGTATGAAGAAAAAGATTGCTTGCAAAGTGAATTAAAGCAATGTGAAGAAGCAATAGCGTTTATTGAAAAAGCAAAAGGCAATGAAAACGACACGGTATTTTCTATCAAAGAAGCCAAAAAAGCGCAAATCATAGAAAGTAAAGGAGAACTGGTTTGGGAGAAGGTAAAAGGGCATTATGGAACAGCTTATCGGCATGAAATTATTGAAATTGAAAAATGTGATGTTGGTTTTGTTGCCATTAGAGATACAAGAAACGGAAATCTCATAAGTCATTGCAAAACAATCAAAGAAGCCAAAGCGTTTGCGGCATTGATTGTGTCAAAAAAGAGGGCGGCGCAATGAGCCGCCCATCCCCTGCCGTTAAGAAGCGTTATAATGACGCTACGATGCGGATTGCGTTTAGTTTGAATAAGGCTGAAACGGAGCAGGTCAAGCAATCTCTGACGCAGAAAGAAGCCAACGCGATAGCGAAAAGATTATTTTTAGCATATATCAATCATTCTGACGAGGTCAACCGCCAGCAATACGAACAACTCACGCCGGAACAGCAAAAGACATTGAGCGAGCGTATACGGCAGATTATCAAGGATTTCTTGAAGGGTGGCGAATAATATGCCAATGTTTGTGGGTGGCGGCGACCGCGATTTTGCATTTGAACTTGATGGGAATACCTATTATTATGATGGTGGCGGTTATGGCGTAGACCTTAATGGTTTTTGCTATGACGGAATATCTGAACAGGAATTCAAGGCGGCGCAACGAAAATATAATGAAAAAAATGGCTATCCCGCCGATACGGAAATATATTATAGCAAGCCTATAAGGGAGTTTTTGGGGAGGGGTGAATGATTTATGGAATGGATTAGCGTGGGGGATGGATTGCCAACAAAAGCGGACGCAGACAAGAGCGGCTATGTAGTTGTTTTGAGAGAAGATAATGAAACAGACTTTTGCCGATGGAATGAAGTTGGTAAAGGTTGTGTTACTGGACGCTTATATACCCATTGGATTTCACTACCAAAGTTGCCCAATAGGAGATAATTATGACAACAGACGAAAAAATTGATTATTTATATTGTTTTGTAAAGAATTTCGTTGATAAGCTTCCGCGATATGATAAAAACGGGCTATTGATTATAAAATGTCATATTTGCGGGACGGATTTCAAAATGCACCCGGAGCAAAATGTTTGCCAAAGGATTCAATTTTATGGACGTGATGATATATGTCCTGAATGTATGACAAAAGAACTGGAAAAACGAGGAATGCTATAAACACACGCAAGCCGTCTTGAAAAAGGCGGTTTTCTCTTATCCAAAACAACCACAACCGCTTGATGCTTGCATCGGCGGTTTTTATTATGCAAAGAAGGTGATGATATGGCAGGTTTTGATTTTGGGGTAATGGCCCCCATATTAGGAGAATATTTTGATACTGATGTTATGGACATTGGACGCAGCACACTTGTGACGCTCCCCGATGGCTCGACAAGTGTAACTGACCCCAAGGTTCCCATATACACAAACGTCCCGTGCCATATCAGTTTTGATACCGTTGATAATCCCGATCCTGTTTCGGTTGGAAGCATCCCCATTATTCAAGCGCTGCGGATAAATTGCGCCGTCGGAATTGACTTACAAAATGCGGACTATGTAACAGCGAGAAAATTGGCGGCGGACGGGACGGCGCTGGAGGAATATACCGGCACTATTGGCGCTCCGGCAACCAGCCAGAGCAGGCAGACTGCCTTAATGGCGTTGCGGCAGGGGGTATAGCATGGTTAGAACACTTTCAATCACAAACGATATGCAAATGAGCGTATCCGGACGGCAGGCGGGGCAGGACGGCGACCATAACTTTGTCCATTTCAATATTCGCCGTCCTGCAATGCTTGACGGCTTTATCTGCCGCGCCGAATTTCAATCCGGAGCAGACAGTGGCTATATGCTGGTGGAAAACAATGCGTTTACCCTACCGTCCCCCTTCACAAAATCCGGTGCTTTACATCTCCAACTCGTTTATACAAATGTTGCTGATGAAATTATCGCTAAGACGAATACCCTGCGCCTAACAATCGGCGGAAGCATTAACGCCGTGGATGAAGCCACCCCAGAATTTCAGGGCGGCATTGCTCAAATACAAGCACAATTATCCGACCACGAAGAACGCATAACCACACTGGAAGAATCCGGTGTCGGCGGTGGCACTGGGAGCACAAGCGATTTACTGTGGAAACCGACCGTTGATGTTTCTGGTGATATCTCATGGATAAGAAGCGCAACGACTACATCGCCCGCCGTTCAGAATATCATGGGGCCGCAAGGAACCGATGGTGCACGGGGAGCAACGGGGGAACCCGGTTCCGCTGGTGCTGACGGCAAAGACGGCGCAGCGGCTACAATCATGGTAGGCACAGTCACAACCGGGGCGGCGGGAGCATCCGCAAGCGTTGTTAATTCCGGGACTGAAAGCGCTGCCGTTTTTGATTTTGTCATCCCGCGAGGCAATACGGGAGCATCCGGAGATGGAACAGGTGGTACAGGTACGGCGGCAACTATTGAAGTTGGCACTGTAACTACAGGAGACCCCGGCACAAATGCGGCTATTGCAAATGCCGGGACAGAAACAAACGCGGTATTCAATTTCACAATTCCTAGGGGTGATAAAGGCGAATCGGGGAATGACGGTACGGATGGTGCCGATGGCATAAATGGCGCCAATGGTAAATCGGCCTATGAAATAGCCGTTAGCGCGGGATTTGCAGGTTCGGAATCGGAATGGTTGGAATCATTGCACGGAAAAGACGGCATTAATGGCACAAATGGTATAGATGGCGCAGACGGGGCAAATGGAACAAATGGGCTGGATGGTACAAACGGGATAAATGGCATAGACGGTATAGACGGTCTGTCCGCTTATCAGGTAGCCGTCAATAATGGCTTTGTTGGCACTGAGACTGAATGGCTGAGTAGCTTAAAAGGCGCAGATGGCTCTAATGGTGCAAATGGAACCGATGGCGTTAACGGCATCGATGGAACTAATGGAGTAGACGGCAAAAGTGCATTTGCGTCCGCTGTAGATGGCGGGTATACGGGAACTGAAGCAGAGTTTTATACAGACTTGGCAATGATTAGCGGGTTGGCCGACGCAATCATAGCGATAATGGGGATGTGATAATGATGAAAGCCAGAGTCTATGACTATAATCCGAGCTGGGATTTTCCAGATGGCAATGATATATATGGCGATTATGTTTTGCGGGATATTGATTACAAATCGTCTGATAATACACTTGTTCTTAAAAACGGAATTCGTAGCCGTTCATACAAAATATTCCCATGCCCTACTATTGAGACGATTTGCGAGATATGTGAACCAGAATTAAACCCGCTTTGTACTTTCGAATGTCAAGATGTGTGTCGAATGAAAAAGAGTGGTGATATTTAGTGGCTACATTAGCTGATGCAACAAGCTTAATGCCGATACGCCGGGCAGAATTGGCCGCTAATTTAACCGCTATGGGCGTTCCGTCTTTGAGTACAGAAACATTCAAAGCTCTTAACGCGAAGGTGCTGACGATCCCGACGGACGGGACGGGAGAGGCAGAATCCGGCGATCTGGACGATCCGGCGGTGGTCTATAGGAAAACGCGCCCGGACGACTGGCTGAAAATGCCGGAGGTTAGCGAGAATGAAATTTACCTGCTGTTTCATTTGTTCGCGCCGACAGAGAACTTAATAGCATTCACAGTTACTTGTACCGGCTCGTATTTGGTTGAATATGGAACGGTGGTAAACGGTTCGTTTGTTGTGTCCGGTAGTGAAAGCGTGGCTTCCGGTTTATCATATGAGGGGACATTCGGCTACGGGGATTGGGGAGACGAAACCTCAAACGCGGCAAGGCAAGTTATGTTAAAAATAACCGGGGCAGATATTCTCACCTTCACGCAATCCCTACATTCCGAAAGAAATTATGCGGTGTATATGTCGTGGAATATCGTTGAGTTTAAGGGAAATCTCCCGAGCTGCACCTCCTGTGCCGTAGGCTCGCAAACGGCGGCGTCCGCTTTACAGCTGCTGCAATATTTCTCTTTGGAGGGAACCAACAATATTTCCAATGCTACAAACATGTTCGCAAATTGCATAGGGCTTCTTGCGATAACAGCCTTATATACAAGCAAAGTTACAAACGCTACGGGGTTGTTCAGAGTTTGTACTAAATTGATGGCATTATTGGATACGTTCGATTTCAGCAATGTCACAAACGCAAGTTATATGTTTTATAATACCTCCAGTATACAGCGTATTCCGAGCAGTTGGGATTTTAGCAGCGTAACAAATATTTCGAGCATGTTTTACTATTGCTATTCGCTTATCGCTGCCGTGTTACCGATAACAAATATTACCGTGGCATCGACGCCATTCACGAATTGTCAGAGTTTAAAAAACATTTTATTTACAGGCTCCAGAACAACATTCCCGGCAGCTTTAACGCTGCAATATTCCTCATTGTCGTCGGAAGCGGCGGTAGACTTTTTCAACAGCCTGCCGACCATAACGACGAGCAGGGCGATCACGCTGACGAACACACCGGCAGCCTTGACGTTAACCGCCGAGCAAAGGGCGGTTGCGGAGGCTAAGAACTGGACGATCACGATATAGAAGGGAGAGAGCGAAATGACGACAGGATCGATTGAGTTGATCACGCTGCACGCGGACGAGGGCAAAGTTTTGACGAACGGCGAGGCGTATTCTTCGCCCGGCGGATCCGTATTCCTTGGGGTTGGGGACAACCCGGAGAACTGGCGGGAAATAACGGAAGAGGAATACGCCGAAGCGATGGCGGCGCGGTATGACTAAGGAGAGGTTGTATGTCTTATGAATTAATCAGTACAAGTGTCACGTCAGGTCTGGTCATTGCTCTGGGTGAAGCGTTCCCCGGGATAACCCGATACAGGGAAACAGTTCCGAGCCAGCTCTTAGTATACCCGCATTTCTTCATCCATCAATTGAGTCTTGATGCGACAACAGAGCGACAGAATCACTGGATGATGTCGTACCTTGTCAATATTCGGTTCCATGTCGCCGCTGACCCCTCTAGCGTTGTGGGAAGCCTGCAACAGCAACTTGACGATGTAAGTATTAAGTTGTTGTCGGACTTGACGCATATCACATGGGATGGGGTTCCGGTGGAGTTGAGGAATCGTCGCTGTGAAAAGCAAGATGGAGTTTTATTTTTCTTCTGCAATATTTCTGTTATGGCGACAAAGCCGGTCAAGCCAGACCCGCTGCAAGAATCGCTTACGACCAATATCTCAACCGCCGGATAGGGCGGTATTTTTATATCAATTCAATAATCAAGCGTTCATCTTCGGATGGGCGCTTTTATTATGCAAATTTTAAGGAGGTAAAACATGGCACGATGGATTTCACAGAACAAAGTTAGACCCGGCGCTTACATAAATTTTACTGCTGTGGCAAAGCCGACGATGACGGTCGGCGACCGCGGCATCGGCACAATGGCAATTCCGCTTAATTGGGGACCGGAAGGCGAACTTATAGAGATTTTCAGTACAGACCTAACAGACGGCTCAAGCTTGTCAAAAGTAGGCGTTACTGCCTTTGATGAGGGCGCAAAACTACTTAACCTTATGTTGTCAAACTGCTATAAGGCTTTGATTTACAGGCTTGATAGCGGAGGCGTCAAGGCGGTAGGCACACATGGCAATCTAACGGCACAGGCCGTATACCCCGGCACAAAAGGCAACGCAATTATAATTGCCGTCGAAGAATCAACTGCGGATGTATTCACTGTTACGACCTACGTTGACGGCATGAGCAGGGACGCACAAACCGTGGCAGTTATCGATGAGCTTACAGCCAATGCTTATGTGGAATTTAGCGGTTTTGGTGCACCTACAATTACGGCGGGTCTTGCGCTTTCGGGCGGCACGAATGGCACAGTAAACGCAGCTACAGCTTATCCAGCTTATCTTGCGCTTGCTCGTAAAGCAAGATGGCAGACAATGGCGCTTACACAAGACAACGACCTCTATGCTGCGCAATTCGCAAAGTTTGCGGAAGAAATGCGAGATACCGAGGGTAAATATGCACAGGTTGTCGTTGCGAATTATGACGGCGCGGATTATCACGGAGTTATCAATTCCGATTGCGGCGTGATGATGAGC
>Ga0153972_1000579_pt1 | contig 11744 bp, 12 predicted proteins | sample TSGA056MetaG_FD_104732 | JGI IMG/M metagenome (GOLD analysis project Ga0153972, IMG submission 104732) | Attine ant fungus gardens microbial communities from Georgia, USA - TSGA056 MetaG | ecosystem: Host-associated > Fungi > Mycelium > Unclassified | place: USA: Georgia, George L Smith State...
CTAAGAGCACAGCCACTGTAAAAATAGTATAAGTAAAAGTCCAATCCAACAAAGAACTCCATTGAGTTCTTCTTGAACATCCACCTAGGGTGATCACTAAGGACATTCACTGTCTATTGATAACACCCTGCAACTAATTAAATCCCAATTACCTCATATTTAATTAGTTTTTCACTCTTATATTTCTGTTTTTAATAGCTGAGATGTCCCGTAGTTAAGGGAACTTGTATATATGGTATAAATTATCTTTCAGAAGCCTCATCCTATTCTCTGAGGTTTCTCCTGGAGGTGAGTTGTAATGCATTCTAGAGTTTATTTATATACTGAGGTTTCTCCTGGAGTCACTCTACTCTAGGTGCCCTTACAACATCTGCTGGGGTGCAAGATCTTTATTCAGCCAGAGTCCTACTACCCAACTTGCTACTGCCCTAGTAATATAGTTATACTATCACCCCAAGGAGAGAATCTCTAATCTAAACACCTTCCTAAGGATATGGCATTACTCCTTTGCATGTACAGCCCACAATGGGACTTCAGCACAAGGCTTATAAAGCAAAAAGAGTACAAGTAAACTACTGAGCACCACTCAATTATAAGGTCAGATCTCAGACACAATACCTGAGCTTGGTACTGTGCTTCCACCAATAGTTCTTAACTGACTATCAAGTCCCCTTAAGCCAAGGGCCTGGCTATATATGGAGATGACTAGTGATTGTAATGACCACTGGTCAAGGGTCAAAAAGATTATAAGAGTTTAAGATGAGCAAGGTCCAAGACAGATGGTGCTCTAGATATGGTATTGAGTTCTAGTGTAGTGACTTAGCCTGAGATGACTTAATCACACTCCAAGTCCAAGTTGACAAGGAGAACTCAATAGAGTTTCCATTTGATTCTGTACACTACTTATATAACTTCAGTGGTTATAGAATATCCTAGCAGTCAGGGGTCTAAGAAGCTAACTAAACTAATTAAATATCACATAGTAATATTTAATTAATGCAGGATTGCTCTGGTGGGCTGAGTTAGTGAAATTGAAATCCCCTTATATTATCCTCAGCTCATGTGCTGTGCCTTGATCCCCTGTCACTATTATGGTTGCATATTTTGGAGTAGTAGAATGTTATCCAAAAATGAGGGAAATTCAGGAGTAAATGGAGAAATTGATATGGAAGTGATATGGACCCAAGCTCACATTCTGAATGACTGCAGTTGGTTCATCAAGTAACATCACTCAACATGAGGTGCTATCATGGAGTTATTAAGTACTACTCCTTGATTCCTGCTTTCTCTTTTCTCCTTCTCTCACTTCTCTTTTGTCTGGATCAGTTGTGAGTGATCTGGGTTTTTCTCGTTAGGTTTCTCTTGGTAGTTGGGTGTTATTGTAGGGTATTGGGTACTTTACTGCGGACTGCGATTGAGCACTGTGTTACAGATTCATGATTTTTTTTCAAAAAAGTAGTTGCCTCGCTACCATAATCAATAAGTGAAAATAAGAATAAATACCACCTTTTTGAAAATTAATTCATAGCAATCAGAAAATAGAGTTTTCCTTGATGTTTCGTATCCGCTACTATGTGCACAGTCAACAGATTCCATGCAGGTGCTTTCATAGGTTCGGACCATACAGACAGTCAGCATCTGCTGCACTCAAACCATCGCCACCAGACAATTTTCTACCTCCTTTGGCTAGTTCTCGCGACTACAGTATGGACAACAATTGGTTCGAGTCCGAGGATCCCGACATGGCTGAAAATTTGGATACACCAGTCATGACATCTCGTTTTGACTGGAGAAAATTTAAATCGTCACGCATCTCAGTCCCTTTTTCTACACCAACAAGAAGGAAGAGATATCCTCTCCGAAAAATTCCTAATTTCCCTCTTACTGAAGAAGGTGATCCGTACTATGACAATATACAGACATATTCCGAGCAGTGCGTTAATCTATTCTGAATTTTTTTGTAGGCTAATCATCTTCACTAGTTTCATACCCTCGATTGACAGTGAAGAAAAAGCAGGCGATAAAGAAATCATTGCGCGTCTGGAGTCATGGCCCCTCGAAAAATTAAAGCTGGAAGGGTATTGCCTCACAGACGTTGTTGCACTCTGGACCAAGGTTATCTCTTTTGGCAGGCCGGTCGCTGTCTTTCAGCTCGGACCCGGAATATGCTTGCCCGAGAATCTACAGTTCGGGTAGGCGCTCGTTGTCGCATTCTTACGATCGTCGCTCAAGTTGTTTGGAAGGAATGGCTTTCAAGTTATGTTATCTAGGGAACGTCCCTTGAAGAAAAGCAAAAATGGGCTGGCACAAACATACACGGGTTCGATTCTCAAGCTCACCAGGACCGATATCAGAATTGCTTTGCCCTCTCTTATTGAGGACTTGGAGTCAGGGTCCTGGCGGCTTGACTATGCTATGACCAACATCATATTTGAACGGATGCGAAAAGCTATCGCTTCCTTCCATTGTGATTTGGATTCTCTCGAGCAGCAACCTCAACTGGGAGGAGTGGAAAATATTCTTTTCGGAACAGGTCTCAAGGATGTCTTACTACGATCCGCTCATCTATTAGGGACAGCCGAAGGGGTTCACGCGTTACAGGCCCCGGATGATATCTCCTATCCTAAGGATGTTCTGTCGCATGACATTCGAGAATTTTCTCAGGAAGAGTTCAGGGGTTTATTCAAGGATGATATGCGTATCTACAGTTGGGCGGAAAGATACTCGCTTGACGACCCCTTGGTAATGGAAGGTGATCCTGATCTCAGTCACCTAAACCAATCTCAAATCAAAGCAATGGCAACTATGGTTGGAAAACGTATAAGTCTCGTGCAGGGGGTGAATCCTTACCCATCGTTTATCCTTTTGCGATATGCTTAACTTTGTGATGTTAGCCACCTGGAACTGGGAAAACCAAGACTATCGTTGAAGCGATCAAGCTTTTGAGGGTCAATTTCTCAATGGAAGTCCTTATATGGTTTGGGCTGATTTACAAATAAATAGACATACTTTGAAGTGCCTTGTCAAATCCTGGTCTGCACCTTTACCAATGTTGCTGTCGATAATCTTCTTGAAGCATTCGTCAAAGCGGGTTTGAAACCTCTCCGGGTCGGTTCCAATGCTTTCCAACAGGATATCCTCAAGGAATTTTCGTTGGAAGTGCAGTTATCAGAACATCCCCTTCAACCACCCTATCGAGAAACTCTGGAGGCTCTCAAAGAAATGGAGAACCAAGTCGAGGAACTGATCTCTAAAATTGAAGAGGCGGCCAAAGTTGCTAACACGGTCAACCTTAAACGGCGATTGCAAAGAATGTGTGGGGCGTTGATAGTAAAGCAACGACAGCTGTTGCGGCTCAAGTCCAAACTTTACGGTCTAGAACAAGAAATGCTGCACGATGTTGTCAAATCTGCCGATGTTGTGAGTGTTTTCCCCGATCTTGATCAAATTCTGGGTGGTTTGGGCTCGCACCAGTCTGATGGACGGCTTTTTGGATACGGGTGCTTATTGATCCCTGCTTCACAGGTTTGCACGACCTGTATTAAGTCTGCAAGTTCCGCATTGAACGTTTGCGATTTTCCCATCTTATTCATTGACGAAGCATCGATGTCCACGGAGCCTGCAACGTTAATTCCGATTATGAAAGGGGTGAGTAGGTTTAATACGTTCCGGGCGGCAGGTTAGCTGATGTAAATCGTCATGATCCACTATCCTTGCTTCGAATAAATTATGCTGCTGCGATGCGTACGGTGATTAATCGGGCGCATCATACCGTTTTGTTGGTTGCCTGGGGAGACAGTCTCGGCATCTAGCACTAATCGGGGATCACAAGCAATTGCCTCCCGTCATCATCAGCAAAAAAGCGAAGGAAAAGGGTTTTGGAGTCAGTCTTTTCGAGAGATTGACAGAAGAAGGCAGTGAGTTGTCTTTTGTACTTCATTTTTTACGTTTTGTCGGAAGACTGACGTCCATTTATTCTTTATCTAATTAAGTCGTTCCTTCCATCATGTTGGATATCCAATATCGGATGCATCCATCGATATCCCACTTCCCTTCGTCTGAGTTTTACAATAGTTCGATTCAAGATGGAACCAAGGACAAGAACGGGAATGTGGTGCGGGGCCTGGAGCCGCCGTTGTCTTCGACACATCGTTTACGAAAGTTGGCGGACATGAGTGGAGAAGGGTCAACGCGATCTCGTCCATCTGTGATCTTCTTAGATCATCGTGGACCTGAATCAAAGCAGGGGACAAGTCAAGTGAATATTCCCGAAGCGCAGATCGTGGTCAGCTTGGTGGAAGATTTACTGCTTCAGAATCCGGTGAGTCTCTGAAAGGAAGTTCTTTGCTTCCCCTTCAACGAACGAATGAGTAGAGCTGAGATGCGTTCACCTGGATTGTCTTGGCCATAGCAACTCCGAGGGCAGGATATAGGCATCATTGCGCCCTACGTAGCGCAAATCCGTTGCCTGACCGGGATATTGAACATGAATAATTTGATCTATAAAAAAAGATTTAATCAAGTCCTCGGGAGTTCACGATATCTAGAAATGCAAGACGTGGAAGTGAAGACTGTAGATGGATTTGAAGGAAGAGAGAAGGAAGTAATTATCTTCTCAACTGTAAGAAACAACAAGGGTGGGGAAATTGGTTTTTTGGCGGATCGAAGAAGATTGAATGTGGGATTGACGAGGGCGAAGCGAGGATTATTTGTTGTAGGGAGTATCGAAACGCTTGGTGCGCGCGGACCAGGCATTGTCCAGAGGATTACGGCATCGTCAATTATCAGTACCGCACTGGGAAAAGGAGCGGATTCCTGGAAACGGTATGCAGAGTGGCTGGCCAAAGAAGGGTTGGTGTTGGAGTTGGTGGGGGATAACTTGACCCAAACATTGTATGGGAATCAGAATCAGAAACCCAAGGTTTAGTATGCAGCGCCAAAGCTGGGTTGATGATACTGTATGACCTGTTGCAGGGGGACGCAGAGGAAACGGCATGGGCATCTATCAGTGATACCGTGGATACACACGACGCGCCCAAGGCTTGTTGACAGGATGCTTGTGGGTGACGTGGGCGCGCAGATCGGATGATGAATCTCATTGGGTGTTTTCGACCAACTGCTAGTTGTGTTTATCTATGCTACTAGTCAGACATCTTGTCGTTCGGTTGGATAGTTCGGGTCATGATTTGGCACCGCGTATTATTATCATGCTAATGATCAGTCTTGGTTTGAGTTTCACTGTTTTGTTAGGAGTTATTTTTAAGCTGCCGAAGTGAATGATCTGATAGGAAGCTCCAAAAGGAGCCTAAAAGGGAATGCTTCGCAGAGTGAAGCGGTTGGCACCGATACTAGCTGGTGCTGGTGGACGAGAGTCGTCTGACGCGTGAAACGACAGGGTGGTGTTGGATGACGAGGTCGGAGCTTGGTGACCGGAGAGTCGGTCCAAGTGTCGATGGAATGGAAATGTACACATGAATTTTTTGCGCGGAACGAATATTGGCTGATTTTTGATCTGAGATCAGACTCACAGTAGAATGAAATGAAATGTAGTGACAGCTGCGCGGTACCTAATTACAGCAAAAACAAGCATCACGACACGTCTGCTGGCCGCGATGTGCACTCTCGGTTGCTGCGAAGAAGTGGAAACCAGCAGCGCTTCGTGAAGAGATCCCGGGGCAGCATCTACGTTTATGTAGACAAGTTTCAAACCCACGTGGAAATGGCGACCGAAAAGGGAGCCACGCGAGGAATACTTTGGTACTGGGCATAGACATTTAGCCCTTGTCTTGTCGTTTCATAAATCAGCTCGGCCTTTGTCTGTTTCTTTACCTCCTCCCATGGTCTCCCTTCGGAGTTATCTTCACAAGTCGCCTGTTCTACTCCCCAGCGCCCCTTCGTCTTTTCTGAACCATACCGATGATGAAGGAGCTGCTGGTCCTTTCGCTCCCAGGCCTCAGCCACCATCCAAGATTGCTGACCATCGGTCAGTCTCGGCGCAGTCTGGTGGACTTGTACAGACTTTTTTGGCCACACGCTCGCGCGTCGTTCGGGTCTGTTGTTCGCTTTTTCTGATTAAGTAGTGAGAACTCACAGCCATGCGCAGCTACATAATTTATCTCTTTTACCGGAACGGGACTTAGCCGTGTTTCTCCCCCATTCGGATTCGGTTCGTGTGTTCTGATATGATGTCGTGGAGGCACACAATTTCATTTATCCGTCACACAGAGTCATATTCCCATCCCCACAAGCCTCTGGACTATAAGAGAGGAGTTTGTAGGCACTGAGCGTCCTGCAGTCTGGGCAGTATTTGCCACTCACGAGGAGGTGCGCTTTCTACAAATTTTTTTTTCCTCGGAGAACGCGTTCTGATTCCGTCACGTGTTGCGTGACTGGGTCACACGCGGTTTTATAACTCTTTGTATTTGCGCTGCATCCGACCCTGTTTTCGGGAGCTCATAAATATATGTTCTCACATCACAGGCCTGTGTCGTCCTTTCCCTTCCTGGTCTTCCTTTCTCTGTCGCCCCAGCTCTTGAATCTGATCTCGAGCCGTTCTTTAAACTCAGACGCTGTGTCGTGTGGCCTTCCGTAAGTCATATCATGTATTTTTTACGTATTTACCGACTCACAACAACTTACATACCTGTCTATCTCCCTTCTCCAGCTTTCTTCTTCCCCAGCTTCCCGTTCTCCCATCGTCCTCCCTCGTCCAACCCCTATGCTCAAAGTATCCACCTCCCACCCCAATCTTCTCTCTACGTCCCCCGCCATAGTCATTGAGGAGCCCCGTGGGGGGTCCGCAGAGTACTACACTCTCTCCACCAATCCACCCAATCCAAGGACATCCTTTAGACCTGGAGACTGGATGTGAGTAGTCATCCCTTCCTAATCAATTCTGCGCCACTGTTGCCCCTAGTCCTCTTCGTCATCAAACACCTTCCGCTCGATCACCGATTCATTTTACTCCTCCATAGTTGGGTCTGATCGAGCGACTAGACATGCCCATTTCCACCCTTCTTTCCTTTTCCACACTTGTTGCTGACTCGATCTGTCTCCAGATGTCATACACCAAGTTGTACTGCACATAACTTTGGGTGAGTATGCCAAATGTCTGATCTATTTATATATAATATCTTGTGTTTCAATTCTGTGTCTCTCCTCTGACGCCATGCTGATTGACCATTTCCCCTGTGCTACCCTTTACAGTCGGAATACTTCCTGTATTGGCTGTGGACACCCCAAGTCAGCTCCAATATCTGGATCTCAGCAGATCAACCAACCCCACCAAATCTATTCTTCTTCAAACAACGCCATGTCCCGTGCAAGTGCCTCTCCTCGGTTTTCTAATCTTCCCAACCGCACTTTTTCCGTCCGCACAGGCCTGTCCATGAACCAGCCAGCTTACCCCACAACGGTATCGCAGTCTCAATCGTCCCGTATGGGCTATCAGCATGAGGTTTCCGGCCCTCTTAAGTCCGCCCATCCGCTTCTTACGCCCTCTGGACGAGCATTCGCTATTGGTGGCAAAGTACAGAATGTTTCCACTGACCCCTTGTCGCCTTGTGTCATGTATTGGCCCGACAATGAGCCATTTCCTGAACAAGGACAAATCCGACCTGGCAGTCTCGTCGGTATACCGGTATGTCTGGTATCCCATGGTAAACGTCTGATACTGACTGTGCGCGTACCCAGCAACCGCCCATCCTCAACACGGGAAATAAGGGGCCAATCACTCATGTGAGTCTTCATCGTGTCCAGCTTGTCGGATTCTTACATGAGTTGTTAGCAACCGGGCGATTGGGTCTGTACCTCGTGCAATTATCTCAACTGGCGAAGGAGGAAGGTTTGTCAGACATGTTTTCCTTGTACGTTTGTCTTCTCAACCTCATGCTTTATCTCTGGCTCTGACACGCCTCGCAGATGCTGAAGGCAATGGAGATTCTATTTCCGCTGCCGTCCAGACCGAGAGAATCGCACTACTCACATCAGTTCTTGCCCGGACAGAGCTGTCTGAGAATTCACCGGGAGCCAATTCGATGCCACAATGCCAACAACGGCAGCAGTCCCTTTCAAAGGCAGTATCCGCTACTCCGCCTCTCGCCCGCAGGATTTTACCTGGCAGTCAAGAATCCTCTTTGCATCCGCAGGCCAACAATAGATTAGCGTCTTCAAGACAGTCCCGCCTCGTACACAAGTCGCAGTCACACTATCAACTCGCCACTCAATATAACAGTCAATTATATGATAGTCATTTGCAATCTCCAGATAATGCGTCAATTCCGATTTATCAGACGTCTGGCCATCGTGGAGCGTCACCTCTCTATTCGACTGGCTCCAACAAGTATCACGGCCAGGGGTCAAATGGTAGTTTCTATCAGCAATGCCACGCTCCTTCCCCTGGATCATCTCACCGTTCTTCACCGTTCGAAATTCAGACTTCGACGTCACTATTACCCTCGTTCCTTCAGAATATAATTCAGAGTCCCTCTTTATCTCCGACGTCCACAACTACTACAACAACTTCCTCGTCGGATCGTCTTTTCGAAGACGAAAATTATGAGGATGTGATGAATTCACGGCATACCTTCCCTCGCGTTCGAAATACAAGCGAGTCTGGGTCCCTTGGGGGCTCTTCTGACGGGGGCTCCTCAATAATTAATTTGTCGAGTATCTGGAAATTGGATGGAGAAGAGAGTAAAAGCTACCTGGGGTTTTCTGTATCCAATTCTTTGGACGTTGGCGGTATTTCTGACCCTGGCGTTATTGGGTCCGGACGGAACATTGCGGCCCAGGCCGCGACAGCCTAACTAGGCACATTCGTTTTCAATGGTTTTCAGATTGAATTGGATCAATGATTCATCCTGGAAGTCAGTTATTGCTTCCTGACATTTTCATTTGAAATGCTAATTGACCCTTTGACCACGGTTTCTATAGGTATTGACATATGCGCTGATCTATTTTTTGTCTCCCTGGTCGATTCATCTCCACCAAGTTCATCACTCCTATCGTAACGTGGTCCAAAATTCTCCATATGCATCTCGTTGTTTGCGCGTGTCATCCACCTCTGGCAACAATTTCTTGACTCTCGTCTCTCCTTCTGCTTTGAAGTCGATTTACTCTCCGTCATTTGTTGCAACCAAAGCCAATCTTTTTATTTTGCTGTTTATTGTCCATTCTTCAGCCTTATCAGATGCTCCTTGATATTTCGACCACCTAATCTTTTGCACTTCAATCGGTGATTCTCGGAATTTTCTCTGCCCTTCTTCGTTTTATGGTTATCATTATTCCTCCTATATCCGTATTTTGAGTCTCATCCTCATGGGGACGGTTCATTTTCGAGCGGTGTTTCTTTTATCTTATAATTTGTATATTTCTGGCCCATCTTGGGTGGATCTACTGTAATCCTGTATTGGATTCGTCACTTTTTCTTACAGCGCATCTTTCGATTTTTTTGTGCTTCGCTTCATTTTTTGTTTCCTGGAGTTGGTTGGTTGGTTTCGGAGGTCTAATTGACTGTTGGCTGGAACGTTGTGAACAAGAGTGGTTGGGATAGCGAAGCTGTAGATGCATCACTAATGCACAATTTTTGTCTCACACTGTTGCTTTTTTGTATTCATGGTCTGCGTGTCTCGCATTCCATTTTCTCTTGTGTTCGTTACTTGCTCGTTGTACTGCTGCGAGAATAATTTAATGTATTCACATGTACTATTTTGTTGCAGATTCAGATGGGTTCTTTTCAACCAACCTTGTCCTAATGTCAAATTGAAACTCTTGGCATATGTGGCTTCTATGGTTTGGGTTTCCTCTTCGATGACAATTTGACTGAGACATGCTTCCTGCGCTGGTGGCGCAACCGCTACCGATTCTAATTGTAGAACCGCCATCAGTTGGGTATGAAAAGCCTCAGTGCCCGCTTCTGTGGTTACCAGTGAAGTTTGGGACAAGCTTTCAGTTTTAGTCTGAAGGCTAACTAATAATGAGTTGATTGCTTTTGTGTAAATTGAGATTGATTCACGAAAGCTCTTGGTTTTTAGTATTAGACATCCCTATTTCAAACAAACTCAAATTTGCTTTTTCAGAAATTGACTAGGTACAAATTATAGGTTTAAATAAGTCAACGTTAACGTCATTATTTTTTCACCTTGAGTTTATTATCACGGAAAGACCTCCGTCAAGGTTTCCTCTACAGAGTTCAGAGTTCAGTGAGGTACAATAACCTCATCATGGTTTGGTGGAAGTGGACAGGTTTCCTATCAGATGTCTATTGTTTATTTGCTGTAGCCCCAAACCTGAAAGGAAGCACAGAAGATCCTTTAGTCCTATGGAAACTTCCATGAAACATCTATCTCGCTTAAATCAACTTGCTAGTATAGTGTAAACCGTTGATGTTTCAGCGGGTTATCATTTATGGAGTCCTTCGTGTGACATATTGATTGATGACATATTGATCCGGATGACTCTGGAACTGCGCAGCTACGTCACGGCTGAGAAAATCGAATGAACTAGGGTCACATGTTGGATAAATATATGTATTAGATCCTATTTCGCAACAAGTATTCAGATGCGTAGAGTTCAATCCGGCCCAATATCCGAGACGTGTCTACAAGAGATATGTGGCCAGGAGTAGGGTGTGGGCATACGTTGTATTGTGAATGTCCCAGATGAGATGGGCAGCATGCAAGAGCTCTTATTGGGTATCCATACTGCTCCCTGTCTTGTCTCACTCGGACGTTCGAAGACACCAACAATGCATTCTTTTCCGATCGAGTTGATTTGCAAACTTTTATCTGTACTCTGTCAAGTTGGTACGTGCCCATACCCGAGTTGATTTTATGTGTACTTATCATGAATGCTAGACATGTAGGTTATCCACTTGCACCCTTCAGGGAATAAAGCATTGGACCACACAGAGTCTCCAAACTTATGAACGTTGAGCTTTGGATGTACCACTTGACCTTCGACTACGTGTTTTTAAATACTACACAGTAGCAGAATAATCGGCAGTGAACTGCTACTAGGTGGACGATGGCTATTGAACAACGATTCTAGAAATCAACACATTCTATACAATTTACACATGCCTTCACCTCAGCTAAAAACTCGCTAACCCAGGACATTGCGACCGCAAAGATGGGACGGTGGGACGAGCTCAGGTCTCTCAAAATATGGGTTGACAGTTCCAAAACTTTTGTTTTCGCTTCGTGGTTCGGCGTAGTCTAGGACCATCAGAAAGTGATCCAGCTTCTGAATTGGAAGCTTGTTACTAATTCATTCTCTCCAGGAGGTTATGTAACGCCAACGTTCATCTATGAGACCAACGTCTTGAAAAATTATTCTTGTACCTGAACAACAATATACTCGACCCGAAGTTATTTTCTATGCATAACTCTTCAGAAAAATATTTAATTGAACTGCGAGTGACAGGATATGATTGTAACAATACCAAGAGGACCACACTATCCTTTCCCATGAACATTAAGATCATCTGCGGTGAGCTGACTCACAAGATAGAGACCCCGTAATTTGATAATTAGAGGTGCGTGATTGACTGCTTCTATTGTCGTAACCTGTGCCAGATCGAGCTACGAAGTTGTCATGTGGAGACTGGTCCTCATCGAGTACAACCCTATGATCGGGGAGAAGTTGCAATAATTGTACACCTCGGGAAAAGACCAATGCACCTGTAGTGAGTACTTCCTCAAGCTTTCAACAATTTTTACTCCAGTCATTCTTCCTTAGAAACC
>Ga0153972_1000580_pt1 | contig 11738 bp, 11 predicted proteins | sample TSGA056MetaG_FD_104732 | JGI IMG/M metagenome (GOLD analysis project Ga0153972, IMG submission 104732) | Attine ant fungus gardens microbial communities from Georgia, USA - TSGA056 MetaG | ecosystem: Host-associated > Fungi > Mycelium > Unclassified | place: USA: Georgia, George L Smith State...
ATAGAGGGTTCATGAAAATCAACTAACTGTATTTTCCAGAGGAGCTTTTGTCATGGTGTGTAAAGATTGATACCTTAGAGAGAATATGTAATACAGATCTAAAATGATCTTATACTTGTTTAATACCAAATAACCATAAAACTTATATAAAGCTACATATAATTTCTAATATCCTTTTTTAATCCTCTACTTCTGCTTCATTCTTTTGAACCTTTAGTACATGATTGGAAGCTAGTACCACATCTTATTGTCTGTTTGAGTGAATAATTTTCTTTTGCACTCTTTTACTGCTTAGTTTTCTTTTGAACTCTTTAATGAGAGATTGTCCCTTATAGCCACTTCTTTATGCCATTTTCTTGAATACCTAGACATACTTGTTATAGGTCCTTTTTTCTTGCTCAATTGTCCTCAACTGCTCTATCTTTTTTTTCTCTTCTACTGTTTCTTCAAACTTGTTTCTTATCTTACTAGACAATTCTTCTACTGTCTTCACTTCTGATTCTCTCTTTGATAATTCATTCAATAGATTATCTTTTCATGCCTTTGCCACCTCTTCCTGTACATAAGATAGCACCTAGGCTATCTTTGTTGCCTTTGACTCCTTTCTCATTTTCATACTTAAATACAAATAAGCTATGTTAATAAACATACTTATTTTCTTTATCTTTTTACTAAATAAAGGAGATTTTGTTACCTTCAATCTAGCTCTTTCATTTTGTTGTAATAGGGTGGCCATCTGCTACTGTAGACCAGCAATTAGAGTAAAAAGTTGCTTTTCCAAAGTAGAGAAAGGGAGTTGTGGTATAGAAGTAGTAGGTTACTTTGTAGGTTGCTATTACTGTTATTGTTGTTGTTAAGACATATATAGTGGTAGTGGTAATAGTAATAGTGATTCCTTGTATGAGGAAGAGTAGTCTTCTTTATCTGAACTTATGACTAGTTACTGGCTAGAAGAGTAAAACAATATTATTCCTAAGAAGGGAATTCCTAAGCTAGATGGGCCTTTAAAAGGTTACTGTCATTCTCCTATGTAGACTAATCATAATAGACCAGTAGCATGGAGCTGATAGTAAAGAACTATATATAAGCCTATTTAATATAGAGGTCAGGTCTCAGATAGAGATATGAGTTTTGTCCAAGCCTTTTATCTACTATCTCTAACTAACAGTGAAGTCTTCTTTATAGCTAGGGCCCACTATCTAAGATGCTTGTAAGTGCTGTACTTACTAGCCAGGTGTTATAAGATGACTCCCAAGAAGAAAACCATTTCTTGTATATTCATTAACTTAATAGAAAACATCTAAGAATACAATACAGTAAAGATATAAATAAGCATGGAAAGGATTATATAAGATATGTATAGTTCTTAGTAAGGGTCATGTAATCACAGGAGATAGGCACACAGACCATGTAATATTTGTATAAGTATCTAGTAGAATCCAATAAGAGACTCTATTGAGTTCTTTCTAAACAACTACCTTGGTTGAGCCTTAGGTCTTCATGATCTTGTGCTAATACCAGGGCAATGAAAGAGTAAGTGAGAATAGAAATGTTAAAGCTGCGAGGTGTAGGGTCAATGATAGATATTAAGTTCTTATATTAATGCTAAGTCATAAAGACTCAAGGTTCATCCTAGATGTGTTAGTGTAAAGTCATGAGAACTCAGAGCTTAACCAAGATGGTTGTTTAGAAAGAACTTAATAGAGTTCCTCATTGGATTCCTCTAGGTACTTATACAAATATTAGATAGTCTGTGTACCTATCTCTTGCAATCATATGACCCTTACTAAGAACTATCTATATCTTACATAATCCTTTCTATACTATTTATATCTTTCCCACATTGTATTCTTGGATATTTCCCATCAAGTTGATGAATGTACAAGAAATAGTTTCCTTTTTGGTTGTCTCATAATACAGCCCTCTCTTTAAGTTTTCTTGTCCTAAGGAATTTTTCTATCATCTCCAGTTTTCTTTACATCTTTTTTCCCTTTGTCTCTCATACTCCTTGTTAGACCATCCCCACAGTATTTTTGCTGTAAATCTCTCTGGTAATTCTCTTAAGAATACCTTTTTATCCTTTTCTTCTTTCTGTTGTTGTACTTCTTCAGTTTTTTTGCTATACTCTTTCTTCAACTCTTCTACCAACTCTTTTGTATTCTCCAGATTTTCTCTACTTTCCCATGTGTCTTCTTCTACCATATATCCCTTCTATTATACTAGAAACTTTTCCTTTCCTCATACTATTCTTTTGTTTAGTATTTTTTCTACTTCAAATTTTTCTTCCCCTTTAATAATAACTGGTTTTGGTGGTACCTTTTTCTGCCCCTTCACTTGTGGCTTATACAAGTACACTCAACTTACATTAATTACAGGGTATATTCTAATAGAACTAGGCAATTTTAATTCTACTATATTGCTTGAGACGATCCCTTTTATTCTGTAAGGCCCCACAAAGCATTCTGTCAATTTCTTTGATCATCTTCCCTTTATTTGCCACTTGAGATCTTTGGTGCTTAATAATACTAAGTCTCCTACTTTACACTCCTCCTCTTTATTTTGTTTTCTGTCTGTGAACTTCTTTATTTTGTTTTGAGCCTTTTTTAGGGCTACTTTCACTTCCTCCTGAATTTTCCATATTCTTTTTACAAACTTTCCCACTACTTCATACTTTCTCTTCCTTCTCCCCTTGAATCCCATTCTTGGATCTTGACCATAATTAGTCTTGAATAGTGACACTTTTGTAGCCGAATATATCTTGTTATTATATATGAATTCAGCTGTCTCCAACTAGTCTGGCTATTGTTCTTGTCTATGGTCAATAAAGACCCTCAGATACTGCTCCAATTTCTGATTCACTCTCTCTATTTGTCTATCTGTCTGGGGGTGGTAAGCTGTCGACAACTTAGTCTAGATTCCCAATAGCTCATTCAACTCTTTTATTATTCCTGCTGCAAACTGTACTCCTCTGTCCGATATAATACTTTCTGGAAGCCTGTACAGTTTCCAGATATGATCTCTAAACAGTCTGGCAAGTTCCTCTGCTGATGTTTTCTCTGTAGTCGCTATAAAGTATGCCATTTTGCTAAATCTGTCATATACTACTAAGATTGTATTATATTCTTAAGCTAAGAGCAGCTTTGTGATAAAGTCTGCTGAGATATGACTCCATGGTTTCTCCAGAATTGCATTTGGTATTAACTTTCCTGCCAGGGCCTTGCTCCTATTTTTATATCACTGGCAGGTATTGCATCTGTTTATATATCTTTCTATTTCCCTTGTTACTTCTAGCCACCAGTAGTTTCTTGTAACTAGCTCTGCTATTTTTTATCTTCCTTTATGTTCTCCTACTAGCATATTATAATATAGGTGTACTACCTCTTCTCTCAGTTCTTCTTCTAGTATATATATATGTTCTTTCTTCATAACTACTTCTTCCTTTATTAACCATTCTTCATCTTTAAGACTTTTCATCTTCACTCTCTTTAACTCTTCTACTGCTTTTACTACTTTCTTGTCTCCTTTCTGCACTTTCTTAATTTTCTCCCTCAGACTCCTGTCTCCTACTAGTGTTTCTACTCCTCTTACCCCCTCTGGCCTAATCAATGTCCTATTCTCATTATTGTTCTCCACTCCCTCCTACCAGTCTACTCTTTGACTTAGTCCATCAGCTTTACTCATGCTTTTTCCAGGTCTGGTATTGCCAAAACTGGCTCTGTTGTAAATATCTCTTTCAATTTTTTAAACACCTTCTCCTGTTCCTTTCTCTATCTTTACTTTTTTTCCTTTCTAACTAACACATATAGTGGCACTGTGAGCTTTACAAAGTCTTTAATGAATTGCCTGTAGTAGTTGGCAAGTCCTAGAAACTTTTGTATCTTTTTTACATTCCTTGGCATTGGCTAGTTTAAGACTCCTTCTACCTTCTTCTTCTGCATTTCTACCCCCTTTGGCTCTATTACTACTTCTAAAAACTCCACTTCCTTTACCTTCCACTAACACTTCTCCAGTTTTACAAAGAGATTGTTCTCCTCAAGTTACTTCAACACTTTCTCTACTACTTTGTCGTATTCCTTCTCTGTCTCTGTTGCTACAATAATATCATCTATGAAGGTAGCCATATTCCCTTGATTTATTATATTACAGAACAGGTTATTTATCATCATCTAGAAGGTAGTAGAGAAGTTTATGAGCCCAAAGTACATTACAGTTGGCTCATAGACTCCAATGTGCATTGTGAATGCTGTCTTCTATTCATTTCCTTTTTTGATTCTAACATTATTATATCCCTACCTTAGGTCTAGTTTTGTCAAAACCTTCTTACTGCCTATTCTGTCTAGGATATCGGCAATCAGTGGTAATAGATATCCATTCTTAACAGTCTACTGGTTCACATGTCTATAATCCTGTACCATTTATCATTTGCTATCTTTTTTGGCTACAAAATGTACTGGCAATGTCTGTGGCAATTTTGATGGTTAGATATAACCTTTTCACAGTTGATCTTCTACAAATGCTTGCACCTCCTCTTGCTCTTTTCTTGACAATGAATACACCTTCTCTTTCTTAGGCACAAAATCTTCCTTTAGCTCTATTGCATGATCCTAGGCCTTTTACACTGGCATCCTTTCTGACTCTGCTTTTCCAAACACCTTTTTCCACTTCCAAAACCTCTTTGGTACTAGTTCCTCTACTGTTTTCTCCTCTTCTATTTTTCTAACCTCTTTATTTTTTTCTTCCTTTTTCTTTCTTCCATAGATAGGTGGACATCTTGTCATCTTTACTTCTCCCTTTTCCCAGTCTATTTCTAGATTATGGGCAGCTAGCCATAGCATATCCAGTATCACTTCTGTCTTTTCCAAGTTGCACACATCCATTCTTACCCTTTCTATGTGTTTCTTGAAAAACATATTGTACTCTATCTGGTGTGTGATTGCTCTCTCTACATTTACCGTACCATCCATGTTTCATACTAGTAGAGGTTTTTTCAATTTTTCTAGTTTAAACCCTTTCTCTTTTGCAAACTTTGTATTTATGAATAAACCTGTTGCCTCACTATCCAACAATGTCTTTATTGCTACCCCTTCATGGTTTTCTATCTTTTCCAATTCCACTTTTATTCACACTTCTCTTAGTAGCCAGAGGGTATACTGCATATCTCTTACTTTCTTAGTGTTGCTTTGACAAGAAACTTTATTTCCTAGTTTTTCTGGATGCAATACACTGTATATATTTGAGGAGGCCAGCTGGGAGCTCACTGTTCTCTATTGTCTTTTGCTGACTCTTGCAGCATTTCCACTATTCTCCTTTCTCTTCTCTTTCTTTGCCAACAGTTTTTGGCCATATGGCCCTACTTTCCACATACATAGTACATTCTATCTCCCCCTCTTCCTCTATCAACATCCATTACATTGGGGTCTCTTCCTAGCCCCTGTCCTCCTTAATTGTTTTGTACTTCTCCTCTAAAGTTCTGACCTCCTGCTCTCTATATAATCTGTCCCTCTCTTCTTCTATATGATTCTTTACTAAAGCCTCCCCTAGGCTGCACATTTCTCTGTAGATGTACTGTATTTCTCTCCAATATTCTTTCCTCTACTCTGCTTTGCCTCTGGTTTCTGTCTAGCCTCACTACTCTCTCTTGCTACTCTTCTATTGTGCTAAGGGGATTTTCTACCTCTGTCAATTTCCTTCTCAGCATTCTGCTTAACTCCCTCTTGAATTCTTTAATAAGAGGCCACCCCTTATAGCTGCTTTCTCTTGTCATCTTCTTAAACTCCTAGATATATTTATCACAGGTTCTTCCTCCTTGTTTGATTATTCTCAACTGCTCTATTTTCCTTTCCTTCTCTGCTGTTTTCCCAAATTTGTTTCTTATTTTGCTAAATAGTTCCTCTGCCATTTCTATTTCCAACTTCTCCTTTGATAGTTCATCCAGCAAATTGTCCTTCCATGCCTCCACCACTCCTCCTTGCACATAAGACAGTACCCAGGCCATTCTTGTTGCTTCTGACTCCTCCATTATCTTTATACTCAAATACAAATGAGCTGTGTTGATGAATGCACTTATTTCCTCTATTTTTTCACTGAATAAAGGAGGTTTAGCCACTTTTACTCTGGCTCCTCTATTTTGTTGCAATAGGGTAGCCATCTACTGTTATAGGCCAGCAATCAAGGTGAGAAGTTACTCCTCCCAGATAGAGGGAGCTTAGGATGTAAAAGCAGCAGATTGCTCTGTGGATTGCTGTTGGTGTTGTTAGAACATGTGTAATAGTAGTGGTAATGGCAATGATAATGATGTTTTCTTATATGAGGAAGAGTGATTTTCTTTGTCTAAACTTATAACTAGTTACTAACTAGAAGAGTAAAACAATATTATTTCTAAGAAGGGAATCTCTAAGCTAGATGGGTCTTTAAGAGGTTACCATTGTTCCCCTGCATAGACTGATCACAATGGACTAATAGCATAGAGCTGATAGTGAAAAACTAAATAAAAGCCCACTTGATGTAGAGGTTAGGTCTCAGGCAGGAACACAAGTTTTGTTCAGGCTGTCTACTTACTATTCCTAACTAATAGTGAAGTCTTCTTTACAGCTAGGATCTGCTTTCTAAAAAGCTTCCGAGTGTTGTATTTATTAGTGAGGATAATGAGAGAGTGAGTAAAAAGTGAAATGTTAAGGCTATAAGATACAGAGTCAACAATAGGTATTGAGTTTTTGTGTTAGCATGAAGTCATGAGAACTTAGAGCTTAACCAAGATAGTTATTTAAAAAGAACTTAATAGAGTTCCTTGTTGGATTCCCCTAGATACTTATACAAATATTGGATGGTCTGTATATCTATCTCTTGTAATCACATGACCCTTACTAAGAGCTATCTATATCTTATATAATCCTTTCTACACTATTTATATCTTTCCTATATTGTATTCTTGAATGTTTTCCATCAAGTTGATAAATATGCAAGAAATAGTTTCCTTCTTGGTTGTCTTATAACAAGGTAGATGTTCAGGAAGAACTTGATAAAGTTCTCTGTTGGATTGCACTAACTACTTATATAAATATCTGTTGGTCTGTATACTTATCTTCTACAATTACATGACCCTTACTAATAACTATACATATCTTACACAAGCTTTCCTATACTATTTATATCCTTCCTGTGTTATACTTCTAAATGTTTTCTACTAGATTAATAAATACATAAGAAATAGTTTTCTTTCTTGGAACTATCTCATAGTAGGAGAACTCTATCAAGTTCTTTGTTATAAGAGCCCCAAACAGAAAAAGGTTTCCTATACATTTGAACACTTAATCCAAAACCTCAAAGCATACAATAGAGTAAGGATATAAATAGAGTGGAGAATCAGTAAGTCAAATCACATGACAAGGTCAGGTGATCATAGAATATTCTGGAAAGGACATGTGATCATGGGACTCTAGGGTACAGCCACTGTAGTAGTAGTATAAGTAGGGCTGTAATCCAATAAAGAACTCTATTGAGTTCTTCTTGAACATCTACCTAGGGTAATCACTAAGAGCATTCACTGTCTATTGATAACATTCTTTCTAAATAATCATCTTGGTTAAACCTTCAGTCTTTACAACCTTGTGCTAACACAGAGCTACTAGATATCTATGGTAGAACTTTGTCACAAAGTCAGGTTGTTACAAAAAAGTGACTGCTAAATAGTAACATGGAGATATAACAAAATACCTGTTTAATGAATTACATAAATAGCTAAACTCTTGTTAGCAAGTAGACTTGCTAATATTGCCCTTTTGGTATAGTGGTAAACTATACAGTATATAACTAGTAGTCCATAGCATAACTGTAATAGTTAGACAAGCAGCAAAAGATACTGTTAAGTCTAAGGTTTATCCTTAGATATAGAGTTCTTATATATATGATTGTGGTGGTCTATGCACTAGGACAGACTACCACATGATCATTACCTATTGTTCTATATATAGGAGTGCTATTGTTCTTGAAATAGAAATAACCTAACTGTCTTAGGGCAGTCTTTTGTTCTATTCAAGGACAGATGATAATCTATGGATAATAGATCAGTATCATATATAAACATTGAGGACCTTTTATCTCCATGTGATCTTATCACCTTGAGGTCTATTTATAGCCAAAAGAAGTGCATTGAAGAAAGCTCCATGATGAACATTGAAGCAAATGATTATACCTAACAGTTTCTGAGATATCAGCAATTTAGTATTTGGTACCTTAATGGTCACCAACTGATCTCCTAATAACTCAGTGAATACTGATTGCTTTGAGACATTTTGGGTATTGTTGGAAAGGTCTTCTTAAGAGCTTTTAGTAGCCATTGAGATTATTAAAACCAGTCAAGTATTCTTGGAGTTAGGTCCAAATGAAGTTTATAACACTCAAGGCTAGAGTGTTATGACTTGGTAAAACAGCTAAGTCAATATTTATTTTTATTTTATTTTTATTTTTATTTATTTTTAATTTCTCAAGATCAGACACACAAAAGAGTTAAATGAAAAAGAGCACATGGAACTTTACAAATAACAACAAATAGTAGAATGTATATAAGTAGTGTACAGTAATTGAATAGAAACTTTATCAAGTTTTCCTTGTCAACTCAGACTAAGAGTAGGACTAAGTTATTATAGCTACATTCTTACATAGAGATCATACCAGAAAGCTAGATAAGAGTTCTAAAAGCTGGGGTAATATTTGAGTAAGGGTAAATCTACTAATACAGGCTCCTATATATACTGAAAGAGATAGTTTGTGTACAGCCATGTAAGCTACAGTCTAATAATAGTACTTTCTAGTTTAGATAAACTAGATGATTGAGATAGCATATAGACAGAGTAAGGGAATGGATAGATACATATCATTGTTAAGACCCTTGACTGAGAATAAGGAACTGATAGGTTCTTTTGGGAATAACTATTTTGCTATTATTTGGTAATGGAAACTAAATCTTCCACAAGACAAGAAACTAAATGGATTGATTTCAGAGTAGCTAGATAAGAACAAACTAGAGTACTACTGTTGATCCTATTTACTTAAGTATTTGTTAGAAAGCTTTGAGATCAAATAATCACAAAGTACAGGTAGAACAGAATATAACTAACTCTTAGGTATGCTGATCAACCAGGATACAGCAACCACTACCATTTCCTTCCTCAAGGCCATGATGGCTCTTGAAGAGACCCATACTCTACTGATCCTCTATCATTAATATTAATATGATTTCACCCTCCATCTTTATGTCTTTTCTTTTTATTCATGTCTGACTTGTGGTTACTATAATATATGCTGGATATATTGTACCAGCTGAGGCTTTTGCTGGTAGAACTTTTCTTGCTTTAGTCTCTTAGAGAGCAGCATTCAAAATACAAATAGTAGTCCAAAAGAATTGTACCAAGTTAACACTACTGTCTAGGTAGTTGTGTAATCCTCTAATCAAAAACCCAATAGTAGAGCCCTAATACTCAAAACACGGGTGGGCTACTTTTGCTTTACCTTGAATATTGCAAAAAGTCACATAGATTGGGCTTTGACAAAGAATAGAGAACATGCCATTAATAGAATGAACTAACTCAGATTCTTCTTATAGAGTTTTGGCTTACTAAGAAGTTACTGGTATCTACCTGAAAAGAGATCTGACTAGAATATCTATTTCAGTGTCCATTTACAAGTGTTATATATGAAAAGGATTAGTCCAGTTACAAGGTATAGAAGACTAGGGGGAAAATTGAAACATTGGTAGGAGCATACTTTAGACACTGGTATCTGTCATTTAGTATACAATTTCTTCTCTACCTAGACTACTGACTACAGTTGTTATAATAAATTCTCTAGGAGACATAAAAGAGTATGATGAATAGAGAGGTGACTTTTTTCTAGATGATCACTATGAAGTTGATTATCTTAGGGGAGATAACTATGAATGGATATTCAACTCATTGGATAAATAGAAAGGAGCTCAGGAGAGAGGATAGAAAGACTAGACTACTGCTCTCAATAACTATGATTGGCTAACATCAATAGAAACTACTGATCAGGATCTTTCAAAGATCAAGATTCAAAGAGACAGACATTACTTAAATATAAGAGAACAGCTATCACCCTAGGATAGAGCTTAGCTAAGTGTTTGGTTCATAATTATCTAGTAGATCTTATCTTATAACATCCATTTATCTGCTCTCTTACCTCTTTGTCTATATACTATCTTGATCATTTTATTTAACTTAATTAGAAAGTGCTATTGTTGGACTGTAGCTTATATGACTGCATATAGACCACCTCTTGTAGTATATATAAAAGCCTATATTGGTAGGTCTACCCTTGCTCAAATATTACTCTAGCTTCTGGAACTCTTACCTAGCTTATCAGTGTGACCTCTAGTCTCCTACTTGACATTGCTCTTATATTAAACCTCAAGGAGGATTAACCTGAAAAGAAAGTATAAAAAAAGAGTGCTTAATAGACTCATAGATAATTAACTCCTAAAACAAATATTAGTAGTAACTTGGATATTAACAGTCACAGACAGTATTATTTACTACTTTATTAGAATAGATTAGTAGAAGTGTTTATAAATACATCTAGAGAGTGTAAAGAACTCTAAGTTCTTTCTTTCTTTCTTTTCTTTCCTAAATCTCTGGTTTAGAAGGATACTTCAAGAAAGTATTTGTCATAACTTGGCAAAATAGCTAAGTTATTATTTATATTTCTTTTATTTTATTTTCATATTTGGACTTACTATATAAGGAAGGAGTATGGGAAAGTATTACATGATATATCATGTGTCACAAGTCACAGGTTGGGTAATGTCACATGATGAAGTTATATGATGAGTGTGGAAAAGTAGTACACAAACTATATAGTAGATGTATAAGTAGTGTACAGAAATTGAACAAGAACTCCATTGAGTTCTTCTTGTCAACTTAGACTAGAAGTGGTTCTAAGGCATCTCAGTCTAAGTTCCTACAGTATTGTCAATCATCTCTAAAATGAACATTGACCAGAAGACAACTGGATATACTCTTGTTGAAATACCTTAACAGAATATCACTTGGGAAGTGATAGCACAAGAGCTATCAGTTATCCTTAGGCAACAAACATATTTGGAATCTAAGTCATAGCAACACTTGGAGTTTGGGAAGCATACTTACAACATGTTCTGGGGATGTGTAGCTATCTTTTACATAGTACTGCTATAAACTGCGATTGAGCACTATATAATAAACCATTGACTCAAAAAAAAAAAAACTGTAACAGTCATAAAAGGAGATATACTAGATAGATTATACTAGATACAAAGCTAAGCCCTATCCTAGAGTGATTGCTGTTCTCTTACATGCACAAGCCACTTGAATGATTACCAACCATGCCTCTACTGGAGAACACTGACAGTACTTCTTTCCCAATAAACCCAAGAACTACCCCTGCAATAACTTAACCTTTGAAACATAAGAATACATTGTTTTTGATTGTCCACTATACAATAAATCATGGCATCAAATAGATAACACCTTAAAGTCCCTTTTTACTTTTCTAGAATTCAACTCCAGAGCATTCTGTTTTCATAATAATATATCTTAGAAGTCCACCAGCCCCTCCCACACTTAACAGCCCCCCAGCCAGCATTCTATTGTCCCCTAATAGCTTATACTAAATTGTTATTTATTAAAAAAACTTCTTTTGTATTTAAATAGCTGAGCACTATCATGGTCTGCTACCAAGCCCCA
>Ga0153972_1000581_pt1 | contig 11732 bp, 14 predicted proteins | sample TSGA056MetaG_FD_104732 | JGI IMG/M metagenome (GOLD analysis project Ga0153972, IMG submission 104732) | Attine ant fungus gardens microbial communities from Georgia, USA - TSGA056 MetaG | ecosystem: Host-associated > Fungi > Mycelium > Unclassified | place: USA: Georgia, George L Smith State...
AGCGGAATAAGAGGGTAGACCATCTCGGTGCTGAGGTCTGTAAAAAAGCTGACCAAGCCAAGAAAAATAATGTTGAGCATTTATTAAAACCCCCGTAAACGATTTTAGCATTTCTTTTTACAAAACTACTCTTTTATAAGCCAAAAAATTTTGAAAGTTAGTTTTTCAATCTCACGCTGCCGCTTATAACTAACCCGCAAGGTTGCATTGTCCGGTAAACAAACATCTTTCTCTATTTCCGGTAATAATACGCGTATATTGCCACCATTATTTTTTAGTTTGTCAAGCGAATCTGAAATCTGCATAAGTAAGTCAGGCATTTCCTCTTTTGTATCATTGGCAACACGATAAAGCTCTGTTTGATTCAAATAATTTACAGAGTCGCCTTCACCCAACCAACGCAATAAAGCGGATTTGCTAAATCGCCATTCTCGACCTATTTTTCTCGCAGGTATACGCTCTTCCCGTAACAGCTTAATCATAGTCCGTTCACTAACGCCAAAAAATTCGATAGCTTGCTCAAGATTGAGAATGTCATTATCCATGTCGTTACCCCCTTGTAATTAATCTGATTTCCATTATAACGTTTAGTATGAATATAGTCAATATTTAATATGAGTTTAATATGCATTTAACATATTGTTGGCATATTATCATGCATTGTAACCGCCGTTCCACCTATCCAGACAGTCAAGGGACGAGTAGTATTCTTCCGCGCCTCTTTGCGGAAAAATACTACTCGTCCCTTGACTATCTGGAATTTTGCCGTGGCATTTCGCCGCCACGCTGGTAGCACGCCGGGTCCGGCTCGCTCGATGCGCTTTGCGGGCCAACGCTTAGAAGCCCCATTATCTGTCTGCGTATTTTTGTTTATCTGCATAGCCAGTATAAAACCGCCCTGTAGACCGATTTCCATATAAGCGTTTTGACAGGCACTTGCATAATCGTAAACTTTGTCCGTAACGCCCTCATATTCTTCCTCATTAGGGAATTTGCTGTGTAACATACTTGTCATTATCTTTTCCGGCGTTTTAAGCCGTTCTATATATGACCTTGTGTCAACCTCGGTTTCTTCCACTCCATGCAGTAAAAATTCACGGATATGCTGAATGTCCAGCCTTTCAAAGATTTCTGTAATGTAACTCATAGAATTTTTCCTTTCCAAATCCCATATTTAGTTGTTTCATCACACCTATTATTATGATTATACATACTAATCTATGAAACAGTCAAATGTGCAATCTCAATTATGTGTTTGATAGTTAATAGACTCTTGATTTTTCACACTTATTTCAGTACAATGTAAGAAAACATACTGAAAAGGCAGGGCTTTGAAATATGGGAATGGCTAATAAAATTCGTATTCTCTTAATCGAAAGAAACATGAAAATAAAAGACTTAGCGGAAAAGCTCGGATATAGCGGTAATAATTTGAGTAACAAACTGAAAGAAGATAATTTTTCAGAAAAAGAGCTTTTGAAAATCGCTGAAATTTTAGGCTGTGATTACAAGGCAACTTTCGTTATGCAAGATACAGGTAAAGAAATATAACCGTTTAATATCAGTTATCAGACGGTCATATGTAATGGCTTGATAGCAAGCTAAATTTATATTTTTTAATAGGGAGAGTGGTATACTGTGAGAGTAAATAAAATATTTATCGGAATTGGATTAGGAGCCGTAGCAGGAGTTATAAACGCACTGTTTTTAACATTTGCACAAGATATAGAATGGACTGTCTATCTTTCAACAATCATCACATGGATTGTTTGTGGTTTCTTTATTTCATCCAGTGCGCTAAGAATAAACGGTATAAGAAAAGGAATTTTGATAGCCATTCTTATTTCTATTCCATCACTTATCTATGTTTTATCTGCAAATCTCGTTGGAGCAGTTTGGACTATTATGTGGACTATTTTATTTGGCGGCATTATTGGGTTTTTAATTGAAAAAATTGATAAGAAGTGATTTCCGCTAATAAGCAGAGCATTAAACCGTGATAAGGGCTATTCCATTACCAGCCGAAAAAACAAATATACTACACAGTAACGCACTCTTTGGCTATAAGCTGATAGGTGCGTTTTCTGTGTAATCATCTTAATAACTGTTACACATAGGTGCATTCGCCCACAACCGCCGTTTTGTCCTCGCTAATTTCCTTGACGCTCCAATCCATAAGAGCATAGTCTCTAACGCTATATATGCCCCCGGGCGCTAGATCAACCAGATGCGTTCCATACGCCGTTTCTGCAAAATGCTGCGCAGCATCCGATGGCGTTGTACTACCACCGAAAACAATGCGTGAGACGTCAATGTCAAGATTATCGTATACATTACGTCTGATGATTTCCATCAAATCGGAATTTTGATAGCCATAGTTTTTAAGAACAAACAGCTCAATAACATCACCATGCGAGCAGCTTACAATATTGCCGGAATAAATCGTGATGCTGCTGTGGTCCTCGCGGTTGATTTCAGCGTGATGTAGTGCTGCGCATTGCGTGTTATATCGAGGGCAGTCACAAAATCCTCCGCAGAAATCCACGCAAATCCGCTCATGCCTGCGTTTATTGCCTCAACAATATTGCTGTCATCGACATTATATGTGTTATAGCTGTCGCCGTTATAGCAAAGCCCGATATCAATGCTTCCGCCCGAATTAAATATGTCAGAAATCCAGCTTACATCGTATTCGCTTATCTAGATACTGCGAAGACGACCGTATCTCCTCCATCCATTCGGTGGTCACGCCTTCCGGCCTTTCGGGGCTATATCCGTAAAGGATAAGCGGCAATGCCTTGGCCTGCAAATCTGGTGAAAGGCTGTCATAGGCTTTGACAAGGGTGTATGGGTCACGCTCCCTTAATATAGCGATCATTTCTGCGTAACCCTCGCCTGGTGCGCCATCCAATCCCATAGTGCCCGACAAAATGCAGACATTTTGCTCAAAGGTCAGCTCGTTTTCCTGAACATAGCTTCGCAGAGTCCATATCCTCGTGACTGCCCATGCTGCGTCGTAGCCGCCCCAGTCGAAATGTGGCAGCGACATAATAAATGTCGGGTCTCCAAGAAGTGATTGATCGGTGACCAAAACCTGGAACACAATCGTATAGCTTGAGCCGTTATCCCATTGGCAATCGGCAATTACAATATGAGACCCCACCTGCGTCGGCAGCTTTATTACCCAGCTTTCATCGTCAAGCTGCATCGCACCAAGATGAATATCCGCTTCGCCCTGGGCAGAATTTGGCCCATGCGCACGGGCAACCACACTATTTGGCAGGCAGTCCTGGAAAAAGGTCAGCCTTGCATCCTCTCCACCGTCATTTGTTGTTGCAAGATCTGAAAGAGCATATTCCTTTATATCGGCAATTATTTCAGCATCGGTTTTCGTCCCGAGAGGCATTTGGGCAAACCTGCACCCCACCGGGGCGCCTGAGCCCTCTTTGTAGGTCATAACGCTTTGAAGGCCACTTACAATTTCAAAGCTTCCGTCGGTCATACCTCCTCCGGAATAACCCGATTCATTAACAAAACTTTCTGCCGCGGAAAGAATATCTGCATGGTCGGTGCGAAGCCTTGCATCATGATCCTTCTGCACTATCTCGTAATAGTCCGCCGCAGCCATGCCCGTATCCGGAAACCAAAGGTTTACGTTTCCCTGCCCATAGGTCATACGCTCAACGCACCAAATGCCGTCCTCCCCCTGCTTTGCAGGCTGCGATAGAACAAGCGTGTACGCCTCATCCTTGCTGCCGTTTATTGCATAGTAGGGATAGAAGTTTACAAACCTATGCTCGCTATTGTATGTATACCCAATTCGGATTTCGTCCTCGCTGTACTCTGTCAAATTATTTCTTTCTAAGAAATCATACCGGACCGAAACCGACATCACATCGAGCTCTTCCCATTCGCTGCGTTCGTTTTCATCAAAAGTCATACCGCCGCTCCTGTAATACCGCACGTCTGTAGGATGAAACAAGCCATAGTACCAGTCATCATCCTTTGCAAAGAAGAAAAGACCACTGCCGTCGGAAGTAAGATGCTTCTCAAACTGAATCCTATCATACCGCACAATAGAAAATATCCACCCAAACCCCATATCCGCATATCCATCCGCAGATGCAGCGGCGGCGGAGGCTCTTTCGTAAACTGAAATCAACTCGTGGTCGCTCTCGTCCGTATAAACGATAAGCTTGTCGATATACTCGCTTGGAATGGCAACCTCAAGCCCTCCGCATTCAAAAATTGTGACGCTTGTGTCCTGCGTCTTTTTTTTGCCTGTAAACGTGCAGCCCACCATAAGCGCCACAATCAGAATAACAGCAACAAGCGTATACACCGCCATCTTGGGCTTCCTGGCGATTAAAGCAATGCGCTCTTTAATGCTGCTGCGGCTGCCGGTCATAGTTGTTGCCGCTATAAGCAGAGAGGCGCGCTTTTGACAGGTCATATCAATGAGTGTTCGGCCATAACTGACCCTCTCGAACTCGCCTATGCGTTTAATCGTCGTTTCATCGCAGGCAAGCTCTGCGTCTCTTCGTGATAACACTGCCGCAATCCACGCAAGCGGATTGTACCAGTGAAGAACAAGACACAACGCCCTTAGATAAGACCAGAAATTGTCGCCGTGGTGATAGTGGGTGATCTCATGCTCCAGAACATGATGCAGAACGCTCTTATTCTGTATGCTTTCAGGTGTCACATAGATTGAAGGTCTGAAAAAACCGTGGAGGCACGGAGTTTCAATGGATCCTGTAACATAAACGGGCAGCGGGCTCCCGGGAATATCAAGGCTCCTCCTGGTTCTTTTAAGCTTTGAAGCGAAGAGAGCATTTGACATAATAAAGCATATCCCGACAACAGCAATGCCTGCAAACCAAACATATCTTGCGGTAGCAGCCCAGTCGATCTCCCGGATCGGGGCAATAGCGGCGGTGTCCATAGCTGTGTACGGCTCAGACTTATCGCCTGCTTCGGCAGGAACAGGGTTATCCGGCACAGCTATAACGGAGTCGGTTTGTGCAGCGTTTATGGGGTCAGCGTATTCGTCCTGAGGTGCGCCAACTGACACAGTTTTCTCAGGGATATTATCAGGCATGGCGTTTAGAACGCTAATCCTGCTGCTGCCCATGCTAAACGGAATCAGCATCCGAAAAAGCACGACAGCCCACAGCGCATATTGCAGCCTCAAGTTAATTTTGCCCTTGAGAAAATAACGCAGGGCAATCATAACCATAATTAATACGCTGGAAGAAATAATCCATTCAGCCATCGCTTTTCCCCTCCTCCATATTCTTCAAAAGAGCATAAAGCTCATCAATTTCCTCTTGCGGCAGAGATTGCTTCTGCGTCATAGAGCTTACAAGCATACTCAAGCTGCCGTTATAAATCCTGCCAAGCAGGCTCTCAGTCTCCTGCAAGGCGGCATCCTCTCTATGGATTTGCGGACTAAATGTCTTGATATCACCGTCATCGTTGCATATTACCGCCCCCTTGGCCTCCATGCGGCGCAAAAGCGTTAGCGTTGTACTGCGGCTCCAGCCATTGCGTTTCTGCATCAGCTGTGCCGTCTCACGGCCTGTTTTTGGTGATGCTTCCCACAGGCATTCCATGACATTCCATTCCGCTTCGGTTAGCTTAATACCAGGTGTACTCATATTAACCACACTCCATCCCTTGTTTACATCTGTAAACACAACATAGCACATACTGTTTACATTTGTCAACAGCGCATCTAAAAAGCTTGCAGCTTTTTCAAGCTGCAAGCCTTATCGTATATTAAAAAATCGTTTCCCGTTTTCAAGAGTAATCCTCGCAACCTCTTCAGGTTCAAGGTTCTTGATTTTCGCAATAACATCAACAACATATGGCAAATTGCTGCTGTCGTTTCGTTTGCCGCGGTTTGGAACGGGCGCAAGATACGGGCTGTCCGTTTCGATCATGATTCTATCAAGAGATACTACCTCAATAGTTTCAATCGCACGGCGTGCGTTTTTGAAGGTTATCGCCCCCGTAAAGCTAAGACTCCATCCCATCGACACAAGCTGCTGCGCCATCTCGGCAGAGCCGGCGTAGCAGTGGAACACGCCTGTGACATTTGGGAAGCTTTTGACAATCTCCAAGCATTCGCCATGGGCCTCCCTGTCATGAACTATTACAGGCTTCTTCTGCCTTTCGGCAAGCTCCATCTGCGCAATAAAAACCTTACGCTGTATATCTCTCGGTGAAAAATCGAAGTGAAAATCCAGCCCAATTTCGCCGATAGCAACAACCTTTGGCATTGATAAAAGCTGCGTCAATTCGTCAATGCTGCCTTCCTCAAAGCTTGAAGCCTCGTGAGGATGAAAACCTACCGCAGCGTAGACAAAATTAAATTGCTGCGCAATGCTAATCGCCTTTTTGGAGGTTTCGATGTCGCAACCGGGGTCAACTACCAGTTCTACGCCACTTTCGTGAATATTATTCAAGAGAGTCTGTCTGTCATGGTCAAATTGCTCATCATCATAGTGTGCATGAGTATCGAAATACATATGTTTTTCTCCTTTTGTGGGGAATCATGTCATAAAATTTACTGTTAAACAGGCACTTTTTAAGGTCAAAATGGGGAATACTACCTCCCTAAATTTGACTAAAAAAGAATAATGTGCTATAATCCGCTGGCAATATATTATACCATATTATAATGTGTTTGTCGCCGTAATTAAGATGTCAAAAGGAATTTATGAAAAATCTGCTTATTCACCGGGCGTCTGATAAAAGACGCCTGATAACCAATATCTATATCCTGTTAATGCTCTTTATTTTCCCACTCTACACAGGCTTTAGCGGATATACAGACATAACTTTTTCAAAATATACTTTTTTTGTAGGCGCAACATTGCTTTGGCTTGTCGGCCTAGTGGCGCTGTCCATTATTAGAAAGGACATGCCTAAAATTCCAAGAATTGCGCTGATTCCCGGTTTGGCATTCGTTTTGGCAGTGCTCTTGTCGCTTTTATTTTCAAGCTACAAAACACAGGCGCTAATAGGCGCCGGCAGATATGATGGTCTTGTAACTCTTCTGCTATATGCCGCAATTTTCCTTGGTATTTCCACCTTTGGCGCTTTGCGCAAAGAGTATTTATACGTATTTTCGGCATCTGCTCTGATCTGCTGCATTGTTGCAGTTTTGCAGATTTTTAGAATAGATATCCTGTTCCTGTTTCCGCAGGACACTACATACTACGATGCCCACATTCGTTACACGGGCGAGTTTCTCGGAACAATCGGAAACACAAACCTTCTGTCTGCTATGCTTTGCCTTGCAATACCGGTAACCTTTGTTTTCCCCATCATCAGCGGAAAAAGGCATGATTGCCTTTTGTATATTCCGCTTTTTTTCTGCGTTTTTACTCTGGCTTTTTCGGGAGTTGCCGGCGGTGCATTTGCCCTTTCAGTTTGCGCATTGATAGCCGCCCCAATATTCATAAGCTCTTCGAAAAGGCTGATTTGGTCTCTGCCGCCGGTCGCTATTTCGTTTTTGGCAATAGCACTTGCTCAATTGCTTAAAACGGGCAATAACGCTTTGATGGTTTGCGCCTGCTGCTGCCTTGCAATAGCTCTTTTTGTCTTTCATAAATACTGGCACAGGAAGGCCGTCTACTCCAAAAAGCTTCGCGTTATTGTCATTTGCTTGATTGTAGTCTTCATATTTGCCGCCTTGGCTTATGTGTATCTTTCGCCTGTGCAAAGCGGAACGGTTTATGAGTTTTCGCAGGTGCTTCACGGCAACATAAGCGACAAGTTCGGCTCATCCCGAATTGAAATATGGCGCAAAAGCTTGGCGCTTGTCCCCGAATACCCCATTTTCGGCTCAGGCCCGGATACGCTGGCGCTTAGGCTTGACCTGACCTTTTCAAGGTACGACGAAGCCACTGGCAAAACATTTACCACCTTTGTTGATAATGCCCACAATGAGTATCTCGGCCATCTGGTAAATCTAGGCGTTTTTGGACTTGCCTGCTATCTTGCGATTTTGTTTTCGGCGCTTTATGTGTCGGCTAAAAATACCTCAAACGGACTACTGCTCGTGATTTCGGTTGCAGTTTTGTGCTACTGTGTTCAAAGCTTTTTCGGGCTGGGACTGTGCATTGTTGCCCCATTACTCTGGATTTTTCTCGGACTAATTATGTCCGTTAATAATACATATTCTGTGGAGGTTACATGAAAAACAATAAAAGCAGGAAAAACCATAGCAAAAATCGGCAAAATGGCAAGACGGTCTTTATGAGCCACCCTATTGGGGAAAACTCCCCCAATAAAAGCGCTCTTAAAAAAGTGGCATCGAACAAGTATACTATTTATATTGCGATAGTCGTGCTTGTCGTAATCGTCGCTGTGCTCGTTGCGGTTTTTGTAAGAAGCTCAGGCAATAACGTCGAGCCCGATCCAAGCGAGGAAATCGAGACCGCCTCGCCCTCGCCAAGCCCATCGCCCACGCCTGCAATAACTCCGCCTGCCGTTGACGGCGACCCCGCTTCAGGCTCCGACATTATTATGGAACCGGAAGTCAGACCTGTAACGGATTCGGATTTGGTTTCCATAAACCCCGAACCTGATCCAAGCTAAAAAAGTGCCTGACGAAATATCGTCAGGCACTTTTTTACATCTTTTTCGCTTTTGTTTCGCAGTATTTGCAGCGATAAACCCGATTTTCCCTGTCGGTCAGCAGAAAAACCTGAGGAAGCTCCTGCTCGGTGCTGGTAATACAGCGTGGATTATGACATTTCACAACATCGACAATCTTCTCCGGAAATTCGGGATGGTATTTTTCTTTCAAAACACCCTCGATTATTACATCGATAGTGATATCAGGGTCGATAAATCCCAAAGCGTTCAGGTCAACATTTATGATGGAGTCAATTTTGATAATGTCCTTTTTACCCATGCGTCCGCTTGAGGTGTTTTTTATGATTGCAACAGAGCTGTCAAGCTCTTCAAGATTAAGAAATTCATAAATCTTCAAAGCGTGCCCCGGTTTGATGTGGTCAATAACAATACCGTTTTTGATTGGATCTATATTCATACTTCCACCTCCAGCAGCTTGAGTATCAGTGCCATTCGCATATACTTGCCATTAAGCACCTGCTTGAAATAGCAAGCCCTGGGGTCTTTGTCAATTTCAACCGAGATTTCGTTGACCCTTGGCAGCGGATGCAGAACGCACATATCGTCGCAGGCAAGCTTCATTTTGTCGGAGGTTAGAATGTAGCTATCCTTAAGGCGCAGATACTCCTCCTCGTTGAAGAATCTTTCACGCTGAACACGGGTCATGTATAAAACATCAAGCTGTGGCAGCGCCTCTTCAAGATCGGTCGTTTGGGTGTAGGAAATATTATTCGCCTTTAGCACATCGTTTTTGATGTAGCTTGGCAGCTTCAGCTCCTCAGGCGAGATAAGTACAAAGCTGACCCCTTCATATCTTGAAAGCGCCTGAATAAGCGAATGCACGGTGCGGCCAAATTTAAGGTCACCGCAAAGTCCGACACGCAAATTTGAAAGCCTGCCCTTTTCCCGCATTATTGTAAGCACATCGGCAAGCGTTTGGGTCGGATGATTGTGTCCTCCGTCTCCTGCATTTATAACAGGAATTGACGCATTTTCACAGGCGACCAAAGGCGCACCCTCCTTAGGATGGCGCATTGCTATAATGTCGGCATAGCAGCTTACAACTTTTGCAGTGTCCGCAACGCTTTCACCCTTTGATGACGATGAAGAATCCGCAGAAGCAACGCTCAAAACGTTTCCGCCAAGCTCATACATAGCCGCCTCGAAGCTAAGCCTTGTTCGGGTTGACGGCTCGAAAAACAGCGTTGCAAGCTTCTTGCCGCTGCATGACCTGCTATATTTTTTGGGGTGGTCGATTATGTCGTTTGCCGTAGCAATAAGCTCTCCGATTTCATCGGCACTAAGATCTAAAATGCTGATAAGGCTTCTCATTTTCTGTGATCATTCCTTTCCACAACGCACTCATATATGCATAGGCATGAATTGCCTATGCTCCAATCCAAGATTCATCGGACGGATTGTCACGGAAAGCAAGTAGCCGTGCGACATCCTCCTGTTTAATATAGCCAGTCTCCGCCGCAGTCTCAACAACGCAGTCAAAGTCGGTCAGGCTGACATTTTTGACATTTGCCTCAGCAAGCCGCTCAACTCCCTTTTTCATGCCATATGTGAAGATGCTGGCAATGCCCAAAACCTCGGCTCCCGCCTCACGCAGAACGTTTACAACCTCGATAACGCTGCCACCTGTTGAAATGAGATCCTCGACAACAACGACCTTCTGGCCCGGAAGAACCCTGCCCTCAATCTGGTTCTGTCTGCCATGATCCTTTGCGCCGGAGCGAACATATGCCATTGGAATGCGCATTTCATGCGCAACAATAGCCGCATGAGGAATACCGGCGGTGCTTGTGCCGACAAGAACCTGAACATCGGGATAGTTATGCTTTATGCTGTACATAAGCCTTGCTTCAATGTTCTCACGAAATTCCGGGAAGGACAGGATAAGCCTGTTATCGCAATAAACAGGGCTCTTAATTCCGCTTGCCCAAGTAAACGGCTCCTCAGGGCGAAGAAAAACTGCCTTAATTTTAAGAAGATTCTCTGCAATAAGCTTTTTGATTTCCATTTTCAATTTTCCTTTCTTATCCAATGAATTCTTTTATACAACGCCCGTATGCTGCCACCGGGTCTGCTGCGGCAGTTATCGGACGTCCGACAACGATATAGTCAGATCCAAGCTCCTTTGCCATTTCAGGTGTTGTAACACGCACCTGATCACCCTTGTCGGCATCAGCAAATCTTATGCCCGGAGTTATAGTCAAAAATTCATTTCCGCAGACAGCGTGAACAACTCCCGACTCAAGCGGCGAGCACACAACTCCGTCAAGCCCTGCCTTTTTCGCATTTTGGGCATAGGCGATAACAACCTTGTCAAGGCTCTCATTAATAAGAAGCTCCTGCTGCATACGCTCCTCGCTTGTCGAGGTCAGCTGGGTAACTGCAATAAGCAGCGGCCTTGTTCCGTCCGGTCTTGTAAGTCCTTCAAGCGCTGCATCCATCATTGCAACAGTTCCTGCTGCGTGCAGGTTGCAAATATCAACATCCAAACCGGATAAAACGCTCATCGCTTTTTTGACAGTGTTTGGTATATCGTGAAGCTTCAGGTCAAGAAAAATTTTGTGACCCCTGGATTTAATTTCCCTGATAATACTCGGCCCCTCTGCATAAAAAAGCTCCATGCCGATTTTTACAAACGGCTTTTCTCCCTTAAAATTATCAAGGAAAGAAAGGGTTTCCTGACAACTGCTGAAATCGCAAGCTACAATTACATCTTTACCCATTAGTTAGCGCACCCCCTGATTTCGTCAAGTGTTTTTATCTTGTATTCCTCCATCACCTTTGGAAGATTATCAATGATATTTTTGCAAGCATAAGGACTCACAAGGTTTGCAGCTCCAACCTGAACCGCTGTAGCGCCTGCCATCACCATTTTAAGAACATCCTGCGCACTGGAAACTCCGCCCATGCCTACAACCGGGATTCTGACCGTCTTTGCGACCTGGCTTACCATTCTAAGAGCAACGGGGAAAATTGCCGGACCGGAAAATCCTCCGTAGGGATTTGCGGTAACAGGCCTTCTGGTTTTAAGGTCAATTTGCATTCCTAAAAGGGTATTTATAAGG
>Ga0153972_1000584_pt1 | contig 11725 bp, 12 predicted proteins | sample TSGA056MetaG_FD_104732 | JGI IMG/M metagenome (GOLD analysis project Ga0153972, IMG submission 104732) | Attine ant fungus gardens microbial communities from Georgia, USA - TSGA056 MetaG | ecosystem: Host-associated > Fungi > Mycelium > Unclassified | place: USA: Georgia, George L Smith State...
AGCGCAATGCAACGCACTGTTTCCCATCTGAGAACCAAGAGCAGCGAGGTTATACAAGAAAAGTATGACATTTCTAAAGCTGCAATTCGTAGCAATGAGAACATCACAATTCAATACACTTATAGCTCTGGAGTTACAGCCCTTGTAAGCTTCAGCGGCTGCAAGATACCTCTATATCGTTACGGTGGAGCATCACCAAAGTCTCCGGCTGTTGACAAAAGCGTGTGGGCAACAGCAATGATAAACGGCTTCTATAAGCGCATTCATCCTGGCATTTCTGCAACTGGTCATCAATTCAAAGATACATCACCGATGAGATATAATGACGCCTTTGTTGCCACAATGAAATCCGGGCATACGGGGATCTTTGAGCGCACCGGTGGCGCAACCGCTTCTGGAAGTGATGAAATCAAAGAATTGATGGGGTCTTCCGTTGCGCAAATGTTGGGAAACAAAGAGGTTGAGGACAAGCTGGCTAAAAGTGCGTTTGAAAAGTTTGACGAACGCATGGAGCACGAGATTTCCCGAGTGCTCAACGGATGGGGGTAAGTAAGTGACAAAAGTAGATTTACTTGAGGTATTGAGCGTTGCGACCCGCGAGGTAACGGCTGATATCATAATGCCGGTTCGCAGGCAAAAGGAAGATAAGACTGAGCCGGAGCCACGCGCCGCCGGTATTCATAAAATGCGCCTGCCGGACAGTTCGGCTGCGCAGAAAAAAGCCCCCTATATTATCCACCAAATCATCACAGGCAGGGACACACAGACTTCCGGGAAACCTGTTTCCGCATCTGTGACCGTGCGCTCCATATTCTGCGTTTACAACGACAACGAGGAGGAGGGCGGGCTTATGCTGCTCAATCTCATGGAGCGGCTGCGGATTGCCTTGCTTGAGCGGGTAGTCATTGGTGACAGGTTTCAGCTCGACCTTGAGGCCGGGCTTGAGTGTCTTATCTACCCCGATGACACTGCGCCTTATTACGCCGGGGAAATGTCCAGCACATGGATTCTCCCGGCTGTCAGAAGGGAGGTTAAGAACATATGGCAGTAAAGAAAACCGAGACTGCGGCGGATACTACTATTGAGGACTTAAACGCCGCCGTCGAGATGGAAGCTCCGGCTCCGGCCGCACCGGTGGTCGAAGAGGTTACCACGGTACAGACTGCAGAAGCCGACGACACCGGCTTTTGCGTATACCTCGGGCCAACAATCCACGGGGTAATACAATCCGGAATGGTTCTACAGGGCAACCGAACATCGGCAGAGGAGGAAATTGCCGATGCGATTGCGAAGTACCCGCTGATTGCAAAGCTCATCGTCACAAACAAGACCATTGCGAAAGACCGTATCAAAGTAAAAACTGCCGGAAATGCGCTTAATGTTTACTACAAAAAGCTCGCTTCCGGCAAAACTATTTAGGAGGAAATACTAATGGCAAAACACGGAATTTACATCTCCGAACAGGCAACAAGCGTCAGCACGCCTGTTGTTGCCGAATCGGGAATCCCGTTCGTAATCGGCTCGGCGCCCATCCAAAGCGCAGAAAGTCCGGCAGGCGTAGGCGTGCCCGTACTTTGCACAAGTTGGGCAGAGGCGATAGAAAAGCTTGGTTACTCGGATGACTGGGAGAAGTACGGCATTTGTGAGTTTATGTACTCGCATTTTCAGCTGTTCGGCTGTCAGCCTGCAATCTTTTGCAACCTGCTCAATCCGGTCAAAATGAACGAGGCGGTTGCTGCCGATGACATGGCTGTAACAAACCACAAAATCACCCTTCCACTTGAGGCAATCAACGACAAGGCTATGATTGTCAAGGCCTCGGGCGGCGCAGGCAGCGCTTATATCAAGGACGCTGATTATGCCGTTTACTACGATGACGGCAGCTGCGTTATTGAGTTGCTGGAAGATGGGTCTATCTACACGGCTACCAGCCTGAACGTCGCATACAGCAAGGTGGACACGGCGGCTGTGAGTGCAAAGGCTGTTGCAACAGGGCTTGAAGCCATTGAGCTGTGCATGGGCAAGGTTGGAATCGTACCCGATATCATTTGCGCTCCGGGCTTCTCCGGAGATACCGGGGTCGGCGCTGTCATGGCTACAAAGGCCGGCGGCATCAACGGTATGTTCAATGCGAAGGCGCTTATTGACCTAAGCACCGACGAGATAGAAGGAGCTGCCGATTACAGCGCAGTTGTTGCGCTTAAAAACTCCGGGAATTTTGTGGATGAAAACGAAATCGTATGCTGGCCTATGCTCAAATTGGGAGACAAGAAGTTCCATATGTCTACGCAGCTTGCCGGACTTATGGCAAAGGTCGATAACACCAATAACGGTTGCCCCTATGAGAGCCCGTCTAACAAGTCATTCAAGTGTGATTCCATCATCCTTGATAACGGCGCCGAGGTGCCGATGACACTCGCTCAGGCAAACATCCTCAATTCGGGCGGCGTGGTAACTGCACTTGGATTTATGGGCGGTATTGTTTGCTGGGGCAACTACACTTCGTGCTATCCCACCAACACCGATGTCAAAGATTACTTTATCCCGATTTCCAGAGTTTTCGATTGGGTCGGAAAAACTGAAATCTATACATTTTGGGGGAAGCTTGACAAGCCGATGAACCGAAGACTGATTGCAACCATTCTGGACACCATCAACATTTGGTTTAATGGACTCACCGGCATGGGGTATATACTCGGAGGCCGCGCAGAGTTCTTGGAGGCCGAAAACCCCCTGACCGGTCTCATGGCAGGCATTATGAGAATTCATAACTATATAACACCGCCAAGCCCCGCACAGGAAATAGACTTTATTCTTGAGTACGATGTGAGCTATGTCACGTCTGCACTGCAGGGATAGACAGGAGGAATGAGAAATGTTTGATGTAGGCACTATTGATTTCGCCCTCTACGAAGATTCGACCGAATTCATGGGGATTGCGAGCTTCAAAATCCCGGACAGAAACCGAAAGACTATTACAATCAACGGCGCAGGTATTGGCGGCGACGTTGAAATCCCGATTCCCGGCCATTACGATGCAATGGTCGCGGATATTACTCTGCGCGCAGACGGCGAGAAGCTGGCGAAGCTGCGTGAACCGCGTCGCCACCAGCTTGAACTGCGTGTTGCTCAGTCGAACGAGGATCCCGTTGCTGGTGCGCTGATTACGGCAGGCTTCAAGTATGTCCTTATAGGTGTACCGAAGTCGTCCAGCGGCGGCACGATAGCTCCGGCAACCAGCGGAGACACGACCGTTTCAATGGCTGTGCGCTATCTTGCTACCTATATGGACGGCAAGAAAATTGAGGAAATCGACCAGCTTAACCGCATCGACATCGTGAACGGCGTCGACTACAACGCCGACGTCAGAAAAGCACTCGGAAAATAAAAAATCACCATACCCGGGGCGGTTATCCGCCTCGGGCTATTTTTAAAGGAGTTTAACATGAACAACTATGAAAACAATCCGGTCAACGCAGCACCCGACGTCAGTAGCCTTTCTGTCACAGCGGATGACCTTGCTGTGAGCCTGACTATGCCCGAGCCGGAGGTCGATGCCGACGAGCTGGCCATTGCTAAATCGGAGGCCGATGCGAGCGGCGATATCTACGAGCACAAGTTCAAGAAGCCCGTTTCCCATAACAACCTCGTCGTCCAGACGATTGTTTTTGACTGGGATCTGCTCACTGGGCAGGACAGCCTTGACATTGAGAACGAGCTTCAGGCTATCGGCAAAATGGTCGTCGTCCCGGCGTTCTCCGGCGAGTACCTTATCCGCATGGCGGCTCGCGCCAGCACCCCGAGAGTGGGCGCTGATTTCTTCGCGCGCCTGCCCCTCGGCGAGTATAACAAGATTCGGAGTGCTGCTCGCTCTTTTTTGCTAAAGTCGGAATAACCGCCTGCGACGGCGGCAAATGGATTCGGCGGCAATGCCTCCTGCTTGCTCAGACCAATAACACGCCTGTCCCGTTCTGGCTGTCGCTCCCACTTCGGGAGCTGGTGCAGTGGATTAGGGAGAGCAATCAGATTGTGGCAGAAGCTCGCCACAGGTAGGAGGAGGCTCGCGCCAGTGCGCGCCTCGCCAGAAAATAACTTTTTGAAAAGGGGGACAACATGGAAAGCGGAAAAATATATGATATGATGTTTCAGCTGAACGCCCAGCTCGGCAGCAGCTTTAATAGCACGTTCAAATCAGGGCAAAGCGCCATTGCTTCCATGCAGAAGGAGATAGAAGCCCTCAGCAAGACCCAGTCCGATATCTCCGCTTTTCAAAAGCAGCAGAGTGCAGTGGAAGCAACAGGGAAAAAGCTTGAGGTCCTACAGCAGCAGTATGATAACGTCCAAAAAGAGATTTCCGAAACTGAGGGATTTTCCTCTGCGCTGGAGAACCAGCTGTTATCTAAGCAGCACCAGATTGACAAGACGTCCATATCGTTGGAAGGCCAGACGGAGAAGCTCAATAGGATGAGTGCGGCTCTTAATGAGGCCGGTGTTGATACCAGCAACCTTACACAAGAGTCTGCTCAACTCGGTGAGAAGATTGAGGAAGTAAAACAAAAGCAGGAAGAGGCGGCAGATGAAGCTAATAGTTTCGGCTCTGTCGCCTCTGCTGCTTTTACCGCCGTAGGCCAGGCTATTGTTGCGGCCGGAATTGCCAAAGCGCTTAAAGAAATATACGACTGGTGTTCCGAGTGCATAGACGCGTCGATTGAGTTTGAATCTGTAATGGCCGGCGTGCGCCGTACAGTCGGCGGCACGGATGAAGAACTGGCGGCAATAGCTGCAGAATTCAAGGCGATGTCGCTGGAGATCCCAATTACCACGTCAGAGCTCGGGAAGATAGCCGAAACTGCAGGACAGCTTGGTGTGGCTCAGGATGCGGTTACTGAATTTACCGAGGTTATGGCCATGCTTGCCACAACCACAGACCTGACCGCAGAAAACGCTGCGACCATGCTGGCGCAATTTGCCAACATCACTGGCACAAAGGACTACCAGCGTCTCGGCTCGGCCGTTGCCGAACTTGGTGACGCCACAGCAACGACCGCATCAAAGGTTGTAGATATGTCCCAAGGCATGGCGGCGGCAGCTAATATTGCGGGATTCAGCGAAACTGATATTCTTGCGGTTGCCGCTGCGGTCGGTTCTCTCGGCATTGAAGCGCAGGCAGGCAGCACGGCCATGTCCACACTTATCCAGACGCTTTATAAAGCTGTGGAGACCGGTAGCGACAGTCTGACAGACTTTGCGGATGTTGCGGGTATGACTGCTGATGAATTTACCGCCGCATGGGGTGACAGCGCCGTTAGTGCGATGGATGCGTTTATTCAGGGCTTAAACGATACCGAGCGGAACGGGCGCAGCGCCGTTGTCATTCTTGACGAACTCGGCATTACAAACGTCAGACAGACAAAGGCTATTTTAGGCTTGGCGAATGCCGGCGACCTGCTTTCCGGGACGATAGAACAGGCAAATCAGGCATGGGAAGAAAACACGGCGCTCCAAGGAAAAGCCGATATCATGTACGGTACCACGGAGAGCAAGCTGATAATGATGCAGAACGCTTACGGGAATTTGCAAGTTGCCGTGGGCGACGCTTTCACCCCGACGCTGCAAAAGCTGTACGAGATTGCAACGAAAGTCTCGACTGCCCTGACAGGGTTTATTGAGAGGAATCCTGCGCTTGTGAGGGGTATAACAGTGTTCGTCGGAGTTTTGGGCACAGCCGTTGTCGCAATCACAGCAGTTGCGGCAGCGATGAAGATTGCAGCTGCCGTTGCATCTGTTTTTGGTCTTGCAACAGCAACTGCGCTTGGACCGATTATAGCTGTGGTTGCGGGAGTGGCCGCCCTTGCCGGTGTGATAGTTGCAGTTGCGTCTGCAGCGCGGGACGACGCAATTCCGTCGGTAAAAGAGTTAACCACTGCGGCCAGAGAAATGTCCGATACCATTAAAGAGGCGAACGCAGTCTATGAAAGCACGGCCTCATCTACACTTGCTGCCGCAGGTATTGCGGAAACTTATATCGGCAAATTGGAAGACCTTGAGGCGGCAGGCATCACGACCGATGAACAGGCGAAGGAGTATCATAATACGCTTGCCCTGTTATGTCAGGTAGTTCCCGAACTTGCCGGATATATCGACCTTGAGAAGGATACCATTGACGGCGGCACTGCCGCGCTGAGAGCAAATACAGAAGCGTGGAAAGAGAACGCTATGCAGCAGGCTCTTCAAAGCCAGCTTACGACTCTGTACGAAAAGTACGCAGATGTTCTTATTGAGGCCGAGAAAAACAGTATTGGGCTGACTAAGGCACAGAACAATCTCACCTCAGCTGAAGCCGCTTATGCGGTTGTTCAGTCTAGGAGGGCCGAACTATGGGAAGAAGCGTTGGCTGCTACAGGTGGTATGACAGGTGCAACCCGTTGGTTATCACAAGAATACTACGACCTAGAGAGGCAGCTCTCCGATTTAGACCAAGAAATGCTGGACGCTAAAAAAGCTCAAAAGAATTACACCAAGGCAATTGAGGAAGGCGAGGACCCTATAGAAGCTGCGGAGAAAGCAATTGCTGAATTAGAGGAAGCCATAAAGAGCCTGATGGGCGTCAGCGACGAAAGCAGCGATAAAGGTCTTGGCGTGGTTACCAAAATGGACGAAATCATGTCTAACGCCAAAACTCAACTGGACGGGCTTGCCGCCTCTTATGACGAGCTTTCGGTTGCCGCCTACGGCAGTATTCAGTCTCAATATTCACTTTGGGACAAAGCCGCCGATGTTATTGCGACCGACATAGACGAAATAAATGGCAATGTAAAAGGGCAAGAAGATTACTGGAGAGCATACGGCGACAACCTACAATTGGTCGCTGACAAGGCTGGTGATATTGAGGGATTAAGCGAGGTTCTCTCAGGGCTGGATGGCAGCGCTCAGTCTGTAAACTTAGTGGCAGGTCTTGCCGACGCAATCAATTCCAACGATGTTGATAAGATCAACGATTTGGTGACAGGATATCAGGATCTTATACGAGCGCAGAAAGAAGCAGCTGACAAGCTTGGACTCCTTCAATCGGGTATAGCCGAGCAATTGCCGGAGATACAGGCACAAGTCGAAGATGCCGTTAAGGGAATGGATTTTAGTGCAGAAGCTGCAATAAGCGCTGAAAACACAATCCAAAAATTTATTGACACCGCAGTTGACATGACTCCGCTTGTCTCAGCAGCGTACGGCAAGGTTGCTCAAGCTGCTATAGATGCGCTGCCAACCGTCAGCTCTGTACCTGTTGCCAGCTTCGCTCCTGCTCTAAGCCTTCCCGGATTCGCAGTGGGAACTATGTCAGCGCCGCCCGGATATGCAATAGTTGGCGAAAACGGGCCGGAACTAGTCAATTTTTCCGGCGGCGAAATCGTACATACTGCCTCGGAAACGCAAAGGCTGCTAAGCGCTTATCAAGGCGCTGATCTTTACAGCGCGATTAGCAGTCAGGATGTGGTATCGGCAGACCCAAGCGGAGCAAGCAATACTCAAATAGTAATTTCATTTGCACCCGTCTATCAAATTGAAGGTGTTGGCTCAACATCAGAGCTGTCATCTATCTTGGGGCAGCGTGATGATGATATGAAGGAATATATTCTTGAGGTTATGGATGAAGCCGGAATTGACACGTCGAGGCGGAGCTATAGGTGAGTATAGTTTGTGCAATAGACTACGGGAATAAGAACGAAAAACGCCCCACGAAAAGTGGGGCGTTTCATTAATCAATATTGTGTCGATGTGGGCGTGGCAAATTACAATGGGCGCTATGGGGGAAATCTTCTCGCCTCGTTCTCATTAAGCAAAAATTCGTATTTGACTACAGAAATAATCCAAATGCGGCAATTATAGCCAGGACAATATTTACAACGGTCAATCCGCCCATTACGGCAACCCATGTCTTAATGCTGTTAATCTTAGGCGTCAATTCTTGGTGCTCTTTAACCATTTTTGCGAGAAGCATTGTATGTAGTTCGGGTTCGGGCAATTCACTGATGTCATAACGCCAAAAAGTGCGGCCTAATTTGACAATCGCATCGTCATCTGACTTAGAAACCATGTCGTAAAAAACGCCTTCGGGCAAGTCTGATGTGCCTGACTCTCTAAATTTTGCTGTTTCAGAATCTGAGCACATTACTTGCTTGGCTAAGCCAATGCTAACAAGCTCTTTCATTATTTTCTCGGATTTCATATCTATCCTCACTTTCCCAATTTAGGAAAATTATAGCAAATAATTATTGTGATGTCACGGAAAACTTTTTTCAATTAATTCTCGGAAGAGGAGTGACCATTTATGAGTAACAAAACCTATACAACTATTCAGGGCGATATGTGGGATAGTATAGCCCATGTACAGTTAGGGAGCGTAGCGCATACGGATAAGCTGATGAAGCTCAATCCGCACCTGCTGGGATATTACATTTTTCCCGCAGGTATCACGTTGACGCTTCCTGATGTCAGCACTGAGACTCCCGATTCTCTGCCGCCATGGAAGCGGGTGACAGGCTAATGAGCAACAAGGACTTAGCCAGACGGACGGATGTGGAAGTCTGCTTTGAAGGAGTGAACATTTCCTCATCTATAAAAAAATATTGGAAATCGCTGACCTACATAGATAATGAAGAGGACGAAACCGACGATTTGCAAATTAAACTCCATGACCGAGACGGTGTGTGGCTTACAAAGTGGCTCAATGCCGCAGTACAGTCTGCGGCGTCGGCAGCGGATAACAAGGGGCTTAATATTAAGGCGTCTATTATCCGGCAGAACTGGAATACAGACGGAAAAGATTTGTTGCTGGACTGTGGAGAATTTGAACTTGACAGCGTGAGCGCATCAGGACCGCCTGCGGAAATCTCTATCAAGTGCACATCACTTCCGTACAAATCACGGATTCGCCAAACGAAGAAAAGCAAGTCTTGGGAGGGGTATACCCTGTCGGGAATTGCTAGCGAAATGGCGGCTCAAAACGGTATGAAATGCATGTATGAATCCGCAACCGATCCTGAGTATGACCGTGTGGAGCAAATAACCGAAAGTGACATCTCATTTTTGTCAAAGCTGAGCCACAACTCAGGGATATCGCTCAAAATAACAAATGGCACGATAGTGCTGTTTGATCAGGCCGCCTATGAGGCGAAAAGTGCGGTCAAGACCATTACTAAAGGCGACCACAGCTATGTTACATATAAGGTGTCAACCGGACAGGCAGATTCAAATTACGCGTCTTGCCGGGTGAGCTACACAGACCCTGACACAGGAGAGGTTATAAGCGCAATCGCTTATACCGAGGATTACGATGATGACAACGAAGAGAACCAGCAGTTAGAGGTATCCGCCAAGGTAAATAGCGTGGGGGAAGCGCAGGCGCTTGCTGAGAAGTCACTCCGCTTGAAGAATAAGTACGAGCATTCCGCCACGTTTTCAATGCCCGGTAGCCCCGAACTCGTCGCCGGTGTCACTATTATGTTGGTCGGATGGGGTTCATGGTCGGGCAAATACATTATCAAGCAAGCAAAGCATACAGTCGGAGACAGTGGATATACAACGCAAATCACGCTGCGGAGAGTATTGGAGGGCTATTGATGGAGAAAGACTTTGAAAATATTATGAGAAACCTGGTTCGGGTCGGAACAGTCAGCTCTGTAAACGTAGAGGGCCGGAAAGCGCGTGTCTTGTACAAGGATAAAGGTAATTTAACTTCCGGCTGGCTGCCCGTGCTTCAGCACTATGACGCTGATATTTACATTAAGCCCGACAACGAGCACTCACACAGCGGCGCTGTAAGTACACAACCAAACCATGACCACACTCGTTCCAATGTGACATATTGGATGCCAAAAGTCGGAGATACTGTGCTGGCACTCTACATACCGGTTTTTGATGGGGACGGATTTATTTTAGGGGGTATATAAATGCAAATTGGATGTCTTGGCGACATCATATTCAAGGTTTCTGATGAAATCGTGGAAACCTTTAGCAAGATGCAGTGGTCGGGTTCGGCTCAATACACCAAGCATAAGCGTCATCTGTACCATGCAGCGACTGAATTTACCGGGCTCGATCCGGACACCATGAGCTTTCAAATGACGCTTACGTCTGAGCTTGGCGTGGACGTAATGAAAGAGCTCGTAAAAATATGGACGTATGAACGTGACGGACAAACTCTGCCTTTGGTCATAGGCGAAAAAGCCTACGGCAAATATAGATGGACTATTGAAAGTCACAAAATTGACATGAATTATTATGACGCAATTGGTAATCTAAGCGGCGCAACCGTCTCGGTAAATCTGCTGGAGTACCTAAACGTATAAAGGAGGCAGCATGAATTATACAGTAAATGCGCAGGAGCTAGGCAAGATAAGGCTTAATGAGTCCGACAAAGTCGCCTCTGTTTTGCAAAACATCGCCGTCATTCTGTCTACGTCTTTGGGATCTGTTCCGCTGTACCGGGACTTTGGGCTGCCAAGACGTTTTCAAGATAAGCCCATTCCCGTTGCAAAGCAGATGATGATCGCAGAGATTCAGGAGGCAATCGTAGAACATGAGCCACGTGCAACATTGACCGGGGTGACCTTTGAGGTCGATGCCAGTGCGCCGGGAAAGCTCATTCCTACTGTGGAGGTGGAAATCAATGAGTAGCGATTATCAGTTCGTAGGCACTGACACAGATTCGCTTGTTGCTAAGCTTATCGCAGCTTACGAAAGAATTACACAAACGACGGTTGCCCCCAGCAGCCCGGAACACCTGTTTATTCGATGGGTGGTATACGCCATCCTGCTTAACAAATCTGAGATTAACTATGCTGCAAACCAGAACATACCGAGCCGGGCAACCGGAGAAAACCTCGATGCTCTTGGCGAGCTCTTTTATGAGCACGAACGACCAGAAGCAACTGCGGCAACCTGCATGATGCGTTTTTATATTTCCGCTGCGCAAGTGTCGTCAATCCTGATCCCTTCAGGCACTCGTGTGACCGACACCAGCAGAACCCTGTACTGGAAGACTGTAGCCGACACCTACGTCCCGATTGGCGAAACATTTGTAGATATTAAGGTACAATGTGCAACTGTCGGAAATATCGGAAATGGATATGCTGCAGGGCAACTTAGCGCATTGGTAGACCTGTTCCCATTTTACGAGAAATGTGAGAATATCACGGCAAGCGACGGCGGTGCGGATGAGGCGTCAGATGAGGAATACTATAAACTCTTGCGAGCGTCCGAAGATGCGTACTCAACCGCAGGCCCTATGGGCGCTTATGAGTATTGGGCTAAGTCTGTCAGCACCGAAATTACGGATGTTGTTGCATCGATGCCAAAAGACCCCGATACCGGGGAACTCATGGGCGGACACGTCTATATCTACGCTCTCATGAACGACGGCTCTATAGCGTCGGAAACTATCAAGAAAGATATTCTGACAGCGTGCAATGATTCAGAAGTACGTCCTCTTACGGATTTCGTGAGTGTGAAAGACCCTGCTACGGTTGAGTATAATGTCATGTTTACGTACTACATACCGTCCGATACGGATCAATCAGCTGCTGATATCGAGCAGGCTGTTGCTGATGCCGTCGACAGGTTTGTAGTATGGCAGAGCGGGAAACTCGGCAGAGATATCAACCCTTCCAAACTACATGATATGCTTATGGATACAGGGATTAAGAGAATTGAACTCATAGAGCCTGCA
>Ga0153972_1000586_pt1 | contig 11714 bp, 14 predicted proteins | sample TSGA056MetaG_FD_104732 | JGI IMG/M metagenome (GOLD analysis project Ga0153972, IMG submission 104732) | Attine ant fungus gardens microbial communities from Georgia, USA - TSGA056 MetaG | ecosystem: Host-associated > Fungi > Mycelium > Unclassified | place: USA: Georgia, George L Smith State...
ATATGACATGCTGTGTGGCCGCCGCTGCAAGCATAGTGATTTCCTCGGCGGAAAACACCCGGCACAATTCGCCATCGGCGTGGTATGGAAAAGAAACCGCCCCGTTCAGAATTGCGGCGGCGGCGTTGGTAATGTTGATCTGATCTTCTTGAGTCAGGCTGAAATGATATGTATTGCCGTCCGGCAGGGTGATGTCTATTCCGGCGTAAATGGCCGCCCGGCAGGCCTCGGAGATTTCGGTGAGCTTGGATTGCTGTATGGCGGTGATGTCTCCGTCACCGGCTGCGCCGATTTCGTCCATACCGCTCCGTCAAAACTGTCCCCGATGCCGTAACCATTCGGCAGTTCGGTTACCATGTCCGCTTCCGGCCAGATACCCATTGATAGAAACTGCTCGGCTAGTTCCAAATCATCAAATACAGCCGTATGTTTACAGATGCTATCTTTTATGATTGCTATGTCCATAATCAAACCACCTTTGCATAGATAAATACAACACCAGATTTTCCAGCGCCACCAGCGACGCCAGCGGCGGTGGAGGCAGTACCTCCACCGCCGCCGCCACCACATCCGTATCTTGTGGCCGCACCACCGGTACCGCCGCCAGAAAGGCCCCCACTCCCTGCGCCAGTTCCTCCAGCTCCCGCACCATAACCATAAAGAGCGCCGCCCCCTCCTCCGTTGCCATAGGTCATAAAATCATATGGATTTGTAGGAGAATAAAATATTGAACCCGAACCGGTTCCACCAGGATTAGTACTTCCCGATCCTCCATCATTCCCTCCGCTTCCTCCAGCGCCGCTAACGACACCAGAAGTAATGGAAGCCGAGCCGCCTCCGCTGCCACCATCCGCACCCAAGTGATAATATGTTGATGACGAGCCACCCATTACTTTTCTACCAAAAGCGCTCGTATACCCCCCAACAGAACCAACGGTACCGGCAGCGCCTCCTGAACCGCCCGACCCAATAACAATCGAAAAACTGCTTTGAGATAATGGTAAATTGCTCAAAAAGATGGCATGGCCACCGCCGCCGCCACCACCCCCACCGGTGGAGGAAGTACCACCGCTTCCGCAGCCACCTGTTCCGCCGCCGACCAGATATACATCCACCACGTCCCCAATTGACAGCCCATAGTTGGCAATCGTAAACGTACCGGACGCGGTAAATGTGGCGATCAGGGTTTTCCCTGCGAGAGCACGGTTGGCGGTTTCCCGCACTTCTTCCAGATCCGCCGCATTATTCGCCAATTGCGCAGTAATGTCCCTGACCGCCGTGTCCAAATTCGTTTGAACCGTCGCCGCAGTACCGGATGGATCCGCGCCTACCTGCGCCGCCGTGACCGCGTGGGGATTGTTCTTGTTGGCTGTGTGGGTGTCCAGGTTCTTCTGCACCGCCGCGGCGCTGCCAGACGAATCGTAATCCATGGCCGGCAGCTGCGTCACCGGCACCTTGCCGTCCACCAAATCCGCCTTACGCGCCAGAGACGCCTTTGTCTCACCTGCAAACGCGTCTATTTGATCCCAGTTGTCGTTGAGCATGGTCCGGATATTAAACGTATCCGCCCCATCCGTAGCCGGGTCCTTTTTATATAAGCTCAAATTCTCCGTATTTTCAGCCATCAGCGATCTCCTCCTGCAAATTTATCCAGCGTGATTCCCTCCAAGTCCCGCAGCGTCATAACCTGATGAATATCACGAATTAGCAAATAGCTGTACAAATATTGATAAACCAGGTGCGCGGGCTTGATTTCCTCTATCGCGGCGCTTAAATCCTCAATATTTGCTGGGACGCCATAAAACCCGGTAAATTTGACGTCAAAAGCATAATCCTTTGGCCGTTCAATCACGATAATCTCCCCGCCGGTGAAGCTGGCCGCTACGTTTGCGATCATCTCCGCCGTTGTGACCCCCTGGCCTCTCAGCTTCGATTTCACCCTTGACCGCCGGTATTCAAGCGAACGGGCAATATCTGTCTCCAGGCCCAGCAGCGCCTCCCACAAGGCCAGCCCCCAGGTAGCGGTATTAACGAACAGCTGCAAAAGGAAATCGTCCCTGGCGCTCTCCAGCGCGTCGGTCTGGCGCGAAAAAGCCGCCTGTATAGCGGCAGTCTCCGGGCTATTAAAATGATATTCCGGCAGCCGCTTGCTGTCAGAGCTCATAGACGCTCAACTCCACTTCATCAAGATACGGCACCTCGTCCTCCTCCAGCACCAGGTTCGAATCCCCGCCGTTTACCGTAACCGTGCTGTGGTCAAACACACCGGCTGTAGACATGAGGCAATAGATAAGCTTATTGTAGGACACCGGTTTCCCGCTGAATGCAATCGTCTTAAAATATTCCGCCACCTCCCCCTGAAACGCCGTTTTAATTTCATCCGGGGCCGCTGTTCCGTCCAGCGCGATTTCAGCGAAAAATGCTACTTTGCGCGGTCTGGCGCTTACAACCGTCACCGCCGCGCCGACAGGCCGCTGCGCCTCGATTGCCTGCGCACATTCCGTGATCACCGCGTCGTCAACCGCGGTCAGCTGGTCACCGGCGACGCAAACCTTTACGGTGCCCGGGCCGTCCCACAGCGGCATCACATAGACATAGCCGACGCCGTCCGCTTGCTTCGCCCATTGGATATAGTGATAGATGTTGCCGCTTGTGGCCGGCTGTTGCATATGCTCTCGCAGGCGCGTCACAAGGCTGGCATCGCTTTCAACATCTATGCCGCCCGCCGCCGCTTCCGGGTTCGTTACCTCGGTTACCCCCGCGATATTTGTATAGCGCCGGGTAACCTCTCCCGCACCCACATTGTAGGCGTCCCCCACGTCCTCGGCCTCCGCCGCGACGATCACGCTCCCGCCGGATATGACCGCGTGCTCCAGTGTGTAATACAGTAGTCCCCCCGCCGTAAGAAACGCCGTCCCCGCCGGGATCTCCGCACCGTCCGTCCCTGTTACAAGGAGCCGGCACACGGCCTTAACGCCCGTTTTCCGTGACAGACCGTACTCGGCGCACCGTTTGTCGATATACGCCCCGGACGTTTCATCCACAAACGCGATGGGCACGACCGCCGCAAGAGACGTGTACATACGCCAGCACATGTACGCTGCGGCGGATACCAGATTATTTGTATAACTGCCCTCCCGGATATCCGCAATATCCTCCAATTCTTCCAAAATCTCGGCCTTAATGCCCTCCGGCGTCTTGTCGTCATACATCCACGCTGACCTCCCCGTAAATTGTTTTGACCGTGCACGTGATTTCCAAAACCCCGCCCTGGAAGGAAACGGACGCCTGCAAGACATCTTTGATGTAGGGGTTTATCATCAGGCAAGCCTTGACGTATCGCGCGGCCTCCGACTGCTTCAGCTCGTCGCTGTAGCTCTGCCCGAAAAGATCCTCTAAGTCATGGCCGTAATCCCGCGTATAGATTTCATGCCGGAAGCGGGGCGTGTGCAGCGTATTCCATATCCACACCTTTACCGCCTCCGCGCCCTCCACAAATTGCGGGCTGCCCCGGTACCAGATGGGGGTGTTGGCCGTGTAGTCCCAGGCCACCTCCCGGTACATGGGCAGCGTATTCAGCGACGCCGCAACCGTGGGCTGGATAATCGGAAACAGGTTCATGGCCGCACCACCTTGCAAAGAATCAAGAAGCTCTGGCCGTCCGGCTGCGCCAGCAGTGCCACCCGCTCCCCGCCCTCGAAGCCGCCCCTTAATCGGGCGTCCATAAGCAGGCTCCCGGCGGAGATCGTGTTGCTCCCCACAGCGACGGTCAGAGGTTTTATTTCGGTTACCGTCCCCAGCCGGCACGTTACCGGCTGGCGCTCTTCAGCGTCGTTCCGCATTAATTTAACAAAAGCCGAATACGGCGTATCCTCCATACTAGCCCCTCCTAGCTGCCCGCCTTGTATTTCGCAAGGGATTCCGATGTTATCTTTGTGTAGGTATAGACCCTCTTGCTGTCAGCCGCCCCGCCCGAACCGCTTGAACTGCCTGAACCGCTTGACCCGCTTGCGCCGCTGCTTGATTTGATCACGGACCCGGCCTCTTTTTCGTCCATAATATTTTTGAAGTTTACCGTCAGCTTGTTATAATACTGCCCGTTCTTCCAGGTGTGGATATCGCTGTCGATGTAAAACAGCCCGTAAACGCCCGTATAGGGTTCCCGGACGATCACCATGCCGCCGGTAACACAGCGGATATTCCCAAGGTTTTGGATGGTTATTTTCTGCGACACGCCGTTATCGTCTATGAGCTTTTGGGCCTGCTTCAGCTTGTCGTCGTCGCTGCTCTGCTTCAGGTAGCTTTGCAGCAGCCCGAAGGATTCTATTGCCGCGCTGTCCTGAACGGCGGTTACATAATTGTTGTCCGTATCGTATATGACCACCTGGTTTATCAGGTTCTCAATGCTCTCCGTGGTGGAGGCGTCCATCAGGTTTGCGCCGCCCTCTATGACAAGGGTATCCGTGCCGACGGTCTTTTGGGCGACGCAGAGCGATTCTCCCCGAAACACCTGGTAATATTTCTCCCCGGTGGTCTCAGCCGCCAGGGTATAGGCCGTCTGGATAATGTCATACAGGCCGCTGCCGAAGAAGTTGCGGGTGACAGGAACGCCCGTAATTGCCAACGCCCCGACCGGTATGCCAAAGTCGGCGCAAAGCTTTTTTGTGATCGCCTCCGGCGTCTGCCCATCAAAGGTATAAGACGCCTTGTTCTTTTTCAGGTAAATGCCCCGGTCATAGCACGTAACGGTTATTACACTGTCCCCGGTACCCTTCTGGCGTCTGACCACAAACCCGCTGAACCGCAGCTCACCGTCCACATAAAAAACAACCGCGTTTCCCATCTGGCAGGCCACAACGGGGACGCGGCTGTCCGTAGCGGAGGACAGCATTGTAAATTCCAGTGTACGGACGCACTGCTGATAATCACCCGACCAGGATATTTTCCCGGTCAGAGTGGTAATATCAAAGGTGCCGTCGGCGTTTGTAAGCAATAATTTCATTGCGCCCCCTTATAACAGACGCTTGTCCGGGATCGTCAGCGTATCCCCGGCATAGATCAGATTTGGATTCTTGATGCCGTTATAGCTTGCCAGTGCCGGATACAGGGCGGCGTCCCCGTAAAACCTGCGGCAGATTGCCGACAGCGTGTCGCCGGAGACGATTAAATAGGTCTGCGTGGCCGCCGTGGCGGCTTCATCCGTCCGCGCGGCATTGCCCGCGCCGGAGGTTTCCACCTTTTCCGCTGTCAGCGGTCGATACCCTCGGAGAGAGAGCGTGGCATAGACATCCCCGGTACCGTCCCGCTCACCGTATTGGATCGACTCCGCCAGCACCGCCTCATTCAGACCCGTGCCGGAAACGATATACCGTAAAACCGTTCCCGCCCCGCTCCATTTTTCAAACTGCTCTACGTAGTTATACGGAGACGTGCCGGCTGATGGATTATTAAAGGGATACGCATTCGCCGGGAACAGGACTTCCAGCTTCACCGACCCGAGGCTTTCATAGCCCGCCAGGCTTACGTCTCCCAGCGTGTGTATGTTGACGACCTCAATATTGATGCCATAGGTCCACTCAAAAGAAGGCGGCGTTACCGGCAATGTAAGCTCTATGCCGCCCTCGGTGTCCTTGAATATAATTTTGCGCAAGGAAAGCGCGGCCTTCGCGGGCAATGCGGCCCCATTCAAATTCATACCGACCTCCTATACCGTCACCCGCTGCGCTTCCATGACCCTTGATACGAACGCACTTGCAATCTTGTCAATATCCGCATCCTCCCTAACGTAAAAGTTATTCCCGGTAATAACCGCCTGTGCGCCCGCGCCCGCCGCATCCGCAGTCCGGGCCTGGGAAGCGGTCAGAACCCGTTCCCCCTCGTGGAGATAGGTGAGGTAATTGTCATAGGGCACATAGTCCAGGCCCCAGGCGTTGCCGTTACGATAGCTGTTGAGGCTCGCGTTGGCAATGGCACGCGCCTCCTCGGAGGACGTGGCGCCGCTGATGTCCGGGACGCTGATCATCGTATTTGCCACAGCCTCCGCGATGCCTTTTGACAATTGAACGCCCAACTCGTAGCCAGCATTGTAATAGGCTTCATTTAACGATGCGTCACTTCTCAGGTTTTCGGCCAGCTGCATGTTGGCGTCCTTCTGAATCGTATACCCCTCACTGGCGTTGTACTCGTTTACAGCCATCGCCTGGGCTTCCGCCATGAGCCGCCACATGGCAGCTTGCGCCTCCTCCACCTCCACGTCGCTTGCCGCTTCAGAGGCAATTGTAGCGACGGCCTCTGCGTACTCCGCCGCCTTTTCCTCCAGTTCTCCCCGCGCTTCATCTGAAAATATGCTGCTCACCTCTCCGGTCATAACCGCGGACAGTGCGTCATATTCATACTGCTCTGCCAGGTTATCCAAATACGCCTGCCACTGTCCAATTTGCGTATACGCGTCCTGGAGTAATGAACCGGTTTCGCCCGAGAGCTTATCCTTCGTATTTCGCAGACCCTCTGACCGCTCTGCAATATATCCTTCACCCGCGGCGTTCGCCAATTCGTCCTTATACGCGTCAACCTGATCCGAAAGCCCCTGATAGGTGTTGGTCAAGGCCTCGGCGCTGCCTGCAAAATACGCGCCCATGTAGTCATAAATAGCTTGGGCGACTTCGGCGGCGTCCAAATCACCCAGAATGGCGTCTATCGCCTCTTTCGATGAATTCCCGACGCCAAACCCCGCATCTATGGCTTCATACGGGTTTATTCCCAACATGTTAATAGACCTTAAATATCGGGAAGACACCTCCCCCGTCGTTTTCATCATCTCTAAGTAGGTCACAAGCGTACTCATGCTGGAATCAGATAGCCCCAGAGATGAACTGGCCTCACCCAAATTATTTAGATTGCTGAGGATTGTACCAACATCTTCTCCCCAGCTTAGCATAGGCTTCGCTACGGATGCGGCAAAATCATAGGACATGGGAGGCGTGAGTCCGATGTTGACCAGAGCTCCCTGAAAAGCAGCCGCAGCTTCTGCGTCGCCGCCCATCAGGGTAGTAAGGCCCACTAAGTCTACGCCCCTCGACGCCGCGATGCCCGCGCCTGAGCTTACTGTATCCGCGATGCCTGCCGTTGCCGTGTTATACAGCTCGTTATAATATTCAATGAACGCCGCGTCCTGTTTCTCATAAACCTGCGCGGCCCCGGACACAGCCCCCAGAAGCCCCCCGGCCGCCGCGCCGATGGCCGTACCAATGCCCGGCGCGATCATCGACCCAATTGCCGCGCCGGATACGGCGCTGGACAGTGCGCTGCTGAACATGGTGGACGCTTCCTCTCCGTAGGCGCTGGCGACATACGTATTCGCCACGTCGCTCAGAACAGAGCCGATCATCTTCGTGGCCCCCGCCGAGGCCAAGGAGCTGAGGATCCCGCCGGACTCGTTCCCGCCGGAGCTGGTACCGGCGGACAGCTTGCCCGCCTGATTTTCAACCTTTGAAAAGGCGTCGGACATGTTAAGAATGGATTTCTCCGTATTTTTGGCTTCCGTCGATACGAGATTCAGGTTGCGCCGCGCCTGCTCATAATCGGCATTTGCCATTTCCATCTGAGCCTTGACCTGCGCGTTCCCGGTGGCTTCATAAAGCTTTTCCAGTGCTTTCAGCTCCGTTTTTGCTTTGTCCGCTTCCACTTTCAGCGTCACCTTGTTCTTGTTGAGCGCGTCAAGCTTCTCGTTCAATCCCTCCAGGTCTTTCCGGAACGCCTGATTAGAATTCTTCATCTTTGTAATGGCGTCCGAAAAATTATCCCTGGCGCTGATGGCAATGCTTACGTCTTTCCCCAACTACTTGTTCCTCCTTTCCTCCAGCATGTCCAGAAAAAACGCCCAGAGGATTTCTTTCTCCCCGGGCGTCGCATTATAATAGTTAGACGGCGGCCAGTGATGCTCCCTTAAAAGCCACTTCATCAGGAGCGTGTCCCGGTCGCCGTCTCTCAGTTTTTTTGGATCTCCTCCAGCGTGTTGATCCTGTATCCGCTGAGTCGTTCGATCGCCCGGCTCAAATCCTCAATCTCCCCGGCATAAAGCATCCGCTTCACCGTTTCGACAGGCGTCGCGGCTTTGTATTTTGCCATAAGCTCCTGTGCTTTGAGATTAGGGGAAATTGTCCCCTCCAGGACGATATGCACGGCCATATCGTCGCCGTTGCGCTTCTTGATATCCTCCACCGTATCATAGCGAAGCGCCTTTAGCTCAAAGATGACAGTCTCGCCAAAAAGCTTACTGAGCCGCTTTTGCTTGAATTCCTTTGTAGGCGTCTCCGGCAATTCCTTTGCCAGCAGGATGTCTAATACGTTCATTATGCGTTCCTCCCATATTTTTTGGTATAGCAAAGCCGCTCCATGTTTCCATGAGCGGCCTATTTGCTATATAAAGGATTTTAAAATCTCCTCTCTTTTGCTTTGATATTCATCTTCGGTTATTAGATCTCTTTCATATAGGCTTTTCAATTTTATAAGCTTTTCTTCCCCACTATCAATAGAAAAATTTGCAACATTTTCAATTTCTTTGTATTTAGAAATTTCTTCCTTGAAGGCTGATGCGAAAGCTTCCGCATATTTAATGCTATTTCTTTTTGCCAATAAATAAGGCAATTTCACACCACCAGTAATAACGACTTTTGTTAGATTCGCGCTTTCAGAAAAAATCGTGACAGTTACAAAGTCCCCGGGTGAAACACTAATGCCTTTGGCCGCAATATTAACTGTTCCGGTATTCTCGTCCTGATGCTGTATCTCATATTTTGTACGTGATACAGCATCTATGGTCGCCTTGAAACAGTCTCTAGCCGAATAATTGATTTTCAATTCAATTTGATGTTCAAAAAAACTCACGATATCCCCTCCCGGTATGTTTTTTAAATTATACCACACCGGGAGGAATCGTCAACCTACGTGGCAATCGTATCCAAAAAGTCATAATCCGTAAAGGTAAACGGACATTCCGTCTTTCCCACGCTGCCCACCTCCCAATCAGCCAGCACAAGGTCGTCCAGGGACACGTTTTTGACCACAACCCGTTCCGCGCCGTAGGAATCGGGATCCGCCAGCTTGGAGATGACGGTAAACCGCACATCCTTCCCGTCCCGGATCTTTTCGCCGATGGTCAGGGCCATACGGGAATTGACCTTGTGCAGCTTCAATGTGCCGGTTCCCTTGTAGCCGGTCACCTTCGCGTCCTCCGCCATGTGCCCCGCCCGCTTGATCGCTTCCTTGGTAAAGGCAATCTTCGCCTGCATGCCAAAGCACTCGGCAACATAATCTCCTTCCAGCCAGACCTCTCCCCAGGTGCCGGAAATTACCCGTTTTGCGTTATCAAATGCCATAGCGTCCTCCTATTAGAAATTGAGGACAAGGTCAATGTCCTCAATGGCGTCGTACAGGCTGACCGTGGCCTCCAGAAACACCTGTTCCCGCGTGTCGGCTTCCCGGAGCGCCTGATCCGTCATTTCGGAGGTTTCCACCCCCAGCTTTTTCAGATACGCCTCCTGCGCGTCCAGATTAATCCCCACATAGATGGCGCTGCGGTTCAAAATATCATCGTCCGCCAGGGCCTCCAGATATTCCGTGATCGCGGAGATCAGCAGGCACTTGTTATCATAATTGTTGACATAGCGTCCGATGTAGATATCCTGGCATTGCAGCCTGAGATCGCTTTGGATCATGTCCAGCGCCTCAATGATTTTGATTTTCTTACAGGAATCGTTCTGATTTTCCTTCAGCGTCTGCAAGCTGTTGACGCCACGGCCTACCTTTACTTTGGCCCCGTCGTTCCAGATGATAAACTCGCCGCCGTCAATGGCGGCTTCCATCTCCGCATAGGTGCGCCGTTCCACATCAGACACCTCGGAGAGGACGGCGGACGTGCAGGACAGCCGCATGGGCGTGCCCGCGATCAGGCCCGCGATCCGGCTGCAATACTCGGCGTTGGAATAGTACACGTCCCCCACCTGAATCCCTTTGGTGGTAAAATTGATGATCCCGACATCATCGGCGGCGGCATCGGGCAAAACAACCTTGGCAATCGCCTTCTCATCCTCCCGCTGCTCCTTGATCCAGCTTACTGTCTGCAAAACCTCCTCGGGCGTGATATCAGGCGGCCCCGCCAGATAATCAAAGGTCTGGGAGGCCAGATAACCCAGCGCGTCGGCGTACCCCCCAGCTTCCGTGCCGGTCACGTACACCAGCACCTTTTTGGGCGGCGTCACATTGCCGATAAAGGCCCGCTTGACATATTGCAGATTGGTCTCCGCGAGTTCAGCGGGAATCTGGGTTTCCCTGGTCAGGCTATACGCCCCCGCCGAAACCCCCGTATCCCGGATGATTACGGCAACCGTCCCCTTGTCCGATTTGGAAATCGATTCCTTTGCCGTGGTCTTGAACGTAATATTCAGGCTTGGTAATCCCATAGGTTCACTCCTTCTTCAAATCAATGTCGATGTGCTCCATGGTGGCCGCGCCGCCCTCGGGCAATGTGCGGTCCGCTTCCGGCGGCGCCGTCTCGTCAAAATAGGTCAGCTGCACATCCACATACGCTTCGTTGCCGTCCCGTCCCCCGGAACCGGCAAACACCTTCAGGGCCCGGTTCTCCACCCGGAGATACCCTTTGCGGAACAGGTTCAAGACAGCCCGCTGCCGGGCCAGCACCCGTTCCGCCGGGCTGCTGTGCCGCTCGTCCACCTGGTCATAGCAGGTGATGGTGTAATACTCGGTAACCTCCACCGCCCGGTAGCTGCGCCGCTGTATAAATTCCGTGTCCTTCTCGATCAGGAAGCCGGGCCGCTCAAATCCTTGGGGGCAGGTGTCCAGATAGACGACATCGTCGGGGTATTCGGCAACCAGCAGCTTATTGATCGCCGTCATAACGTCCATAACTTCAAGCATGGCCTACCCTCCTAAGCAATCAGCGGTTCCCCAGCTCGTCCGCGAATTCCCCGACGTATTGATTGACCTCCGCCAGCGCCTTAGACGCTAAGCTCCCCTTTGCCTTCTGATAGAAACCGTAACCGGACACATATGCCGTTTTCGCCCGCCCCTGCCGGGGGCGCTTGGCAGTTCCGGTTGCGCCCCGGGTCTTATGCCCGTTTTCCGTGTAATTGGTGATGGCGCCCGCGCCGTCGGGTCCGGAGGGCGCTTTCGCGGCGCGGACAGCGGCGTATCCGCCGCCGGAGCCCACATGCTTTTCCTGCCAGCCCCGTACCCGTCCGCCGCCGTTTTTCATGCCGGAGGCCGCGATGCCGCCCTGCACCTCGCTTTTGGCGATATCGCCAAGGCGTTCGTGCAGTTCCCTGCGTCTGGCGGGGCGCTCCTTCAATATGCGGCTCAGCTTTGCGTCCAGCTCGTCAAGCCCGTTGATTTCGACGCTTTGCACAATTACGCCTCCTTCTTCCGATAAACCTCGTATTCGTTTTTATACCCGTCAAGGACATGGGCGAGCCTGACTTCAAACGGAACCTCGTCGATATACACCAAGTCCCCCGTTTCCAAGGCAATCACCTTTGGCGTCACCAGGACATAGGTAATCTGGCTGACCGCCTCGGCCCGCTTTTGCTCATAGCCCATATACTTCTCGGTCAGGCACCCGGGGAAGCGGCAGGGCGTGATCTGCTCGGTAACCGGGTTGTTGAGCGCGTTGTTCTTAATAACGGTTCGGACGGCCAGGC
>Ga0153972_1000587_pt1 | contig 11696 bp, 10 predicted proteins | sample TSGA056MetaG_FD_104732 | JGI IMG/M metagenome (GOLD analysis project Ga0153972, IMG submission 104732) | Attine ant fungus gardens microbial communities from Georgia, USA - TSGA056 MetaG | ecosystem: Host-associated > Fungi > Mycelium > Unclassified | place: USA: Georgia, George L Smith State...
AAGTGCCCTTGAAGGCCCAAATAAGAGGCGCGCCGAGCGCCGTCCGTGACCCAGTAGCTCAGTCGGCAGAGCACCTGCCTTTTAAGCAGGGTGTCCGGAGTTCGAATCTCCGCTGGGTCACCAAAACAGCACTTATCCGAACAGGTAGGCTTTATATTCATAGACGGGCTGCTTGGAGCGGTATTGCCACTACCCCGCGAGAGGCAGTGAAAAGAAAACCCTCGCCTGGATAAAGCCGGGCGAGGATTTTTATGCCTATATGAGACGATACCTTACGGCAGGAGGATCGCTCTCCGCATCTCCGGAAGCGGGCCCCTTGTTTGATTTGTCGTTAAGTAAGACTTTCCAATTTAAGTCATACCCTCCGTTTTCGATAAGTCGTTCCCTAAAAGCGCTTTGCCGGGTGTATCATCCTCTCCAGATATGCAGAGAGTGCATCTTCTGTAATCCATACCTTGCCGCCCGGCGTACTAGCATGACTCGGATGGGTTGTAAAGTACCTGAACACCGCCAGGTCTGTACCACTTCTCCGCCATGTAAAATATTCTTTTAAGTTATAATGATCGTGCAGGGAGGGAATAATACGCTGTGTTCAAGATATCCTTTTACAGAGATGCGTCCGGCAAGGCGCCTGTGCGCGAGCATATGGACGGCTTGCCGGCAAGGCGCGACAAGGACGGCCGTGTGAAGCTGAACAAGCTTCTGGACCACATGAAGATTCTCTCCGAGTATGGCACACGCGCCGGGGAGCCGTATATGAAGCACACAGACGGCGATATCTGGGAGCTGCGCCCCATGCGTGATAGGATTTTCCTCTGTGGACGGAACGGCGCGCAAGTTATCCTGCTGCATCATTTTGTAAAGAAGCCGCAGCGGGAGACAGACCATGCAAAGCGGCATATGCGTGATTTTGTCGAAAGGAGCGGTAACGATGAGCAAGAATAAGATTAGCCCCCTCGGTTCAAGCTGGGATGACTTTGAAAAGGCAACCTTCACTCCGGGAGAGATCGCGGCCGGCAATCTGCGCGTCGCCCTTGTCGGCGAGATTATAAACTCCCGGCAGGAGCATGGCTACACGCAAAAGAAGTTGGAGGAATTGAGCGGCGTCAAGCAGCCCATCATCGCAAGGCTGGAAAAGGGAACGACCGACCCACAGCTCTCCACGTTGCTCAAGGTCTTGGCCCCGCTCGGGAAAACCCTCGCGATTATACCCATTGAAAACAGCCAGACAAAATAGAACCGATCATGCAAACAATCAGCCGTAATGAAGGGATTCTCTCTTTGCGCCGTATTTTTAACTTCATCTGATTGCTGTTTTGAGTATTAGCGGCCAATATGATATAATATGATATTATTACACGAACATCCATGATAAAGAGATTTTTGCTATGAATCATTAGAGATGATTTTTCCCAGAAAACGAAAGATATACTCGCAAAGCGTGTAGGATATTTATGTTCTTGCCCTACCTGCAGAAAGCGAACGGTCGGGCCAAACAGTGCTTTTATAAAGGGGATAATGAGAATGTCTGTGATTGATATTAAGGGATTGACAAAATCCTATGGCAAAACAAAGGCGCTTCAAGGTATCGACTTGTCGGTTGAGCAAGGTGAAATCTACGGATTTATCGGCATGAATGGCGCGGGTAAAACGACGACCATCCGCATCCTGCTGGGGTTGCTGAAAAAGGACGGCGGGACGATAAAACTGTTGGGCGGAGACCCTTTTAAAGATTGCGTGGAATTGCACAAACGGCTCTGCTATGTTCCAAGTGAAATAAACCCGTGGCCGCATTTAAGCGGGGGCGAGGTAATCGACCTGCTTTCCCATTTGCGCGGCAAGCCTAACCCAAAACGGCGCGAGGAATTAATTGCGCGTTTCCAGTTTGACCCGACGAAAAAATGCCGTAGCTATTCCAAAGGCAATCGGCAGAAAGTCGCTCTCATAGCGGCGCTTGTGTCGGAGGTAGATTTGTATATCCTCGACGAGCCGACATCCGGCCTTGACCCGTTGATGGAATCGGTGTTTCAGGACTGCGTGAGGGAACTCAAAGCGGCGGGGCGAACCGTTTTCCTCTCCAGCCATATCCTTGCCGAAGTCGAAAAGTTATGTGACCGCGTGAGTATCATTAAAGACGGCTTAATTGTTGAATCGGGCAGTATGAGGGAACTGCAACAATTTTCAAGGCTTATCGTTCACGCCGAATGTGTAAAGCCTGTTACGGGTTTGGAGCTTCCCGGCATATATGGCCTTCATGTAGAAGGAAAAAAAGCGAGCTTCAGCGTTGACCCCTCCGCGCTGAACAATGCTATGAAGCGGCTAACGGAATGCGAAGCAGTTTTATTGCACTGCTCACCGCCGGAATTGGAGGATTTATTCCTGCACTACTACAAAAAGGACGGCGATAGCCAATGACAAGAAATGGGAACGCGGCGTATGGCAGTTTGCTAAAAAATTATATCCGGGGCAATAAGGTTATCACGTTATTGATTATTTTCCTTCCGCTTTTCCTTGCGTACAGCGCGGCGGTATCAAATCATGCGCTTTTGCATACGCCAGCCGAGCTCGCCAATTATATTGCCGAAAATCAGGGCAATGCTTTACTTGGAATGATTGGAGCCAATACGATAGAGGCGGCAACAGTATGGCGCATTCGGCTTTCCGTAGCGGTTATTATGGCGGTGTTGAACATAATCCTCGTAATCGATACCACGCGCAAGGATGAGGATTTGGGAAAGCTGGAGCTTTTACGCGCAGGAGCAGTCGGCCCCAACGCTCCGCTGACCGCGACGATGATAAAAGTATATGGCGCGAATCTGCTGGGTGGCGTCGCTATGATGCTCGGATTTATGGCGGCGGGATTTCCCCTGACAGGCTCATTCGCGGCGGGAATGGCTACCGGGTTATGCTGTTGCGCGTTTGCGGCTGTTGCGATGTTAGCAGCGCAAGTCGCTTCCAACGCGCGAATCGCTCGGGGGCTTTCCTTTGGAGTGGTTGCCATGCTTTTGTTTTTACAAATCGTCGCCAACGCAACCGGCAATGAAAACCTGTTGATGTGGACGCCGTTTGGCTGGTGCGCCTACGCGCGTCCATATGCCGGGGAGAATTGGCTGCTGTTTCTATTTGCAGTTCCGGCTATCGCGCTAACAACGATTGCCGCTTATGCTTTTTTAGGGCGGCGTGACATAGGAAGCGGCTACCTGCAGGAAAGAAAAGGCAGCGCCGTCGCACGCGCTAATTTCAGAAGTCCGTTTGCGCTTGCGTGGAGTCAACAGCGCGGGATGCTTTTTATATGGGCGGCTGCGTATGCGCTGATGGGGCTTGTAATTGGATCACTTATGCCAGCTATTGATAAAATGTTTGAGCGCACAACTTTTTTGCCTGAACTTTCGGTGCTTGTAGGCGGTCCCGGTAAGGCGTTTCTCACAATACTGTCCTATATATTAACACAGGTCGTCGCCGCATATGCGTTAATGGCAATACTGCGTATGCGTGAGGAAGAATCGCTGTTGCGTACAGAACTGGTCTTATCCGCCCCTGTTTTACGTGTAAATTATATGATGAGCCACCTTTGCATCGCATATGTCGGCAGTGCGGTGGCCATAGCACTGTTTGGCGTTTGCAGCGGCGATTTTATAACATCTGTATCCCGCATACCGGCAGTATGGATATTGGCATCTGTCGCGGTGCTGCTGTACGGCATTGCGCCGCGCATGGCGGCTCCTGTCGGATGGGGTTTATTCGGCTTGTTTTTGTTGCTGGAATTTTTATGGGAAATGCGTTTTGTCGGAAACAGTATATTCAAACTATCCCCATTTGCGTGGGTATATCCCGGTGCAGCTGCGTCTATCGCCACATCTACAGTTATGATATTTATTGCAGCCGTATTAACCGGTTTGGGACTGCTTGGATTTAAGCACAGGAATGTTATAGCCGGATAGCTGCCGATCTACAAATCAAGCTGGACGCCCACAGGATGAACAAAATTCTGATGGGCGTTTCCGCCCCGTATTTGTTTCATTGCAAGAGCGGAATCCATCCGATTAAGTTTGTGAGCTTCTGATAACCACTTGCCATAACTGTACCCCGTTTACTTTCATATTGGATACTGACTATATATGTATTATAGGTATAATATGCCAATACCTCTGCCGATACTTTTTTCGTTATGTCTAAAAGAATCAAAAGCCGCCGGCACAGGCTGGAGGTTTTTGAAGTAAATGCGCGCTTTTACGCTTCAAAAAGCGGTGTGGAGAGATAGCGTTCACCGGTATCGGGGAGAATGACTACGATGGTCTTACCCGTGTTCTCCGGGCGCTTTGCGACCTGCGTTGCAGCCCATACGGCGGCTCCGGAGGAAATGCCGATAAGCAAACCCTCGGCGTGCGCGATTTTACGGCCGGTCTGGAATGCGTCCTCGTTTTTCACCGTGATGATCTCGTCATATAGATCCGTATTGAGGGTATCCGGGACGAAACCTGCGCCGATGCCCTGGATTTTATGCGGACCGGAGCGGCCTTCCGACAGTACCGGAGAATCGGCGGGTTCGACAGCGATAATTTTAAGCGCCGGATTCTTTTCTCTTAAAAATTCCCCCGCGCCGGTGATCGTACCGCCCGTGCCGATACCGGAAACAAAAATGTCAAGCTTGCCGTCGGTGTCCTCCCATATCTCGGGGCCAGTCGTCTCCCGGTGTACCTTTGGGTTTGCGGGGTTGACAAATTGGCCTGGTATAAACGAATTCGGCGTCTCGGCCGCAAGCTCCTCCGCCTTGGCAATCGCCCCCTTCATGCCCTTGGCACCCTCGGTCAGCACAAGCTCCGCGCCGTAAGCGGCCAGCAGCTTGCGGCGCTCAATGCTCATGGTTTCCGGCATAGTAAGGATAATCTTGTACCCTCTGGCCGCCGCGACGGAGGCAAGCCCGATGCCGGTATTTCCGCTGGTGGGTTCGATGATCACGGAATCCGGTTTCAGCTTGCCGCTTTTTTCCGCGTCTTCGATCATTGCCAGCGCGATGCGGTCCTTGACGCTACCCGCCGGATTTTGATACTCCAGCTTACCGATCAGGGTTACGCCGAGTCCATGTTCCTTGACATACCCATTCAATTGAAGCAGAGGGGTTTTGCCGATAAGCTCCGTAAGGCTGTTTGCGATTTTTGACATAATGGTTACCTCCATAAATAATTATACTAAACATATAGGGATTGTATGCATTATAATTCTGATTTACTTTCTTGTCAATGCCTATCAAAAAAATATATTTAGTATGATATTGATTGTGCCCATAAATCATAGTATTTACTGCTGGCTGTAGAAAACACGCTGATGGAAAAGGCGGACAGCATTTAGGCAAAGAGATACCACATATCGATTTAATTTACCGTATTAAATGTTCTACTCATCCGCGCCCGCTATTCTATGCGTATCAAGTATCGTTTGAAGCGTGACACCATCCAAATACTCGTTCATGACCTTTTCGAGTCCCTGCCATACGGGCAGGGTTTTGCAGAAACCGCTGCGTTCGCATTGATTCGGATCATCCTCCAGACAGGCGACAGGACAAAGGCCGCCTTCCGTTATGCGCAGGATCTGCCCTACCGTATATTGAGACGGGTCCTTGGCAAGCATATATCCTCCCTGATATCCCCGGTTCGTGCGCAGCAGATCCGAGTTGTTGAACAGCGTAACAATCTGTTCCAGATATTTTTTTGAAATGCCTTGGCGCTCGGCGATATCCTTCAGGGCTACATACCCTTCATCCTTATGCTCCGCCAGATCAAGAAGCATCCGCAGCAAATATCTTCCTTTTGTCGATATCTTCACCTGTTTCACCTACTTTTTTTATTTACCCCAGTATACCATAGGTATTCTATGCTTTCAACAAAAACATAGAAAAGCTATATTTTTTTAAAATACAGCTTGACAAGGAAAGAACCGCATGATAATATATTACCTATAATATGCATAGGCAATATATGAAAGGAGATGATTTCCTTGTCCTTATATTTAAATGGTATCACAATGCGAATGTGTATGGTACGGCTCCGGGAAACCTGTATCATACGATTCTGCATGCCTGAAAAATACCCGTTTGCTTGCTGAGACAGCGCGGACTGGCATGCTTGTATCGATTCTACATGTAGTTCCGGAAGCCTACCCAGGGCTTCCTATTTTTATGCGCTTATGTGGTCACGCTTATAATAGGTATTATAGACATAATAAGAAAAGAAGGTGATAGCCTCATGAATTTTCTACCGCTTATCAGGCGCAGCTTCCGTAATGGGCGAATGTGCCATGGCAAAGCTTAACGCAATATAAAACGATATGAAAAGGAGCATTTTGCCATGAATAACAATAAAAATTATAAGTTTGAAACCCTGCAGGTCCATGTGGGCCAGGAAACGCCCGACCCTATTACCGATTCCAGAGCGGTTCCCATCTATCAAACCACCTCCTATGTTTTCAAGGATTCGGCACAGGCGGCGGGACGCTTTGCCCTTTCGGAGGGCGGCAATATCTATACGCGCCTGATGAACCCGACATCCGATGTGTTTGAGAAGCGCATCGCCGCGCTGGAAGGCGGCGCAGCCGCGCTCGCAACGGCGTCGGGCGCCGCCGCCGGAACATACGCGATCCAAAACATCGCAAAGGCGGGGGACCATATCGTCTCCGACAACGCGATCTATGGCGGAACTTACAACCTGTTTGCCCATACGTTTGAGGACTACGGTATATCCACCACCTTTGCGGACGGCGGAAATCCCGAAAATTTCGAAAAGGCCATCCTTCCCAATACAAAAGCCATTTTTATCGAAAGTCTCGGAAATCCCAACTCCACCATTGTGGATATTGAAGCGGTTGCTAAAATTGCCCATAAAAACGGCATCCCGCTGATCGTGGATAACACGTTCGCGACCCCCTATCTGCTGCGTCCCATTGAGTATGGCGCGGATGTGGTGATCCATTCGGCAACCAAGTTCATCGGCGGCCACGGCACATCTATCGGCGGCGTGATTGTGGACAGCGGCAAATTCGACTGGGCCCAAAACGACAAATTCCCCGGCCTTTCAAAGCCAAACCCCAACTATCACGGCGTTGTGTTTACCAACGCTGCCTCTCATGTGGCCTATGTCACCAAAATTCGCACGACGCTGATGCGAGATACCGGAGCGGTGCTCTCCCCCTTCCACGCCTTCCTGTTTTTACAGGGACTGGAGACGCTGTCCCTGCGCGTGGAGCGGCATGTGACAAATGCGCTGAAGGTGGTCGAGTATCTGGCGGCGCACCCAAAGGTTGAAAAGGTCAACCATCCGTCACTGGCCGGGCGCCGTGACAACAGCCTTTATAAAAAATACTTCCCGAACGGCGCAGGCTCGATTTTCACTTTCGAGATCAAAGGAAGCGCGGAGGAAGCGAAGGCGTTTATCGACCGGCTGGAGCTGTTTTCGCTGCTGGCAAATGTGGCGGATGTGAAGTCGCTGGTCATTCATCCGGCCTCCACCACGCATTCGCAGATGACGGAAAGTGAATTGCTGGATTCCGGAATCAAGCCCAATACAATCCGTTTGTCCGTCGGTACCGAACACATCGACGATATCATCGGCGACTTGGACAGCGCTTTTCAGGCTATCCGGTGAACGTATCCGGTGAACGGTACATATTTATCAAATAAATGTGTGTGTCAATGGAGTGCGCGTTAAGGGCCGGTGACGCCATATTCACCGGCTCTTTTCAATCTATCGAACGGGGCAGCCGCGCCGTAAATGGAAGGATTATAACCTATGTCAATAAAAAACCTGTATCAAACCGGGCGTCCGGTTGTCTCCTTAGAGGTGTTTCCGCCGAAAAAAGACGCCAATATAGAGAGTATTTTTGAAGCGATTGGGCAAATTTCCGCACTTTCTCCCGATTTTATCAGCGTGACATACGGCGCGGGAGGTTCCGACAACGTAAACAAAACTGCGGAATTCGCTTCATTTATCCTGCAAAAGCACGGAATTCCGGCGCTTGCCCATCTGACCTGTGTCGGCACCGACAGAGAAAGAATCCGCCAAACCCTTGACGAGATGTACGCGAAGGGAATCCGGGACACGCTTGCCCTGCGCGGCGACCTTCCGGCGCGCGGAACGCCGGATGACGGTTTCCAATATGCCGAGGAACTCATCCGGGAAATTCGAAGCCGTGAGGATTTCTGCGTCGGCGCGGCCTGTTATCCGGAGGGGCATATCGATTGTTTTGATCTGGACCGTGACATCAGCCGCCTGCGCCGGAAGCAGGAGGCTGGCGCGGATTTTCTGATCACACAGCTCTTTTTCGACAATGACATATTTTTCCGATTTCTGGAAAGAGCCAGAAACGGCGGGGTAACATTGCCAATATCGGCGGGCGTTATGCCGATTCTCGGACGCAGCCAGATCGAGCGGATGATATTCCTGTGCGGCGCTTCCCTTCCCTCCGCGATTGTCAAGCTATTGCATAAATACAAAGACAATCCGGACGACCTGCGGAAGGCGGGAACCGAACACGCGGCAAAGCAGCTTGAGGAATTGCTGAGGCAGGGCGCCGAGGGTGTGCATATCTATACGATGAACAAACCGGACATTGCGGAGTATTGCATGGATTATATCGGAAGGGTATAGCGATGGAGCAGGCAAAGGCGGAGGTTCTTCGCTATTTGGGCTACCGCGATCAGAAATTATCACCCGAGCTTGACGGTGTGATAGCGGAATGTATGCGAGTCATGCGCGAGGCGGCATCCCCCTTTCAAACCCGGATGACATTTGATATCCGTTTTCAAACAGACGGGATACATCTCGAAAATACAGAGGTCACCTTGCCCGGAAAGGATATCCGCCGTCATTTGGACGGGTGTAAGCAGGCCGTCCTGTTGGCGGCGACCCTCGGGGCCGCGGCGGACAGCCTGATTCGCCGTTGGGAAGTTGCAGATATCACCCGGTCGCTGATACTCGATGCCTGTGCGACGCAATACATTGAACAATGCTGCGATGAACTGGAAGAACAGGTAAAACAGGAAGCGAGTGACCGCGGCCTTGCGATTACCTCCCGCTTCAGCCCCGGCTATGGGGACCTCCCGCTGGACATGCAGCCGAAGCTGCTGGCGGTATTGGATGCGGGCAGGCGGATCGGCCTGACCTGCACGGAGCGCTTTATCCTGATCCCGCGCAAATCCGTTACGGCGCTGATCGGATTGGGGAAAGATATACACGAAAGGCCGGGCGGCTGTGATCGCTGTCCGCTGAAGCATACATGCAGCTTTACGAAAGGGGAAAGAAATTGTGGATATACGGGAATTGATCCAAAACAGAATTCTGCTCTTTGACGGGGCGATGGGCACCATGCTCCAACAGCGCGGACTTGCGCCGGGCGCGCTGCCGGAACTGTATAATCTCACCCGCCCGGAGGTTGTGATTGATATCCACCGGGCGTATGTGCAAGCTGGTGCCGATATCGTCACAACGAACACCTTTCAAGCTCACGAGCTGAAGCTCAGCGGTGAGCACAGTGTGGAAGCCGTTGTAAGCGCGGGCGTCCGCTGCGCGCGGGAATCGGGCGCGCGGTTTGTCGCGCTGGACGTCGGGCCGCTCGGACAGCTGCTGGCGCCGATGGGAACCGTCAGCTTTGAGCGGGCGTATGAAATATTCACCAGGCAGATGGCCGCCGGTGAAGAAGCGGGGGCGGACCTCATTATCATTGAGACCATTTCCGACCTCCTTGAAGCAAAGGCCGCCATTCTCGCCGCGAGGGAGAACACCAGCCTGCCGGTCATCTGCACCATGACGTTTCAGGAGGACGGGCGTACCTTTGTAGGCTGCGACCCGCTCACGGCGGTCGTGGCTTTGCAGGAGCTCGGTGTGGATGCGCTCGGCGTCAACTGTTCCCTTGGCCCGGAATCCCTGAAAGCTGTTGTGGCCGTCATGCTTAAATATTCCCGGCTGCCGGTGATTTTGCAGGCGAACGCAGGGCTGCCGGCGATTCAAAACGGGCAGACCGTCTATGATCTGGAACCGGAAGCTTATGCAGAACAGGTCATGGAGATGGTGCGCCAGGGTGCGCGCCTCGTGGGCGGCTGCTGCGGTACGACGCCGGAATATATCCGCCGGCTCAAAGAGAAAATAGGAACTATGCGTCCGGTATATACGAAGCCAATTCGCGTCACCGCCTGTACCTCCGGGACGCAGACGGTAATTTTGGACGACAGAATCACTGAGATTGGGGAGCGCTTGAACCCAACCGGGAAAAAAGCCATGCAGCAGGCGCTGCGGGCCGGAGATATTGATTTTTTGCTTGATGAAGCAATTGCGCAGGTGCAGGCCGGGGCACAGGTGCTGGACGTCAATGTCGGACTTCCGGATATCGACGAGCCGGCGACGTTCAGCAAAGCAGTCCGTGAAATTCAGTCCGTAACCCGCGCACCGCTGCAAATTGACAGTTCCGACCCCGCCGCGATCGAGGCCGGCGTCCGCATTTATAACGGGAAGCCGATTATCAATTCGGTCAACGGGAAAAAGGAAGTCATGGACAGCATCTTCCCACTGGCTAAAAAGTACGGCGCGCTTGTCGTTGGGCTTACTTTGGACGAAAACGGCATACCCTCCACGGCGCGGGGCCGGTATGAAATCGCCAAACGTATACGGGACACGGCCCGATCCTACGGCATCCCGGAAGAAAACCTGCTGATCGACTGCCTTGTCCTCACCGCCTCCGCGCAGCAAGCGCAGGTAAAAGAGACGCTGGCCGCAATCCGCATGGTGGGGGCGGAGCTCGGCTTGAAAACGGTGCTGGGAATCAGCAATGTGTCATTCGGCCTTCCCGACCGCGAGTTGCTCAATGCCACTTTCCTCGCGTCGGCGCTCGGCGCCGGTTTGGATGCCGCGATCCTAAACCCGTATTCCAAACGCTGCCGCGAGGTGCTGGACGCCGGCCGTGTGCTGAATAATGAGGATAGAAATGCTGCCAGCTTTATTGCCAGGCATACAGGGGAACCGGTGATAACCGCAGCGCCCGCCAAAACGGATTTGCCGCTTGCCGAAATTATTGAACGGGGGCTCAAGGATCAGGCTGCGGGCGCCGTGGAAAAGCTGCTTGAAAACACTCTGCCGCTCGACATTATTGACAGTGCGTTTATCCCGGCGCTGAACCGTGTGGGGAAACGGTTTGAAACCGGAGAGATTTTCCTTCCTCAGCTCATGCTCTCGGCCCAGGCGGTTCAGAATGGTTTTGCCGTCATCAGCAGCCGGATGCGGGAGGGCGGCGTACAGCGCGTGACCAAAGGGAAAATCCTTCTGGCAACGGTTCATGGGGATATCCATGACATCGGGAAAAACATCGTGAAAATGCTTCTGGAAAACTATGGGTATGAAATTTTGGATCTCGGCAAGGATGTGCCGGTCGAAACGGTTGTGGACGCCATCCGTGAAAGCAATATTCGGCTTGTCGGCCTCAGTGCGCTCATGACCACCACAGTCAAAAGCATGAAGGATACAATTACCGCGGTTCACAGCGCGGGATTCGATTGCACGTTCTTTGTCGGAGGTGCGGTTTTGACTCAGGAGTACGCATCCTATGTGGGCGCGGACTATTACGCTAAAGACGCGATGGAAAGCGTGGACATCGCGGGTCGCTTTTTTGCCGCAAACGCCTAAGCGGGCTGTGCGGCCCGCAAAGGAAAGGATGCG
>Ga0153972_1000588_pt1 | contig 11696 bp, 9 predicted proteins | sample TSGA056MetaG_FD_104732 | JGI IMG/M metagenome (GOLD analysis project Ga0153972, IMG submission 104732) | Attine ant fungus gardens microbial communities from Georgia, USA - TSGA056 MetaG | ecosystem: Host-associated > Fungi > Mycelium > Unclassified | place: USA: Georgia, George L Smith State...
AGCGCTGTCGCCACCGGCGGACAGCTCACTTTTTTTCTCACGACGCTCTCCATCGGCATCGCCGCCGGGGGGCAAATTCTTATTTCCCAGCAAAAAGGCGCGGGAAAGCAGGGCGATCTGGGTAAAACGGCAGTGGCTTTGGTTTTCCTCTCGCTTTTGGCGGGCGTCGTGATCGCGCTCGCGGGCTTTGTGTGCAGCGAACCGCTTCTCCGTCTGCTGAAAACGCCGGAGGGCGCTTATGACCAAGCGCTAGGGTATACGCGTATTTCATCCGCGGGCATGATCTTCCTCTTCGGTTTAAACGGCATTGTGGGGATATATAGAGGGTTGGGAGATACAAAAAAACCGCTGATTTTCTTTTCAGCAGCGGCGGTGGTGCATGTTGGGCTTGGGCTCCTCTTTGTCGGTGTTTTTAAAATGACTGCTGCGGGGACGGCGCTGGGAACAGTGATCTCACAGGCGGTGTCTCTCCTGATCGCCTGGCTTTTTTTCCGCCGGACAGCCCGTGCGCTTGACATGCGGTTTTCTTTTCACAGGTTTTGGACCCGTTCTTGGGAAATGATCAAGATCGGTCTCCCCTTCGGCGCACAGATGGCAGTTTTGAATGTATCCAACCTTTTTATTATCGCACAGATCAACGCTTTCGGCGTGGATGCGTCGGCGGCGCTGGGCGCGGGGGTGCGGATTACGAATTTGCTGTCTTTCCCCATGCTGGCTGTCGGCAACGGCGCGACGACCATGATCGGCCAGAGTATGGGAGCAAAAAACACAGGCAGGGTCAAGGAGATCGTTTACAGGGCCGTTTTCACCATGCTGGCCCTTGCGGCGCTCTCGGTCGCGCTCTGCCAGTGGATTCCCCGGCAGATGATCGGCTTTTTTCAGAAATCTCAAGAGGTGCGGGACATCGGGGCGCTCTATTTGCGCGTCGTGTCCTGGTGCTTTCTCGGCCACGCGCTGCGCAGCGGCTATAACGCGGCGGCGCTCGGCGTTGGCTTTTCGCTCTATTCCCTTTTCTCCTCGTCTGTAGAGGCGGTGGCCGGCAGGATTGCGCTGACCTGGATTTTGGGCGGGCTGATGGGCATGAACGGGATTTTTCTGGCCCAGGCGATCTCACCCTATATCTCCGCCGGGGTGTCCGCCATCTATTATTACAGTGGCAGGTGGCGGCGGGTTAGACTCCCGTCTTCTTGACAGATTCTTGATAGATTCTTAATACTTTGTGAATTTGTAGATTATGACCATGTGCGGTTGATTTCCATGCGCAGGGCGGCTATAATGGGATTATAAAAATTAAAAATGCGGTGAGGTAATTGATGTATGATCGAAGTTGCTGCACCACCAAAATATGTAAAAGAAGTCCTGAAAACGCTTGAGCAGCGGGAGCACAGCGCCTATCTGGTGGGCGGCTGTGTCAGAGATATGTTGATGGGAAAGCGCCCGTCAGACTGGGATGTGTGTACATCCGCCACGCCGGAGGAGGTCACGGCTCTATTTGAAAAGACCGTTCCCACTGGCATTTGGCACGGAACGGTCACGGTGATCATGTCCGGCGGGCGAAAGGTGGAGGTCACCACCCTGCGCCGGGAGGAGGACTACGCCGATCACCGGCGGCCGGACGGTGTGACGTACATATCCAGTTTGAATGAAGATTTAGGCAGACGGGATTTCACCATGAACGCCATCGCCGTCCCCCTGGGCGGCATTATCATCGACCCCTTCGGCGGGATCGGCGATATTGAAAAACAGCGCATTCGATGTGTCGGGCTTCCGGAAAAGCGATTTTCCGAGGATGCGCTGCGCATGTTTCGCGCATTGCGGTTTTCCGCCAAGCTCGATTTTACGCTGGATCCGGACGTGGAGTCGGCCATTGCGGCCTGCGCCCATTTATCGCGGGATTTGGCGGCCGAGCGGGTCTGCGGTGAGCTGGATAAGATTCTGCGCTCGCGGAATCCCCAGGTAATGACGAAGGTCATCCACTATGGACTGTTTGACACCTATCTCGACAAGCGCCCGGACATCGAGCTGGATGTTTTGAAAACGGTTCCAAGGGATAAGGCTCAGCAGTGGGCGGCGCTCTCAGCCCTCTTGATGCGGGCGGGAGCCATCGGATCCGTGCCGGACTTTCTAAAAAAGCTCCGGCTGGATGGCAAGACCATGGGCGCTGCGGCCAAGGGCGTAGGGCTCGCGTTTGCCGGCGTGCCGGCGGACAAATACGGCTGGAAAGAGATTTTGGCCAAATACGGCATCACAACAGCCCAGTGCGCGGCGGCCGCCGCCGATGTGCTGGCGAACTGCGGCGATTATCAGGAGTGCCTGCGGGCGGTGATGAAGAGCGGCGACTGCTTCAGTCTCAAGAAGCTGGCGATCGATGGGAATGATTTGATCGCTTTGGGGTATGCCCCCGGCGTCCAGGTTGGGCAGGCATTGGAGGAGCTTTTGCACTATGTCATGGCCCATCCGGAGGAAAATAAACGGAATCTTCTCATCACAAGGGCGTCGGAAATGGCCCGAAGCCTCCGACACGGGTAATCCCCCGCGGATCAAATCGGTTACTTGACAGATTGATCACGTGTTGATATATTTAATGAGTCCGATAAACAAAAGGCAGAGTAGGATTTTGCGCGCGTATCTCATGGATACACAGTGTCCGCCGAACGGGGAGTTGTCGGTGGGACGAATGGCCGAATGGCCGGCGGTGCAGGGTCCGCATCCCGCTGCTGCATATTTGGAGTCTATCCTCCATTCATGCAGCTTTCTGTATGAATGGAGGATTTTGTTGTGAAGAAAATGACCACCCGTACCTGGGTCCTCATGGGCCTGATGACCGCAATCAGTATTATTTTAACACGCTTTTTGAGCTTCTCACCGACGAACTCCCTGCGCTTTAGTCTTGGACAGGCGCCAATTATTCTGACCGGCATCTGGCTGGGGCCTATCCCCGCCGTTCTTGTCGGGATGGTATCCGATATTCTGGGGGTGTTCCTTGCCTCCGGCGGCGGATGGATTCCCTTTCTGACCCTGGCGCCAATGCTGGTGGGGCTCTATTCGGGACTGATGGCAAGGTTTTATATGCAAAATAAGTTTGTCCTCTCTCTCTTGATTGCGATTCCGATTAACTTTCTGGTGCGGGGGCTGTACTTCAGCTACGCACTTTCGGTTGCGTATGACGCGGTCTTCTCAGCCATTCTGACCTGGCGGCTGGTTCAATGCGCCATTTTGACTGTAGCGGAAACGGTTGTCATCTATCTGCTCTTAAAAAGCCCCGCCGCGCAGATTGCAACCGAACAAAAAAGCGCCGGGAGGTGATTTGCATGGATTATCAGGAGGCGCTTGCCTATATCCACGGCACGCTCTGGCAGGGAAGCAGGCTCGGACTTGAGCGAATTCGTGAGCTGACGAATCGGATGGGCCGGCCTCAGGATTCACTAAAATTTATCCACATCGCGGGGACGAACGGAAAAGGCTCCTCCGCGGCGATGCTTGCGTCTGTTTTTCAGCAGGCCGGGTATCTGACGGGGCTATACACTTCGCCGTTCATCAGCCGCTTTACGGAGCGCATTCGGGTGAATGGCCGCGAAATAACCGGCGAGGAGCTGGGTACGGAGACGGAATACGTCAAACCCTTCTCCGAAGCCATGGCGGATCACCCGACGGAGTTTGAGCTGGTGACGGCCATTGCCCTCTCCTATTTTGTGAGAAAAAAATGTGACATCGTCATCTGGGAGACCGGCATGGGCGGGGCTCTGGATTCCACGAATGTCATTGGCACTCCGGAGCTGGCGGTGATTACGGCCATTGGCATGGATCATAGGGCACAGCTCGGCAATACGCTGGAGGAAATCACGCGCACAAAGGCGGGGATCATCAAGCCCGGCGGAGACGTCGCCGCGTTTACCGGGTGCGCCTCGGTTGAAAGAATTTTGCGGGAGACCTGCCGGGCGAACAATGCGCATTTGCGGTTTGCGGATTTGACGAAAATAAAGTCCGGAGGCTATTCGGACGGCATGCAGCGCTTTGATTTTGACGGTCTGAAGGAATTGCGCCTGAGTCTCTGGGGCGATTACCAGCTCGAAAACGCCGCTTTGGTGCTCACGGGATTGGATATTCTGGCGGAAAAGGGCTGGCATATTGAGGAGGCCCACATCCGGCGGGGACTGGAGACGGTCAAGTGGCCCGCCCGATTTGAGCGCATTGCGGAGGATCCGCCCTTCTTTTTGGACGGCGGGCACAATCCTCAGGGGACTGCCGCCGCTGCGACGGCCTTTGCGCATCTATACCCCAATCAGCGGGCGGTCATTCTGATGGGGGTTATGGGTGATAAGGATATTGACGCCATGCTCGCCCCCCTGTTCCCCATCGCCGCCTGCTTTGTCACCGTAACGGCGGGTTCGTCGGGGACGACGGGGACAGCCGCTGCGGGGAGCGCCGTTGGCAGGGCCATGTCGTCTGGGGAATTGGCGAAGCGGATTCAGGCGCTTGCGCCCGAATCCCGCGTGATTGACGGCGGGGACATCGAAAACGGCGCCGCCTGTGCCCGGAATTTGGCCCGGGAACAGGGCGGCGCCGTACTGGCGGTCGGTTCTCTCTATATGGCGGGGCGGATTCGAGATTTTATTATGCGCCACCCTCGTATTCTCACCGTGCCGCCCGCATCGCATTGAGAATGGCGAGCAGGCAGACCCCGACGTCGGCAAAAATGGCCAGCGCCATCGGACAGAGGCCCAGGGCGCCCAAAATGAGGAACGCCGCCTTGACAACCAGGGCAAAGGTGATGTTCTGCACGACAATCCGCTTCGTGCGCACCGCGGATTTCAAGGCGGCGGTGAGCTTGGACGGCGCATCGTTCATGATGACCACGTCCGCCGCCTCAATGGCCGCGTCGGAGCCGAGGCCGCCCATGGCGATTCCCACATCGGCCATGGCCAGAACAGGTGCGTCGTTGATCCCGTCGCCGACAAAGGCAAGCGCGCCGCCTTTCGGTTGTCCGGATTGAATCTCTTGGAGCCGGGAAGCCTTGTCTTCAGGAAGGCAGCCGGCGTAATACTCGCCGATTCCGAGCGTTTCGGCCGTCTGCGCGGCGGCCTGCCGGTTATCGCCTGTGAGCATCGCAATCCGATTGACACCGGCTGCGGACAGTCCGGAGATGGCCTCGGCCGCGTCGGACTTGTTGGTGTCGCCCAGGGCGATGTGGCCCTGAAGCTTGCCGTCTTTTGCCACGTAAACAGTGGTTGCTTCGCCGCCGCCCTGAACGGGAAGGTTTTCTGACTCCATGTATGCACGGTTTCCGGCTAAGACAATGCTGCCGTCAATGAGGGCGGATACACCCTTGCCGCGCGTCTCTACATAGTTGGAGACAATTTTTTTGTCCGTTTGACCATAGGCGGCCACAATGGAGCGGGCCAACGGATGATCGGACAAGCTCTCCGCATGGGCGGCCAGACGCAGGAGCTCCTGCTCGGTGACATCTGGGGCGGGGACAATTTTTTGGATTTGGAATTCGCCGGTGGTCAGTGTCCCGGTCTTGTCAAAGACGACCGTCTTGACTTTTGAGAGGACATCCATGCTATTTGAGCCCTTAAAGAGCACGCCGTTCCGGGACGCGCCGCCGATGCCGGCGAAATAGGTCAGGGGAACGGAAATGACGAGGGCGCAGGGACACGAGATGACCAGAAAGGTCAGCGCTCTGTAAATCCAGTCGTTGAACGGCTGGGCCAAAACCAGCGGCGGCACAATCGCCAGAAGAATGGCCGCGACGAAGACGATGGGCGTGTAGTATTTGGCGAAGCGGGTGATAAATTTCTCCGGCTCCGCTTTTTTTTCGGTCGCTTCCTCCACCATCTCCATGATTCTGGCCACGGCGGACTGCTCCAGTAGGGCGGTTGCCCGAACCGTCAGGGCGCCTGAGAGATTGAGGCAGCCGGAGAGAATCTGCTCCCCCTCCCCCACGGATCTGGCCAGGGATTCACCGGTCAGGGCGGAGGTATCGAGGGTGGACGCGCCCGACAGAACCACGCCGTCCAGCGCAACGCGCTCACCGGGGCGGATGATCATGACATCGCCAATGCGCACGTCACCGGCGGGAACAGACCGAACCGCGCCGTCCCGTTCAATATTCACTGTTTCAGGCCGCAGGTCCATAAGACCGCGGATGGATTTTCTGGAGTTGCCCACGGCGTAGTCCTGGAAAAGCTCGCCGATCTGGTACAGGAGCATGACCAGAACGCCCTCGGCGTATTCCCCAAGGCAAAACGCGCCGATACAGGCAATGGTCATCAGTAGATTTTCGTCAAAGCTACGCTTGGCGCCAATATTCCGGATGGCATTCAGGGCAATGTCCCAGCCGACGATGATCAGTGCCGCAAAATAGAGGCCAAGCTTGATGTAATCCCCCACGGGGAGTAGTAAGCCGCCCAATAAGAAAACGGCGGCGATGATGATCCGCGCCAGAATTTTCCGGTCAAGCGTCTCGGCTCCCTCCTCGCCGGAGCAGCAGCCATGTTCGCAGGCGTGATTGGCGCATTTTTCAGCGGAATGAGAATGGTTGGCCGGCTTTGTGATTTGTTTGGTCTGCATGCAGATTGCGCAGGTACAATTTGCGCCATGCTCTCGCTCTGTCATGCTGTCACCTCCTCGTATGATTCGTATTATATCTTGTCGATGGGCTCGTTTTCGGTCAGATGGTCAAATGCGATTTTAAAAATTTGCTCAATGTGGGTATCGTCCAGATGGTAGTAAACGACCTTGCCGCTTCGCCGACTGCGGACAATTCGCGACTGCTTCAAAATGCGCAGTTGATGTGAGATGGCGGAGCTGGTCATATTCAGAAGGGCCGCTATGTCGCCGACGCACATCTCGCTGATGGAAAGGACACAGATGATCCGGGCTCTCGTGGAGTCGCCAAAGACCTTAAACATCTCGGAGAGATCGTATATCAGTTCCTCCGGCGGCAGCTTCTCACTGACGGCAAGCACCACATCGTGGTGAATAACGGAGCTCTCGCTCACTTCAAATTCGCGTTCCTTATCTTCCATTGCCGGACTCCCCTATCAATAATATTGATTTTCTTTCGCGAACACTTGATCAATTGTTCAAGTGTTAATTTTATTATACCCCCATCCGTATCCCCTGTCAACCCCCTTTTAAACTTTTTCTGACCTGATAAAATAAATAAAAACTGATCATTTTATAAATGTCAGTTTGGCGGTATAATTGAAAAAAATAAAGACAGGAGGATTTTTAAATGGAAAAGCAAAAACGGGCGCTTGCCGTTCATGATATATCGTGCGTGGGAAAATGCTCGCTGACCGTGGCGCTGCCGGTGATTTCCGCAGCGGGAATTGAGACGTCGGTTCTCCCCACGTCGGTTTTATCCACCCATACCGGGGGCTTTGAGGGGTACACGTTTCGGGATCTGACGGATGATATTCAGCCCATTTCCGATCACTGGGCAAAGCTGGGTATCCGGTTCGACGCGATCTATACGGGGTATCTCGGATCGAAAGAGCAAATAAAGCTCATTGAGGGGCTTTTTCAGCGCTTCGCCGGGCCGGATACCCTTGTTTTGGTCGATCCGGTTATGGCGGATAACGGTGTGCTCTATCCCGGATTCAGTGAGGATTTTCCCGCGGAGATGGCGAAGCTCTGCCGGGGGGCGGGGGTCGTCTGCCCCAATATCACGGAGGCCGCGCTGATGCTGGGAGAACCTTATATAGAGGGGCCGTATACCGAGGACTATATTGACGGGCTTTTGCACCGGCTGGGTGCGGCCTTTGACAGCAGAATTGTCCTGACGGGGGTCTCGTTTGACGCGGAGCATCTTGGCGCGGCAAGCTTTGACCCGAAAACGGGGCATGTCCACTTCGTCATGGCGGAGCTTGTCCCCGGCTATTACCACGGCACCGGAGATGTGTTCGGGAGCGGGCTTCTATCGGCGCTGATGACGGGGTTTACGCTTGAAGACGCCATCCAGGTCGCAGTTGACTTTACGGTTCAGTCGATTAAACGGACGGATACAGACCGGGAGCCAAGGTATGGCGTTCGCTTTGAGGCGGCGCTCCCGGGGCTGATGCGGGCGCTGGGTCTGTGAATCGGATTGCGGACACGGCACGCCGTGTCCCTACAAAGAGCAAAGATATGATGAATTGACATGAAATTTCGTCCCCGCTATAATAAACAGAAAAGACGCAAACGGAAGGATAGGCGGATGGCGGGAAATGACTTATTGGAAAAATTGAATGCACATAAACTGAACGGGCCTTATCCACTCCATATGCCGGGACATAAGCGCAATGAGACACTTTTGAGCGGCGCCCTCCCCTGGGGTCTGGATATTACGGAAATTGACGGCTTCGACAATTTGCAGGCGCCGAGCGGCCTTCTGAAGGATCTCGCTGCGGATATGGCGGCGCTCTGGGGCAGTGACCGGGCCTACCCGCTGGTGGGCGGCAGTACGGCCGGGATCCTTGCCGCGATCTATGCGGCCGTTTCACCGGGGGACCGGGTACTTGTGGCGCGCAATTGCCATCAGTCCGTTTATCATGCCCTGGAGCTGATGGATTTGAAGCCGGTCTATTTGACGCCGCCCACTGTCGAAGCGGCGGGTATCTATGGATCCGTGGCACCGGAGCAGGTGGCGGCGGCGCTGGAGATGTATGACGATTTGCGGCTGGCGGTGATCACGTCCCCCACCTATGAGGGGATGTTGAGCGATGTTCAGACCATCGGAGCGCTGTTGCACGAACGGCATGTGCCGCTTTTGGTGGACGAAGCCCACGGGGCGCATTTGGGGCTTTTCCCGGGATTTCCGGTCGGCGCGGCCCCGGCCGGCGGCGATTTGGTGGTGCAGAGTCTGCACAAAACCCTCCCCGCCTTAAACCAGGCTGCGGTGCTTCATGTCCGGGGAGGGTACGTTGATCCCGGGCGGGTGCGGCATGCGGTGAACCTGTTTCAGACCAGCAGTCCCTCCTATCCCGTACTGGCCTCTATGGATTGCTGTGTCGCGCTCTTGCGGGAGCGGGGGCAAGCGCTCTTTCATGATTGGAAGCGGCGCTTGACTGTGTTTGACCAGCGTTGTGAAGGACTTCGGCATCTCTCGATGTTCCGGTCGGGGAATGGGGTTTTTGACAGAGATCCCGGGAAGCTCCTGATCCTGTCGCCGGGGCTCGGCGGCAAGGAGCTATTGGGGCGTTTGCGGGAGCGGTTTGGGCTGGCGCTTGAAATGGCAGGACCGGCGTCAGCCCTCGCAATGACAAGCATCTGTGATACGGATGAGGCGCTTGAGCGGTTTGCAGAGGCGCTTCTCCAGATCGACCGGGAGCTGCCCGTTGCCACTGATTTGTCTGTGATGGGTGTGTTGCCGCCTGAGGAGGTCGAGATGGGGATGGGCATCGGCGAAGCCGTCCGAGCCGCGGGGCGCCGGGTGAAGCTCGCGAATGCGCTTGGCTGCATCTCGCGGGAATATATCCGGGTTTATCCGCCGGGGATTCCGGCGGTTTTGCCGGGACAGCGGATCACGCGGGAGACGCTGCGCCATCTTGAGACGGTCGATGCCATGCATTTGGACGTGCTTTGCGGCGGGCATGAATGGGACGGGCATCTTTCTGTCGTCATTGAATGAATATGCGAGAATTGTGTTAAGGTCATGATTGACAGTGGAGGCATATAATAGTATAATAAGGAAGAATTGGAATTTCCAAAAAATGATTTTGGAGGAGATGTAAATGAAGTATTGTTCAAAGTGCGGAGCACAAAACGAAGACAGCAATTCCTTTTGCATGCAGTGCGGGGAAGCCATTGAGTCTGGAGAGGCCGAAAATGTGACAGACGCGGCGGATTCAGCGAATGTGGCGCAGGAGCAGCCGAATTGGGGGGCACAGCCACAGCAACCGTTTCAGACGGCGACTCCCGGCGCTAACCTGGAGCTTGCACGGCCGGGAGACGGTTTGCGCTATATCAGGCAGATCGCAACTTCGAATCTGTTTTTGATTGCGGTCATTCTGTTTTCGGCGTCGATCGTCTTCACCTTCTGGAATAGTGTGACTGTAAGCACCGGGTTGATGAGCTGGGTCTATAGCTTCTTGCGCAATGCAGGATATGCTTCATATATTCCGGCCTATGCGGGTTCGTTCCTGACTGCGGGAACGTCCGCGGGCAGTGCATTTTTCAGCGCAATCCCCAGCATTGTCAATGCAATCGGTCTTTGGCTGATCTATACGTCCGCAAAGGATGTAAACGTACCCGGGCCGGGGAGCGTCGGCTTTACAATTTTGAAGGTGATGACCATCATCAGCCTGGTGGGAACGTGTGTGTTCGTGGGCGTGGTGGCGATCATCATCCTTATCATGATGTTTGCGGGTGCGAGTTACCTGGGCAGCATAGGCTTCGTTGTGGGGATGCTCTTTATCCTGCTGATTATGGCGGCCTTCCTTGTCCTGATGATTTTCTACTATCGGAAGCTTCTTGCGGTCATCAAATCGGCTGTCTCCGTGATTCAGTCGGGCGGCATGGTTGAAAAACCGTCCATGTATTTGATCGTCTGGATTTTCATCATGGCATTTTTCGGGCTGTCCTCCCTCTTCACAGGTTTCCTGGGATTCATTGCGGCCGGAAGCAATATCGCGTTCTTGATCATTATGGCGCTTATCCTTTTGAATGTAAAAAAAGATGTGGAAAACGCAGAAGCCGGTTTTAGTCTGTAGATGCGGAACGTATTGACATGTGCGGTAAAATTATATAAAATAGAAGAGATGCGGGGTCCTTCCCTGCCGCAGATGACAAGAGAAGGAGTTTTGATCAATGAAGAGAATTCAAACACTGGTCACACGTGATTTAAAAAAGGGCGTTTCGACCGACGGCTGCGGCGAATGCCAGACGAGCTGCCAGTCCGCCTGTAAGACATCTTGCGGGGTCGCAAACCAGAAGTGCGAAAAAGCGAAATAGTCCGGCCACAATAAACAAGGCCGCCCTGCCGAAACCGGCGGGCGGCCATTTTTTCTTTGAAATGGAGCAGAGATGATTCATCAATATCAGCTGGGTGGATTTTATTTTGTACTGGATATCCCCAGCGGAAGCGTACATATCACCGACGATGTCGCCTATGATATGATTGCCCTCTACCCCACCCTGAATCATGAGGCGCTGATCGCCGAAACGCTGGAGCGGCATCCGGAGATTGTCCGGGGCGACGCAGAGGAGGCGCTTGGAGAGATTGAGGCGCTGATTGACGACGGTGTGCTGTTCTCGGCGGACACATTTGCGGATTTGGAGCTGCATGCCGCGGAGCAGGAGGCGGTGATCAAGGCATTGTGTCTCCACGTGGCGCATACGTGCAATCTCACGTGTGACTACTGCTTTGCAAAGGGCGGGACGTATCATGGCGAGAGCGCGCTGATGAGCTTTGATGTGGGCAAACAGGCGCTGGATTTTCTCGTGAAAAACTCGGGGTCAAGGCGCAATCTGGAGGTGGACTTTTTTGGCGGTGAGCCGTTGATGAATTGGGACGTTGTGAAGCGGTTGGTGGGGTACGCCAGAGAGAATGAGCAGGCGTGGAAGAAGAACTTTCGCTTTACGCTGACGACAAACGGGCTGCTGATTGATGACGACGTCATTGAATTTTCCAACCGGGAGATGGACAATGTCGTCCTGAGCCTCGATGGGCGGCAGGAAGTCCATGACCGGCTCCGCAAGACGGTGAATGG
>Ga0153972_1000589_pt1 | contig 11685 bp, 19 predicted proteins | sample TSGA056MetaG_FD_104732 | JGI IMG/M metagenome (GOLD analysis project Ga0153972, IMG submission 104732) | Attine ant fungus gardens microbial communities from Georgia, USA - TSGA056 MetaG | ecosystem: Host-associated > Fungi > Mycelium > Unclassified | place: USA: Georgia, George L Smith State...
CACTATCAATGCAGAAAAGGGAGTACACTTCTAAAAACGTGGATTTTTTTAGAAATAAGCTAATACATTTCATGAGTGGGCATTTCTTAAAAACACAGTCCTACCACGTTATAGCCTGAAAGAAAAACGAAACTTGAAATTGACAGTCACGACAAGGTCAGGGTGTCTGCGGCTGGCGAGGAAGCAGGGGGACAAAATCCAGAGAATATGTTGTCAGATCACTGGTGAGTGCCAATGTATCAAGACTGGCACGGTGACGAACACTCAGAGTGGTCGGACGCGATGCACTGCTGCTGACATCACTGTTTGACCCAGTATCGATCTGGAAAGGGAACTGTCCAAGGCCTGTCGAAGTGGTAGACAGCTGGGAGCCAGTGCTCATGCCAAGTGTATGCCTGTTTGGAGGAGCAGGAAGAGCTTCGTCATCTGAAGACACAGTTGAAGTGTCATTCGCCTTGAAGTCCCGCTGACTCAACGGCGATGCAGGAGCGACGGTGACAGTGGGTGGAGGGGAAGATTGAGCAGACATTCTGGTAGGTAATTGAGGGGGCGATGATGTAGATATAACACTATTCGCGAGAGGGGAAACAGGTGACCTGATGGGGCGGTCAGAAATTGGAGAGGGTGGGACAAAGGGGAAGGCTTCCAAGATTGAATCAGCCCTCGTAGATGCAGCGGATATGATAGAGGAACCAGAGATCCGTCTGCTTCCCTGCGCCTGAGCATAAGCCCTTGCTTGCTGTTCCTGGAGCGGTCCAGGCTGCAAAGAGCCACCGCTCAGCGGGGAAACCAGCCTACCCATGGCTGTTCTATAAACCCCTCTATGTTGAGTTGATGGTGATGCCAAGCCACCCAAACCGACATCTAGACGAGTGACAGAGCCAATATTAGCCACAGAGCCAGTTTGGGTGCTGATACTGGAAGGTCGGCTATCATCAGATCGAGTGCTTGAAATAGCCGTTGGATCATCAGGTATCCATACGGATTTGGTGGAGTCAGGTTTGGGAGAGATTGGATCGGATCTGGTTGCAATGGGAGAAGCGTTGCCTGGGGCAGTCATGAGTCGATTATCCTCAAATGGATCAGCAACTTCGTCCTCGTCAGCTTCCTTGAGGACATCATTGGGACCAAACGACGTTGCAGCCAGGGGCGAAGTAATAGCAGGACGAGAAGCAAACAGCGGTGTCTTGAGGCTGCTGTCAGGTGAGGATGGGACGGAGCCAGCAGGTACGACTTCGGCCCTGAGGGCGTTGAGAACCTGGTGAACGGGACTCTTGTTGGCGGTGACAATTACGGGAGCCTCGTTAAGGAAGTCGCTTGAGTAGCTAGCACCAGACATGTAGGAATTTGTAGATAAGGCTGAAATGCCCGAGATAGTAGAGGTGGCATAGAGCTGGCGAAAGTTGTCGTTGGAAACATTGACGTGCTCGAGATTGAGGTTGAGGTCTGGAGAACGAGGAGGTCTCAGAGGACCTGAAGAATCGGCAGACAATTGTGTAGATGAATGGGCGTCTGTGTCGGACCTGCTGCCACTGGACTCGAGGGCGATAGGGATGACATTTGGACCTTCTGTTTTTGTGGTTTCGATAGAATTGGAATCGTCGAAAGGATTTGTGAGATGAGGTCTAGACGGAGGAGGCAGAGTAGTACCATGCGACTCTGGATCAGTGATGCCTATGGTTGCTGATTGCTGGGAAGAGCTGATAGTAAGCTTTTCCGTAGGGTCGGGACGATTGAGGACGTCAGCGGCGCGAGCGGGCTTGTCCCTCTGCGGTTCGCGCACACGGGTCTTTGTTTTGCGATGGCCGAACTTGCGACGATACCACATAAAGAGGGAGACTGAGAGAGCCAAGAAGAGGACTGCGCCGACGATTCCGCCGGCCAAAGCGCCCTTGCTGACACCCCCGCCCGACTTGGAGGACCCTGAGTCGACGCAGGTGGTCTGGCTGCATGTATGACAGTCCCTAAAGAAAGAAAAAATGAGAGATAATCCAGGGAGGTCAGAACGGACTTGCCTGTTTATGATGATGCACTCCTGGTCGGAGGCACAGTTGCAGGGCTCTGGCTCTGGGCAGTCATTGGGCCCAATGCAGGGGTCCTGTACGGCAAGAAGACGGGGGATGATTTGCATAGAAAAAAAATAAAAACAAAGGAGCGACAGGTAGAAAGAACGGAGAGAGATGGGAAACACTGCGGCAGATCACAAATTCGCCAGCCAATCAGAGCCCGACCATCATGCTCGCTGTTTCCGTCGTCGGACTCACTTATTCCCACAGCCCCCTCACCCCACCTTCCCTCCTCGACGTCGTCCTCGCTCTTCCAAGCGGCTCCAGGACCCTTCTCATCGGCGCCAATGGAGGTCTGTCCTCTGCTCCTCTTGGGAACCTATCTGACCCGTCCAGCGGGCAAGTCCACCCTCCTCCAAATCCTCGCCGGCAAACGTCTCGTCACCACCCCTGGGGCCGACATACGTGTCAAGGGCCGCGATGTCTTCCGTGACGCGCCCCCAGGCATCACTTTCCTCGGCACCGAATGGTCTGTCTATCGTCTTGCGCCATCAGTCACCACTCATGCCTCATCCAAGGGCTATGAATCCTGTCGTCAGAGGCGATATCGTCGTCTCGGCATTCTTGGACTCTGTTGGGGGCTACAGACACAAGGAGCGCCGAGATCACCTTGTTGACATTCTTGACATTGATCTTGACTGGCATATGCACCAAATATCCGATGGCGAGCGCCGCAGGATCCAGCTCTGCTTCGGGCTCATGGCTGAATGGGATATCCTTTTTCTTGACGAGGCCCACTCTATTTCCCTATCCCTCTAGGACGACAGCTCACATCTGCACAGGTCACCGTGGACCTGGATGTACTCGTCCGTGATCAATTGCTTGCTTTTCTCAAGAACGACAGCGAGACTCGCGGCTCTACTATCTTGTGTATGTATCCTGCTCAATATTTCTTACCTCCAGGTTCATCATGCTTTCAAAAGATGCCACACATATCTTCGATGGCCTCGACGATTTCCCTACTCATGTTGCGCACATGCGTTTGGGTTCCCTCATCACTGAGCCTTCCCCATGGCCCATTACCCAGGAATCTGTTCTCGCTGCCCAGTTTCCACCTGCTACAACTTTGTTCAAGGTTGCCCTTCAGTGGTTGAGGGAAGATAAAGACTACCGTGAAGCATTGGAAAAGCAAGGCATCAAGAAGACTCGTGGTGCCCGTAGGAATGAGGTGATTTATAGCATTTCTCCTTCGTCTCGCAGCGCCCTCATCAGTTTATTAGACTGTGCCACCAGACTCTGAGACGTTTTACCGCAAGCGAGTGACAGCTCTCCATATAATCAATCCCCTACTAAACCGTATCACCAGATATGATTATTCACATTAGACTCAAGAACCAGCCTCCCAGAGATTTGTGACACGTATTCATAGTGTTTAAGTGTCGTAGTATCGCCTGCCTCCTGTACCGTAGAATATTGTACTCCCTGACACGTTTGAGAGGGTGGGAATTTCCGAAACAAAGCCCAAACCAGCTTCCATTTCTTACCATGGCGGGTCCAGAAATCATAGACCTCACTGATTCACCTGTTTTGGTTGCCTCCGCCGATTCCAAAGACGTACCAGCAATATCTCTTCTCCAGAATCAGGATGTGTTAGGTGGTGAAACCACAACAAAAAAGAAACGTAAACGCAGGAGGAAACACAACCGTGGTGTACCAAATCGCGACTCACTTGCTGCGACTACAAAGAACACTTCTAATGAGGAATTTGAAGAAGAAGCAGACGCATCGCAAGACCCTCCCCAAGCCAAACGGAAACACGAAGATGGGTCTTTGACTCCAAAGATTGATACCTCGAGTCCGGTACCACAAGATCGAATATCCTCTCTCAAAAAACACAAACATCATAGAGAAGTCCGAGTATCATCCACCGGAAATACAGATTTGAATGAAGATTTATATTTCGAAGATACCACTCCTGCGCCCCTGCCTTCAGCTATTAACCTCCCTCCGCCGCCATATGACACTGTCGATCCCCCCAGCCAGAACTCTATCGGCACGAAACTTTTACTCCCTGCTCATGTGTCAGTGCTTGGATCGACACCGGTTGAGATCTTGCCACCAACAGATGAAGATGAAGATGATGCTGATTATATCAAGTACCTCGATTATGGCGGTGAGCGCCAAAAGGTGGGTTCAAATGGCTTCAATCTAGTTGGTGTTCATTCATCATCAACAGGAGTTTCTGCGGTATTTTGAAGAACCCGAAGACGAATCATCAAAGCTAAAACGGACAGTATGCAAAAATTGTGGTACTGAAGGTGACCATAAAACTGCAGACTGTCGTGTACTCATCGTTAGTAAATTTGTCTTTTCATGTCCTTACATTCACATCTTATGTACAAAACCTACATCCTTTTTTTTTTTCTACCTGCAACTGCACTGTGCCCGCGTATTTGGTGTTGCTAGTGTTTGACATGTGGCGTACGCGATGAGCATGTCACCAAGTCTTGTCCAGTGAGTAAAGTCTGCTTTTCGTGTGGTATGAAAGGACATATCATCAGTGTATGTGCAAAAGTTTTCCCTCATGAGGAGAAATTTTCTGATTATTCCGTTCATAGAATTGTCCAAACCGAGGTGTGGGAAGAGACTATAGCAACACTGGAAGATGCAACCGGTGTTATTCTAAATTCCATCAGACAAGTGTGCGTTCCATTCCAAGTATAGGCATTTTAGCTTATCCTCTTCCGATGAGATAGGAATGCCCAACATGGTGGAGGTTATATATCTATGTGGCAGACGAAGAACGGGCTCAAATCCTGAATGAGCGACGAACAAAACATGAGTTGGAGTTGGGTAAAGGTGGGGAAGGGTATATAGCTGAAGATGAGTGGTGTTACAATTGTGGCCAAGTGGATCACTGGGGAGACGTGCGTTTGAAATCTCCAACTGAACATTTCCTGCCTTGATCTGATTTGACTATTCCCAGGACTGTAAAGCAACCCACAGACGGGATAGGCCTGTAGAATCTTCCGCTTTTGGCCTCAATAACATTTCTACAGGACCGTTCTACGATCATGCAGAATTTAAAAAACGACCAGAAAGGAGGCTGAGAGATTGGGAACGTGACAACGACGCATGGAATGATCATGCTCCTGATGGAGTTGGTAGACAGGGTAAGAAGAAAATGATGGAGAGAATGAGAAAGGCTGCCAAAAATTTCGAAGAAGAGAGCGACCCGGATGATTGGTTCAGAAATTCGAGAAACATGAGAAATCGTGAGACCGGTGGAGCTCTTTCGCGATTGGATAGAGATGGAGATCGTCGACGGGACAGGGATAAAAGAGAGAAAGACAGAGCCAGAGGGAGGGACAGAGATAGAAGACGGGAAAGAGAACGAGAAAGAGAAAGCGACAATGCAAGGGGAAGGCATCGAGTTGAGCAAGATAGACCGTCAGAACGAGGTCACGACGAGGCATATCCTGACAGAGAGAAAGTAAAGATCAATTTCAAACATAGTTTACCTCCCCGACCACCATCCGCTACAAGGCCAACTCTGTTAGCTCGGATGGATGGCCCGGATTCTGTTGATAGTCCTGGTCCTTCTAGAGAAAGTTTGCAGAGGGATCGTAGTGGTACTTTGTCCTTCTCAATCAGAGGCGCGGGACAAAGGGCAACTAGGGATGACTCTTACAGTCATCACCGCCTAGTGGGAGATCAGCCAGGTCCTCGATATCAAGGTGGTTATGGCAGATAGCACAGGATGTTTGTAGCTTAATTATTATATATACGCTGTCAATTTCCTGCACAATTGCGCGCCTACTGGTACCCTTGGCTGTAGTGAGCATGGTCCATTAAGCTTAGGACTTGACCATCATGTTGAGCTCATTCGTTACAAACACTCTCCTCGGAACTCAGTCTTGGTCGGGTAGAAGCAATCATGGCTCTGCTGCTACCTCTTCAATGACCACGACTAACGCATCATCTGAAGCGCAATCCATTGTTGCTTGTACCACGATCTCATTGGAATATGCATCCCTGAGGCATGCAAACCACTGCCCCTTGGGCATCTATGTTGTACCCTCACCCGTAAACCTGTTCATCTGGGATGCAGTTCTGTTCGTCCATCGGGGTTCGAGTCTCAACGGCTGTCGGTAAATTATTACAACTCACGTCTCAACCATCAGGCTACTACGTCGGTGCCGTCCTGCGCTTTCAGATAACCTTTCCTAACGATTACCCGGAGAGAACTCCGACAGTGCAATTTGTCACGGACATCTTTCATCCCCTTATCGACCAGAAAGGTAACTTTCATCTGAGTTCACATTTAAGACCCTGGAAGTGCGTGTGCTTGTTGCTATCTCTTTCCTTCCTTAGAGAAACCTTTTTTGTTGCATTTTAGACCGAAAGAGCATCATGTCTTCCATATCCTATATGATGTCAAAGCGGCATTCAAAAGAAACAGGCTCGACCAAATTAAGGGGTCAGATGCATGGAATCAAGAGGCATACAGGTACGTTCTCCTCGTTACGTGCTAGTGACGTATTACTCAAACTTTTTTTAGACTGTGTGTATTCGACTCCAAGAAACAATGTCCAGACATCTCTAACGTTTTCGGTTCAGATATCAGGAGTCCAGGCCGTCCTTCTCCGCACTTGCTGCTCAATCATCTCAGTTGACACAATCGGACTCGGCTCTTTTCGACAAAGACCATCCATCATTCACCGGAAAACCCACAGGGGGTGTCGCATTCCAGAAGCTCTCATCAGACACATTGCACGAATACAGACAAAAACTTGGATTACAGGAATGGGTCGATGAGCCGAGTGAATCGTAAAACACAAAGGTTAAAATACAACATGTATCGAATAACAATGCGGGAGCTATTAGTCAATAATACTATCATTGACTGGTTGAGGTATTGCATCGATAGTTTCCACCAAACCAATATCATCGTCCTATTGTAAACGCAACTTCTCAAAATCAGGCTCTACTCGGAGAAAATACCCGCACGTACGTCAGCTGTCCTATGGAAGTGCTTCGAGAGTTTCTCTATCACAAGGCTATAAGGTAAGTGCTGTGTGAGTTTTCTGGACAGTACTTAGTCATCCTGCTGCAAGCTCCAAGCAAGGCAAACATACCTTCTAGGTTGTACATTGAGTGAGTGACGGGAGTCTAGGGTCGAATCCAAAACATTGGAAGAATGAGCCCCTTCACTCAGGGATATGCGTATCGAGTATTCTTTGTCAGTTTTGCCTCGACCGTGATTCCGCTCATAAAGTTCAAAGGTGATATGTGACTAGAAGTAGGACGTGAGTACACCAGGCGGATAAAACCCCAAGGAAGTCCGGCCTCACCGCATAATCAAGTTCTGGAATGCGTCGATTGGCGATAGGAAGTCCAGAAAGTAGGACGAGGTTGACAAGGGTATGGATGTGACTTTCCTTAGTGAAGTAAACAGTCAAAGAGCTTCCATTGTTGTTTCGAGCCTCCTCAAGATCATGTACTACATTGCGAAGGAGCGGAAGGGAAGTCAAGATGCCAATTTCCTCCCTTCTCGATACTTCAGACGAACCCATGAAATTCATATTTTTTACTTACTTTTCTTCAGGGTCAATGCCATATTCTTGGGGCGCAACAAGGTCGAAGAGTGCCTTTGCGCGACTGTATAATTCATGCATCTTCCTGTCCTGCCCGGTATGAACAGGATCACTGCGACCATTCTCGCTGAAGATGGCAAAAAGAAATGCGCGATGATGGAGAGCACAGTATTTGATAGTGTCATAAAGCTCAGATACCTGGGGAAAATCAGCATTACCGCTCGCAAATATAACATTGGTCATACTCGTGATGGATCAAATTTTTTCTGCTCTACATCACAGAAGTCTTCAAAAAGTTTTTCCCATCTTTCACGGAAGAGAAAAGGCTGATCACCACAACACCTGAAAGAGGTGGTAAGGAAATCGAGAAGAGGTTTATATTTCAATGCGTACCACCGGTCCTGGATCTTCTCAACGTCAAACCTTTCATAGTTCTTCCGCATGATGTCTCGGAATGAACTGAGAAGTACAATAACTTCCTACTGGAAAAATCAGGCGTTGTTCAAGGTCCTAAAATTAAACCCCTCACTTTCACCACTTCCACAGGCTCTTTCTTCATACTCTTCGGCCATGTAAGATCAGGTCTTTTTTCCGACTCACCGGGCCTGAGTAGGATCTTAAGTCGTTTCTTCACATCATCCATCAGATCCTTGGCGGCGTTGGAGTCGTCCAAGAGGTCTTTGCGAATAATGAGATTGAGAGGTTGCTGGTCAGGTTGCGGAGGAAAATTCTTGTTCATGAAGCCGCCATTAGCCTCAATAGACGATCGTTGACCGTTACTCATCGATAAAGGTGCCGAATAGCCAGAATTTTGTGGGTCGAGCAGAGCAGCTGCAAAGAATTCAGCAGAAGCGATGACACGACGCTCGGAAGATGTGAATATCTGATTTATGAGTTCAGCCGTACACATCTGGCAATGTGTACCTACAACGTACTTTGACTTTTTGGAGCACCTCTTTGTCTGCGTAATGGGAATGAACACGAAATACTGGATTAGGAAAGTTATTTGACATACTCATAATTGAGATATCCTTTCTCAAATATTCTCCCAAATCGCGGGATTGATACCTAGCGGAATGCGTGAACTGGTTCAAGAGGTTAATACTTTTACAGAGTAATCATAGTGAACGCACCTCGCCACCCCATTTGAAGACCAGCGTGAGTTTCGTAAGTTTCCTCTCATGCCCGACCTGCTTTCTCGAATAGACAGGCTTAAGTTGAGCTTTAGTTCCAGGAAGATCGATTTTGCTAGATAGAGCGGTGCTGAGTTGCGTTAGTTTATTAAGCTCTTCGCCGTCTGCACCAAGTTTACGAGCCTCTTCGATGGCTGTTGCAATCAAATTCAGCTGCTCTTTCTCTCTTAAGATGATTTCTTCCGTCTCTCCGTTGAGCAATGCCACAAATGGCTGTGTCCAAGGTTCTCCGATAGGAAAGTTAAATTTCAGCTTTTGCTGTCGAGATAATTGTCGGTCAAAGGAGAATACGATTGGAAAAAACAATCACCTTTGGAGTCCGGTCTGCGTGTCTGAAGACAGTCACATTGGCTTTCAAAATCCAAGTGGTGGCTTCTCTGTCTGGTCCTTCTGGGCCTAGCAGAGGCCGATCGATAGACACAGAGTAGCGCATGCAAAGGGCGGCAAGGATATCAGCGGCCTTATCTACAGTCATGTTTCATGAGCAGGGGTCCTGATCCGTCAGCTGAGGCTTGCACCATAATAGCTTTCATTGCCTTTAACAAAACTCCATCCGTTGACATCAATGACTTGACTTCGCTGCCCGTTTTCACACCGGAGCATGTCAAAACCGCACACACGCTGTCCGAATCCTTCACAGATTTTGGCGGCCCAAGACTTTTCCTCCTCATTCAGACGAGTGATGAATCTGATATAGTGGTTTAAGGGACAGAGACAAGCCATTGAACAACCTTCCTACCTTATTTCTTTCCCCTCTGTGTTTCTCCTCACAACACCGTCTACGACGGGGGATTTGCGCGTTTCTGCATGAGTATACTCCTTACCCACGGTATAGACCTTGATATCCTCGAAATTGTCTACGTCAATGAATTGCTCGTATATATATGAGCCATCCGTTCGGGGATGATTGAGGTTAGGATCTAGTTCGCTGGATTTATTTCCAACCTATGTGCAACAATATGATTCAGATTGAATCCAAGCATGACAGTAGACCAGGCTTACCTTCCTGAAGAGCCGACGTCCCCCTCCGCCGCGAAAATAGATATAAACATTATGATCCTCGCCACTGACAGGCTTTTCAACGAACGGCTTTTCCATCACAACCCCATCGACAATGATAGCGTCTCCATCTTCTCGCAGTGTTACTTCTGGTGTCACTCGGTATTGGCTCAGAATGATGCCAAGCCGATTTTCCATGAATTCAACCACTTCTTTCTCTACCTTTGGACCACCGTCGCGTGACACTTCTATTCTCCTCGGCGTTGGAACTTGCAGGTGATCAAGGGTTATGCCTACAAGTCGGCGATCCCAAAGCAGGGCTTGGGGCGCGAGGTCATTGATGCAGAAAGGGTTACGAAGTTTAACATAGGATATGGCTTTATCCAGGGGAAAGTCAGTCGAGAAGAATGAAATCAAGACATCACATCGTGGCCAATTGTCAACGTCTTCAGCACACGTCAGACATTTTATCACCTCATGATCCGAATTTGTAAACACCTTCATCTAGAATAACCTTGTCACCAAAGAGTCGGACTTCGATTGCCCCCTTTCCCCGTTCAACCAAACGCGTCAATATTTCCCTCATGGCTTTGCTCCTTGCTTTTATGTCCATGGCGCAAACACCTAGAATCACTTTCTTTGGTGCTGCAGCATACCTGAGGAAAGGGTCAGCCACGAATGGACAAATGCAAAGGCGTCAAACGGCACCTGTTGTCTCTATATGGGTCCACTATTGACACAGGATCCGAATACGAGCTTATGGAAGAACGTGACGAAGATCTGGTTACGATTGAACCAGAATGTGCTCTATCGAAAGGGTTGAACAAAGATGATCTGTGTGCTTGACCGTCCCGTGGAAACATTCCTTTTTCGATAATACGCCTCAACAACGGCGAAAACTGCAGGTCTAGGGATAAAATCTAGTGAGCTATTTTCGCCCTTCTACATTTTCACACGCTCATACATGTAAGTTTGACTTTCAAAACTTCTCCCTTGCTGGAAAGTCACTGCGACGTCTTCGGAACAACATCTAGTTGCTGCCTATCTCAAAGAATATTTGCCCAAGAAAGGCTGAAAAGAACCTTCCATTACGTCCTATCGAATGATCGAATCCGCGTCCGATGTCTAGTTCACATTATAACATTGACACCTTCCCTTTTACGCGCGTCATAGTTTACAAGAGAGTCGCCCTGAATCACAGACTGGGCGGAAATGGTTTGTTGGCAGACTTGAGATGATGTGATGAGGTCCCTCAGTCGAAATGTCCTTCAGCGGTATAGTTGTGGGGTTTAGATAGGGGGACTTGTTGTAAACGCATAACAACGACCTGTATCTATACCATCATAAAATCAAACGGTTGATCATCAGGAGATGAAGCCTAACTTATTTGAGTATAGCGCCCGACAATAGGTACATCTTTTCACTCGTCCACAAAGCTGTTGGAACGACAAACTCACGACGTGTCGTCACGTTGTCCTGTCTATCTTTGATTCTTTTGTTTCAGTTTCACCTGCAGAACAATGCTTAGACTTTATTACGTGTTCCACGGACATTATCAGTTGCCCTAGTCGTATAAAGAGCTAAATACTATGATGTAGACACTTCAGTTCTCATACTGCTTCGAGGGACCAAGGTCATTTCTTACAAAGGCTTGTTTATCTTGATGTTCTTCACAGCAGGATGCATGCTGATTACAGTCGTCTTTGTCTTTACCCAAAGGAGTCTGTGGACAACCCAAGGTTATCACAGAGATCAATTTGTACAGAGATGGACTGTGACCCAGCTGGTAAGTCTAGAACACCTCCAGATTGTTACATGTTACAACCTCTGAATCCAACTCAGGTTACAATCTCCAAATGTATAGAGAGAATGTGAGACCTTTCTTGGAGA
>Ga0153972_1000591_pt1 | contig 11679 bp, 10 predicted proteins | sample TSGA056MetaG_FD_104732 | JGI IMG/M metagenome (GOLD analysis project Ga0153972, IMG submission 104732) | Attine ant fungus gardens microbial communities from Georgia, USA - TSGA056 MetaG | ecosystem: Host-associated > Fungi > Mycelium > Unclassified | place: USA: Georgia, George L Smith State...
CCCATTTGATAGATCTGTAAATCCTCAATTTTCTCAACCGCCCGCTTATATAAATCCTTTTCCGCACATAAGCGGTCGCTAAAGTAGTGCCCCCAGAAATAATCACCGCCTGTACATTGCCATGTAACAAACTGTGATGAGGAATCCTCTTTCTGTCCTAAAACAAGTTCAATATTGCCGACGAATAAGCTGTTTGTAATGGTGTAACCTGCATTTTTTCGTATTTCCATCATGAACGCTCCATTTCTTTTGGTTTTTCTATTTTGGTTTTTTCCACCGATAATGCGGCAAGCCGTTCCTTTACCCATTCGGGCAGGCATTCCGGCTTGATTTCTCCCTGTATATCCTGGCGTTCCCACCGGGTCTGCTTTCCGCTGTACAGATTCGTAGCAAACACGGCACTGCCACGAGAATTACCCTTTGCACCAAAACCGCCCCGGACAAGATAAATCTGCCTGTCTCCTGTTTGGTATTCACGCCGTAATACATCGCTGCGGATGGCTACTATCTTATCCTCAATGCTCTTTTCAACATCATTGGGATAGCACTCGTCAGGGCGTATCAGCTCCATGGATACCGTGACTTTTTCCTGCTCCGACCATACCTGTTCAATCTGCATATCCACACGCTTTGTAAAAAGCTTCATGATTTCCAGATAATCACCGCTGACCATACAATCGTTATAGCAGCCAATCAGCTCATTTGAAGTATGGTAGCCGCACATATATTTCAGGTCAAATTCATCCTTCTGGTTTTCTCCAAAAACAACCTCTTTATTGCCGATATGAATGCCATGGATGATTTCATAATCCCCGGCCATGCGTTTCTCACCGTTCATATGCACACCTTCTTTCATTGATAATCCTCATTCTCGTTTTCTATCATCAGACGACATCCAAACTGTGTGAAGCCGTACCATGCGGTACGGTCAAACCGACTGACGTTAAATTCTCCACGGACTAATATGCTGTCTTGTATCAGCTTTTTAATAGAACGGCGGACAGCGTGTTTTGATAGATAGGGCATGACTGCCGTAAACATCATCTGACTGCTCCGCATCCAAGTCTGCCCATTATGACAAGCTCGGCCATGAAATTTGTTCTCATTGATTTCATTCCAGATATAATCCGACATCAACGCCGCATGGATACCGTATCGTTTTGCAATGACTGCATTAAATTGATGAAGCATTTTTCAGACCTCCTTACTTATGAGCCGCCAAAGGCGGCATTCCTATAAATGATGGTAAGTATAGGGGGCGGTTTTCGCCGCCCCCTATACTTATTTCTTTTGACTGCGGATATGCATCCAGATGGCGGCACCCACCACAAAGGCGGCAAGTACAATGCCAAGGATTGTTTTTAGATTCATGACTAGTCCTCCTGCTTCTTTTTCCGGGATTTCATACTTATGATCCCAAACGCTGCCGCACCAAGTCCGGCAACCGCCGTCAAGACAATCCAGATTCCCACATGGCTGTCATCACCTGTTTTTGGCGTTGTAACGGTTTCCACCGGCTTTTTCTCATTGGTCATTTCCGCTTTGATAATCTGACCATTTTCCTTGACTTCAAACGGGAACTCGCTTTCATCAATCTGATAACCCTCCGGTGCGGCGTATTCCTGATAGGTGTATTTGCCATAACGGAGTGTAAAGGCGGCAGCTCCGTTCTCGTCGGTAGTGCCTGTGGCTACGATATTGCCATCTTTGTCCTTGATACGAAAGCCCGCATTAGGAAGCAGTTTGCCGTCTGATACGTCTTTCTTTGTCAATTCCAGCGTTCCGGTAATCGGCTGATTGGTAAAGCCTACGCCTGCTTCATTCTCCACATCCACGATTATGCCGTCCTCGGAAATGGAGAAGGAGTAGGCATTTTCGTCTAATAAAAAGCCTTCCGGCGCTGTCACCTCTTTAACAAAATAGCCGCCGTAGAGAAGTTCGTCCATCTGATAGATACCTGTGGAAATTTCCGGTAGCTCACCTAAATAGGTGTCTGTTTCTTGAGTAAATATTTCATCGCCATCGGTATCCTGATACAATGCAAATGTGGCTCCGGTTAATTTATTTGTCGGATACCCCGCATCTACTTTCGTCAAACGAACACTGCCAGTCATCAGGCGATTTATCAGCTTCACTTCAATGACCTGTTCATCAAAGGTTACAGATATATAATGAATCGCTTCATTCAGCACATAGCCTGTGGGTGCTTTGACTTCACGCACGATATAGTCGCCAAATGGAACATTTTCAAAAGCGAATGCCCCATGTTCATCTGAATGAGATAGCAGGCGTGCATTTTCTTCCGTAAATTCCTCCGTTCCGATTTCAAAAAGTCCGATAACGGCATCTGCAAGCGGTTCATTGTCCTCATCGACTTTAAGACCGGAGATACTGCCGCGAATCATTTCATTTTCAATGACATTTCCATCATTTACATGAATATTGACAAGTGCCGTATCCTGCCCCTGATAAGAGAATGTTACCGGATATTTTTCCTCAGAAAGGATATAATGCTGGTCGGTGGATACCTCTTTCACATAATAAGAGCCAAGGGGCAGGTCACTGGTAAATGCAATCGTTCCGTCTGAATTACAGAATTTGATTTCAAGTAGTCCGTCTGCCGGAATAACCGTTCCATCTGCTGCTCTGATATCTTCTGTGGCATACAGTCCAAAGGATACGTTCTGAATTTCCCCCGTATTTCCGATTCCAAAAATTTCGTCCTGCTCCAATTCTTTGGACAGATCCACAAGAACCTTCTGACGTTCATTGTAAAAAGCGGTATTCATTTCTGTAACTGCAATTTCCTGTCCGGCATAGGTTAGTTCCACTTCCTGTGCTTCACTATTTAATACCATGCCCTCCGGTGCTGTGGTTTCCACTATACGGTAACGCCCTAAATAAAGCTCTGCGGATACTGCCGTACCATCTTCGCCCGTAGTTACGGTGTCTACGACATCGCCTGCGGTTGCCCGTATCGTGCCGTCCGGTGTTACAATATCCTCCGCTGCAATAATCTCGTAGGTTGCACCCGCCATGCCGCAAACATTGTAAACAGGCGTATAGATATTCTCATCCTCCGCAAGATTTCCCTCTTTATCGGCGATACCGCTGCCGGATACCATAACACTTGAAAAGGATTCCCCTGTTTTATTGACAGTGATTCTACCTTTCTGCGGCATATCTTTCATAGTGACTGTTACAACCGTAATCTCGCTTTCCGCTGTGGAATGTTCTGCCGATACGGTGAATGGAACCGGGGTGCTGTCCAGTGTATAACCATAAGGAGCCTGCACCTCAACCAGCGTGTAATTCCCATAATCCAGAATTTCCGGCGTAATCAAATAGCCGTTTGAACCGGTATAGAACGTATCAATAGTGGTCACTTCGGGATAGGTGTATTTCATGGTGACAAGGTTTCCGGCACTGTCATAAATCTGGAAGCCGGCTCCTGCCAGTGGGATGGTATTGCCCGTTTCCGCATCCGTCTTAACGACCTTGATATAGGATTTGAAGGGGGCATTGTTAATCAGGTAGCGGTAGATTGTTCCATTTGTGCTGATATACACCTCAAAATCACTCATGAACTCCGCTCCTTCAAGTCCTTCGGTCTGGTGAACGGTATAAATGCCATAAGGCAGGTCTTTCGTTTCGGCATATCCGTACTCATCACAGGTCAGCCTGTCCCTTTCGGATTCCTTCGCATTTTCATAGCTGCCGGCATTTTTTAAATAGATTTCAAATACTGCACCTACTTCCGGTGTTTCAATTTGTGTGCTGCCATCATCACTATGCTTAATAATGGAAATACGTCCTTTGATAACCTGCTCGGTCACAGTATTGGCGGTGGTATTTAACTCAATCGTATAATTGCCTGCCTCCGCACCTACGTGATGGGCTGTTTCGTCTAGCAGATACCCTTCTGATGGGTCGATTTCACGGATTGCCCAGTTATCTCCACAGACATAATAGGACGTTGTGAACTGACCGTTGGTGTCTGTCGTGTAAGTGTCAATTAACGTATCCCCGTCATAAATGCCATACGTTGCACCTGCAAGGGAAGCGTCTCCCTGTGCATCGCCAACGCCGTTGGCTTGGCCTGTTTCTACATCTACTTTCGTTACCGTCACCCGGAACTTTTTCAGGATATTGGTAAATGTGGCACTGGTCACTTCTTTCCAGTTAATCGCTACCTTCTGTGATGCCGGAACAACGTAACGTACTGCCGTATCCACTTCTTCTAAGGTATATGGCTCCCCACCGGAAATAAGGATATTGGAAAATGTGGCAACGCCCGATGCATCCGTCACGGCATATTCATCCACGGCAATGCCGGAGAGGGAAGTGCCATATAAATGGAAAGACAGACCCTCTACTAAACCATCTTCGGAAGTCTTTGTCACTTTCAAACCGCCACGCTTTAATACATTGGAGAAATGTATTTCGGCTGTTTCCCCTCCGTTAACGGTAATCGTCTGCGATGTTTGCGTTTCATAACGGTTGGCGGTCAGCTCCGTTACGGTGTAAGTGCCGGGTGTCAGGTTCTCTGCGGTAATTGTTCCATTGGCTCCGGTAGTAACGGTCTGATTGTATCCGTTACCGACAATATTGAATTGAATGCCGGATACCACGCCATCCTCAGAAATCTTGACAAGTTTTAAGTTTCCGTATGGAATTTCTACTTTCAGATAGGCTTGAACGGCAGCTGCATTTTCTATGCCTGTTACCACGTCCTGTAAAGTGGGATCGCCATACGCCGCCAACTTTGCACTGCTGCTGACCGTTGGGATGGTTTTCGTTGCAGATAAGGTCACCGTATCCGTCAAAGCCTTTTTCGATGTGATGGTCAGGGTATTGCCGGAAGCACTTACGCTTACATTGCTGTCAGACGAGGTAAAGGTAAAATTAGATAATACGCTGTTTGTATCCTTAATGGTCAGCGTGTATTCGTTTCCATTCCATTTTAACGCCTGTACGGAAGCAGCTCCTTTGGAAGAAGCCGTAAAGCTTGGAATGGTATCATGTTCTGCCATATATCCGGAAATCTGGTTATACGCTGCTGATACACCGCTGTTTGCTCCACCCGCACACATGCCCTCATAAAATTTTGTATCTGTGCAGGCATAATCTCCGGTTGATTTTCTGCATCCGGTCACGATCTCCCATAGGATAATCTGTGTTGCAACCCATTTCTCATCATCCGTGCCGGAAAGGTTTGCCGCATTTCCTTGTTTTCCGTAAAGAAGTGCAAGGTTTACGGCTGCCTGCTGACTGCTGCTTAATGCGTTCCATGTATCGGAAGCATTGAGTGTCAGGACATTGCCGGTATGCAATGATACACCGGGCTGGATACAATAGGCATCATCACCATTGGCATAAATGCGGGTTCTGGCTGTTCCGGCTCCGCCTATGGTAATCCCTCCATGCGTAAAAGAGTGCTGCCAGCGGATTAAACTACCACCGGAATCATAGCAGTAGTCAAACGTCATCGTGGCTTTTTCCGATGTGGCTGCAAGAACACTTGCAGATGGGAATACTGAAAAAATAGTCGTCAGAATCATCAACATTGCCAGTATCCGTTTGGAAAGCTGTTTCATTTTTATTTTCAATTTCAATTCCTCCATTCATTTTTGGACATAAAAAAACTCCACCCATAGGCAGAGAAGATTGTCCTGTATTGTCTTTTCAATTGTGTTGACGGATAAGTCCATTACCTGCCGGGAGAGAAACGAGATCTTAGCCGGCATCATGTTTTCGTCCTTTCCTCATACAACTACCTACCGGATAGCCATTAATAATTGTTTTCTTCGGCTGGTACTGCTGGTATCAGAAGAGGGGAGAGGTGTGGAGAGGGGAGAACAACGGAAAGCGAAAAGTTCCGGAACAATGCTTGCTTTAAAAAAGGGCATACTGCTCCCTTGTCGTGGACGTTTATCGCTCCATGTCACGCTGCCGCTTTTTGTACAATTCCAATGCCTTGATAATAGTATCCTCAATTTTCTGTGCGGGCGTCCCCGGTGCAAAATATTTGTTGATACGATCCCTTGGCATACGGAACTGCTCTTTTTGATTTGGCTTTTCCTCTGATAGAATGGATAAAATCACATCTTCATTGAGCCGCCCTTCCTGTGAAAACTGTTTCATCTTAATGGCTTGAGCCAGTGATGGGGTGCAGTCCTCAAGCTGCATAGTATCATATAGGGCTTGTTGTTGCTCTTTGGGCAGGTACGAGATTTCTACGGCAGGGCGAAAGGCAACCTTGCCGTTGTCAACCATCTCCAGAATGGGCGAAATAAGTTCAGTCAGACGAATATATCGTTTGATTTGGGATGCACTTTCGCCAACTTGTTCTGCTAAATTTTGATTTGAACGGCTACCGATTAAATTCGGTTCCAATGGAGCCGAATTATCTTTGCTTGGTCTGCCTGCTCGTCTTTTCATAGCCTCTAACTTCATCTTATAGGCAAAAGCCTTTTCAGATGGAAATATAGTTTCTCTTTGCAAATTAGAATCCACCATAATAATCGTAGCTTCATCATCTGTCAGATTACGTACAATACAAGGTATTTCACCTTTTCCTGCTAATTCACTTGCCATCTTACGTCTGTGTCCAGCAATCATTTCATAACTGCCGTCAGGCTTTGGTCGGACAAGTGCAGGCACTAAAACGCCATATCGTTTTACACTGTCTGCCATTTCAATCATGGCGTCATCTGCCTTTACCTTAAACGGATGATTGGGGAAATCACTGATTTCTGATAAAGAAATATCCATGACTTTCTCCCGTTTTGCATCATCACGGCTTTCCTGTGTGCTAAAGAGGTCATCTACTGGGGGCAGATTTAGCTTGATTTCGTTGCTTTTCGCCATCCCTTAGCACCTCCTTTGAAAACTCGGCATATGCCGCCGTAGCCGTGCCGTTTTTGTCATAGGCATATAGACTTTTCCCGGTAGCACTGGCTTCAGCGGCTTTCACAGCGATAGGGATTTCAGTCTTATAGATTTTCAAGACACCTCCATACCCCTGACGCAAGGTTTCTGCCGTTGTTCTGGCAAGATTGGTGCGTGCATCCACAAGCGTAAGCAGAATACCGTCGACTTTTAAATGTGGATTGATTTGCCGCCTTACCTTTGATACGGTTTTCATCAACTGCGTCATGCCTTTTGCCGGAAGATAATGAGCCTGCACCGGAATAATCACGCTGTCAGAAGCCGCCAGTGCATTAATGGTAATCATTCCGAGTGAGGGCATACAGTCTAAGAGAATATAGTCATAATCCTTTTTAACCTCACTCAAACAATTCCGCAAGGTGTATTCACGGCTCATAGCGGTGACAAGGTTCATTTCCATAGCGGACAAGTCCAGGTTAGACGGTATCAGGTCAATGCCCTCCGCATGGTGTAAAATGCTTTCCTGCGGTAAAATCGGGTCGTCACGAATAGCACGTTCCATCAGGGTAGAAAGCGTAACAGGTAATTGATCCTGTTCTGCCCAACCTAAAGAGGTTGTCAAATCCCCCTGGGGATCACAATCAGCCAGTAAGACCTTTTTACCGAGATTGGCAAGTCCTATGCCAAGGTTAATAGTGGTTGTGGTTTTGCCTACGCCGCCTTTTTGATTGGCTATGGCGATTACATAGCCACCTTTTGGTGGCTTTAGCAATTTTGGCATTGAGGGTTCCTCCTTTCATTTACTTCGCCTGAATCACATTAGCTATCAGCAGTTCGATACCCATCAATAATTTCATAGAAATCAAAGATAAATTCGGCAACAAAAATTTCCCGTGTTTTCTCTTGTGATTCTAATAAAGCAATTTGATAGGGATAATTCATTTGAGCGATTCCGAATAAGGCACGAATCAGGTGCATGGCTTCTGATACTCTTTCAGTGTCAAATAACGCAACTATAGCGAAGTAGATATCATCTAAAGTTGATGTTTCTTGGCATTTTGCATAAAGGTTATCAATCAGCTCAGACGAGTAAGCTCCTGATATTGTGTTTATGCTTTTTTTGATGGAATCAAAAGTAGTGATGTTGGATTTTGTTTGTGGCATTTTGGTTCTTCCTCCTTTCCGTTATTTAGCCGCTTTGGATAAGACGGCTATGTAAAAATGAACACAAAAAAGTCGATTGCTCAGTTAAGAACAAACGACTTTATGATACTTAAGTTTACTATTGTTTCTATGTGACAGAAAATCAATGGTAGAATACTGAAAGAGTCGTACAAACCAAGAAAAGTGATTAGCTTGCTCTTTGTTGCTTCGCTTTTTTATATTCATATTCAGAAAGCAGAGTTGCCAATTCTTTTTCTCTGTCAAATAATTCTAACTTTTCTTCTCCGTATAGTGCATATGCCTGCTCTAACTTATTATTAAAATCAAACTCATAAAAATAAGTTACTTCTTTATCATCTTCAAGTGTCAACATTTCACAGGTAATACGTCTTAAAGTTGTACGGTATTTTATTTCTTTGTAGTTCTCCAACATGATATTATCCAGCAAATTATGAGGAGTGAGTATTGCCGAATTTGTAAGTTCATAAATACGATTAATTATATCCTTCATTTTAATCCTCCTTCAAAAAAGTTTTTAAGATACTCTGCTTGTTGTTCCAATAAAGCACTTGCTCTTTCATAATCTTCATTTGTCCATTTTTCACGTTCATAACCAATAGAATTTTTCAAAAATTTATTAAAGTATGTTGCTAACATGCCACCGTTTTGAGTAATTCGAGCAGGTATCCACTGATAACGTTTATCTTTAAATATAGGAAGGCTTGCTAATTCATTTCCGTGAAGTGACACATTTGCAATCAATAATAGTTCAGGTACAAGAACCTCACGAATATTGGTATCAGTCGCTTTTTTCCTACGTTTCAAGATAACATCCGGCCGCTTCAATTCATTGCCTGACGATGATTGTTGCTCTATAATATTTAAAGCATCTGTTTCAGTAATTCCCAATAGCTTAGATAATTCTACGATTTTTTGCTTTCGTTCTTCTTGTTCTTCACGAGCTTTAGTAATGTATTCTGTTTCCATATATACGGAATGCTTTAGTACTCCGGTTCCCTTTTCGGTTGCCTGTCCAAAATCCGCAGAGATAATTTTGCCTGAAGAAGAACCATTTGTTTCTGAATCTATTTCTGAAAAATCTTCATTTTCCAGTTCTTTAATAAAGTCACTTTCTTGTATTTGACTCTTATAATATTCCCATAAATCATCTAAAAAAAGTAGATTGTGCGCCACGACACTACCAACATTATCCTCTGTTTTTTGGATTTCACTTTTTGGAATTGTTCTTAATATTCTACCGATAAATTGTTCATATGGCAGTGGATTCTTAAATGCTCTAAAGATAGCTGCAATTGAAAGATATTTATGGTCATACCCTTCACCCATCATTGAAACATTAACAACCACGTCAATACGGTTATTTTCAATGTCTAAAAACGCTTGATTTCTTTCATCGAAAGTCAATTCATTATGAACAGCAATAGCTCTATACCCTTCTTGAGCATACATATCTGCTATCTTTTTTGCATCAACTATGGTTGGGGCTGATGCAATGATTTTATGTGGAACAGTTGTATTCTTTCTTTTCTGTGCTAAAAGACGAAGGCTCTCTCTAACTATGCTCATTTTACAATCATCTGAAAAGACAACCGAACGTGAAATCCAGTCTTCATCTTTTAAATTCATGTCCTTAATCTGCTCATATGTATATTGCTTATCTAAATCATCATCAATCGTAAAATAAAGCTCCTCAGGAACATAATCAAACTTTTCGAGAGATTTTACATATCCCTTACTCATAGCTTGACTAAGCTTATATTTATAAACAAGCTCGCCAACTAACGGTTTGCTATCTGTTCGGTATGCAGTAGCTGTAATCTTAATTACTTTTGCCTCTGAAAAATGCTGAAGATTTTCCAGCCAGGTTCGAGCCTCTGAATGATGGGCTTCATCAATAATAATCATATCGAAAAAATCAGGTTCATATTGATTAAGTAATGCCATCTCATTACGTGATTGCAACTTTTGAATATTAGCAATCACAATATCGGCTGACTCCATGTGTTCCTTATGTGTTTCACGTCCTTCATATCTCACTACAACAGGCAAATCATTTGGATTGGTTATGACACCCATTTCTGACCAAAAGTTATCTGAACTTCCACTATCTAAGCTGTTTTCTATAGTATCTAAAATTGTTAGTTGCGGTGCAATAATCAAAACTCTGCCATTTGAAATATTATAAGGTAAAATAGATATTAAGCCTGTTTTTCCACTACCAGTAGGTAAAACCACAATAGCGTGTGTTGTTCTCGTCTTAGTCACAAAGTGATTGTATACTTCAACGTATGCATCTACTTGAGGTTCTCGTAACTTTGTGTTATTAAGAATATTTGTTTTTGTATCTAAAAAATGATTATTGGGCACTGCTTTCTCCTTTCGGTAATATTGCCTTGACAACACTTTCCTTAATTCTAACACATATTAATGGCAGAATTCAATTAGTTTCAACAAAATAATTCTATAAAATTCAACCGTCTTTCTATTGCTATTATGGTTACTTGAGTACCATCTGCACCAATTTGATTTGCCATCTGTATTATCCCCTTATTTCGTGAATAATAATTTTCAACTATGAAGATTTCTTCAAAAACAGCTAACTAAGCTTGGTTAATAACTTGGCTAGCTTGGTTAGTACCTTGGTTAGCTTGGTTAATCGTTCGGTTAACTTAGGAAAATAGGCTTTTAACATTACCAGTATATAACCACCCAACTAATTTTTGCATCCATAAGATGCAAAATTAGTCATCAATAGCATTTCCTTTGGGTTCCCTATTTTAACCCTCTCGAATTCGAGGGGGTTAAAAGCAGGACTAGTAAGCGGCTCCAACAAACTCAAATTCGATAGTTTCATTTTTGCCATAAGTTTTCATCACGTTGTGGTTGTCATCATCCTATTAGGACATATCTTTTATAACTCAAAAAGCCATTCGCTCAGTTTAAGAACAAACGACTTTATAATATTCAAATTTACTGATATTTTTATGCTAATCTAAAGGGGATTAGTCAACCATTCCCCGACACCTTGCTGATATTTTGCTAATATTCTTGCTAATAACGCAAAAAATATGAGGTGAAACAGCATGATATTACAGGATATTAAAAAGCACTCGAAACGTTCAAAACCCTGATAGCTACGGAACATCTTGACATTACAGGATACTACGGTGTAAGCCATGATATTCAGCTTTTGGAACTCCTAAGGCAGGTGTCAGGGATTCGAATTCCTTCAGGCGCGCCATCAAACCCCAGTATTCATGCTGGTTCCAGATAAATGCTAACTCACAATTCGCGGTTGTGGGTTAGCGATTTTTTTGCCCATTTCCACATGCCTTTCTGCTAATAAAACGTACATCATTTTGATGATGAAAATTGGGTAAAAACCTGTTTTGCTAATAAAATTTGGTGCCATCTCATTTTTCCTGCTAATAAAACGGCTACTTTTTAGCGGATAATAATTCATTGATCAACTCCGGGTGCTCTGCAATGAACTGCAGTAGTACCTCTTTATCTGGCGTCACCGGTTCTTCATCTGGCTTAAGATAATCTTCCTCCATCTGCTGCACGATATTCGACTGTTCCTCCTGGTAGGTCTTCGAGTAA
>Ga0153972_1000592_pt1 | contig 11667 bp, 11 predicted proteins | sample TSGA056MetaG_FD_104732 | JGI IMG/M metagenome (GOLD analysis project Ga0153972, IMG submission 104732) | Attine ant fungus gardens microbial communities from Georgia, USA - TSGA056 MetaG | ecosystem: Host-associated > Fungi > Mycelium > Unclassified | place: USA: Georgia, George L Smith State...
TGGTCACCCCTATTTTTTCTGCCATCTCTTTCACTTGCATATCAAGAGATACTCTGGATAATTTCAGGATCATTCCTATTTTCTCAATTAGCATTTTTTTATTTGTTTCTATTGGATAAATAATTTATAATTGCCCTGTATAATGACCTCCATTTCGTTTTTGTTATTTCCAAATAATACACTGACTGAGCTACTGACGGTTCTTAAGACACTACCGGCCATACCGTACCCGATAGGTACGGCATTCACAACTTCTTCCCCTTTTCTCACGGCATCGAGATTATCTTCCTCTTTTACCTGTCCGATGTTAATGCCGGCCACTCCGTCATTATCGAGCAGGTTTTTCTGCAAAGCAAACATCTTCCCGTTCACCGTCACATTTTTGATACTTACATTTGCTCTGTCTCCAATATTCACCTGGGCGTAGATAATCGTCCCCTTGGGTATCGTCAGATTATCCACCCTGATATCACCCGGAGCAATAAGTTTTAACCGGTCGCCGGTTTTTATCCGCTGTTCCCCAAAGACCTCCAAATAAGGCAAGGCGGAGGATTGGCTTTTCCCCGAAAAAAAACGCCCGTGGTTTGCCGGTTCTTGCGAAACCGCATCAGAAGATGTTTCTTTGTGAGAATTCTGTTCTGTTTGCTGTGCATATTCCACACGTTCAGGCGCGGCCACTCGCGGTTGAGTGGTAGGATCATCCGGGGCTCTGTCGTATCCCGCATATCTTCTTTCCACCTGTTCTCGCAACGCCTGCTGTACTCTTTCCGCATCCTGCATCTCCATATATTCCTGGTTGAAATCACTTTGCGCCACATAACCTTGGGAAGCATCATTCATGCTGCCCGAGGTGATCGCATTTCCTATCGTTTCCATGATCTGGTCAGTCTGTGTATTATCCCGCACCGATGTAGAGATATCCCGCGCTTTCGACGATGTCTCTTTTCCCGTATTCATGTTATTACACCCCCGGACAAAAAGAAATATGACAATCAGCAGCAAAAGGGAAACACTGCCGATAACGATGTATTTTATTTTATTACTCTCATCCATAATGCTGTAAATTATATTGGTTGTTTTTCTTCTATTCTGCTGAACGACTGTTCCAGTTTATTAAAAAAATAGCCTGTCACGTTGTACGGATATTCCGGGGTTACGGCCGTAACCTCTCCCTCGCTTTCTATCCTGAATTTGAGATTGTGAAAACCTGTCACTTCCAGTATCGAGGTAAATACCACCCTGAACCTGTTATCACTCATACGGGCGATTTCTTTCACTTCCTCCAGGTAACACGCGTAAACCACCCCATTGGCAATTACGTCATTATAGCTTTTATCTGTTTGGTATTTTAAATAAATCGCGTTAAGATCCGATGGATTCACGTAAAGAGCAAGGTCTTTTATGCGTGATTGATAATTGAGCCGGTCGAAGCTGTTTGCCTTCCTTGTAACAATATCGCAGGTGTTCTTTATAAGAACTTCCGTTAGCTTTTCCGCCGATATATTTGACCGGGTCAAATATTCTCCTTTGTCTGAAACAACAATAACATTTCCCTGTGAGTTAATATAAACAACCAGCATAAAGAGAAGGGAACAAAGCACGACAAATGCCGAAAAAAACAGCAACGCATTTGTTTTTTTCGCGTTTTCTCTTTTAGAAATTAAGAGGTCGTCAAAATCTTTCAGAAAATCATGCTCCCCTGCGGATTCTTTTTTTTTCATGACTCAAATACTCATTACATTTTTACAGATACCGTTCGCCACTTTATAAAGAGAAATTTTCAATATAAAGGCGACGGCCAAATAAATGATAGCGACACTTTTCAGATTATCAAGAAAATGCACGGCCATCTTATCCGCGAAGACATCCGCGATAAGAATCATCGGAATAACTAAATAAGTATAACCCAAATGCCCGATATACTTCAAGGAAAAATGCCGGGTTTTTTCGGACAGAAAAGCCACAATGGCAAACGGTTGTACAATTTGCAACAGCAATAAATACAGGAACCGTCCCGCTACAACCATATAAAAGGCGTATTTGAGTAAAGCGGCCAAAAGAAACTCAATCGTGGTCTTCATCCCACCGGCCGCCATTTGCCAGGTAAAAGCAATATTATCCAATATACCGGTGCTTCCCTCTGCTTCAAGCGCTTTCTCCAATAGAATATTGTCTGATTTGAATTTGACAACCAAAGCATCCTGAATATAAGAGAAGCCCAATTCTATATAGTAAAACATAAAAGGAGCAAAAACGAGGATAGCCGCTACTTTGATATACTCTTCACACAAACCGAAGATCTTCCGTATGTTCATTGGCTCATTCTCCGAATAGGCGTCTTTGATCACGCCCACCATCCGGACAATAATAATAATCACGGCGAACAGTGTAGCCAAGCCGACAATTTCGGACAGATACAGTTTGGGAAGTACTTCACGGTATGCTTCCACAATAGAGGATACGCCCACTACACCTCCCAGACTATTATCAATGCCGGGCAATTGCAAAAGGATGCTCATTATATTTTCTTCGTTAGAATATTCTTCAAAATCTCATAGCTGTTTACCTCCTCGAAGGCTGCTATTTTCTTTGCTATTTCCTCCTGCTTTTTCTTCATCTCTTCATTGATAGAGCGTAATTCTTTCATTCTGTCTGCCGTGGTCATCTTTGTGGCGGGGCTAAGTATGACGTTAATCAGCTTCCCCAATTCATCAATCTGGGATAAATTATATTCTATAAGCCCACCAAAAGCTTTATAAGTATTCACGTTAGCTAGTTTCTTTGGATCACAGCTTATATATTTTATAACCATATCAGCGGCATCCATTTGGATTTTAAAGCAATCTTTGACATATACGGATTGCTTTAAAATAGCATCCACCTGCTCATAAATTTCCATTCCTTTTTTTATGTTTCTACCTATCGCCACCAGCTCTGCGGACTGTTTTATTACTTCTTTTTTTTCCTCAAACCATCTGCTGATCTGGAATTGTAAATTCTGCGGATCTGACACAACAGCCTGCCCTTTTACCAATAAAAAGGAAAAGCATACAACCGTCAATAAAAATATCTTTTTCATGCGCTTTGGTTTTTATTTATCATTTTTTTTGAATATCTCAATAGAATCTTGCAATGAATATCCGTTTTCTGTCATTTCATTCAACCGCTTCCATGTTTCACCCTCTGTTTGGAACGCCAGAAATTTTTCTTTCGGGAGCTCCAACCTTACAGCATACGCCTCTTTATCCTGAAACCGGATGAACACCTCCGAATAGGGATGACGGCAGGTAAAATTATTACCAAGGGATTTCATAAGGGCAATATGGTTTTTGTTTTTTATCTTAAAAAGATCAATAACGTCCGAATAAACCACATCCGTCGTTGGTAATACATACAATATCTGTGTATTACTGATAATATTCCGCGTATTTGGATCGTTGGGCAACTGGGAGGGACTTTGTACAATCGTGTAAATAGCCCCGTTCTCCTTTCTTAGTTTCTGATAACAAAAAGCAACCGTGGAATGGATATCATTATCACTCTGATTGTCCTTTAATTGCGCTGTTTCCGCATACTCGTCAAAGAACAATATCCCCCGCTGGCTCCTGTCGGAAAGGATTTTACTTTCGATTGTATCGTAAAGAATGCTCATAATTACGGATATAAGAAACGGATCGTTTTTAATTCGGGTCAACTCAAAAACGATAAAATCTTTTTCGGCAAATTGTGCTTCTATATCCGAAGGCAAACAGATACTCTGATAGATTCCTCCCGGAAGGAACTCACGGCAAACATGCAAAAAACTCCCCATATCAAAATAACCGGGGTCTATATTGTTTTCCTGCAAGACCCGCTCCCCCTGTTCTCGAACATATTCATAAAAAGAAGGAAAGCTGTAATCAGCATCGACCTTCTGATAGTACGAATGAATAACCGTTCGTAAAGAGACCTCTTGCCGTGTGTCTTCCCTTATTTCTTTCACTCTCCAAAATTTGAGTACCATATTGGTAAGCGTTTTAATTTTGGAATAATACTCTTTGTCGTTCATATCCTTTTTTATTGACGAATCGAGTAAGAAAGGATTGATTCCTAACGGCTTGGAGGTATCATAATCGATATGAAACGATTTTTCGGGGTACAATTGGCAAAGCTGGTAAAAAGACTTCCCAAACTCCACGACAATGATTTTAACATTACTTTCCAAGAGTTGTTGTACTATATTCAAAGCGTTGACCGATTTTCCCGCTCCGGTGCTGGCAATAATCATGGCATTTCTCGCCGGTACACGCTTTTTGCGCGCGTCCCATATATCCATATAAATAGGGGTCTGATAGATTCTGTCGTTATACAACACACCTTCGGCATCTCCCATGAAAGAAGAGTACAGTGTATTAAACCTTAGTGAAACACCCAATGTTGTCAGGAAAAAGAAATCTTCATCCAACTTCATTTCCCTGCCTATCATGTTTCCAATGAAAAGATTGTAAAGATAATCGTAAGAGGGTTGATAAACAGAGATCCCACGAACCGAATATACCTGTTTTATTCTGTCTGTAAGATTCTCCAATTCATGATCGTTATCAGCAAAGAAAAGGATATTTTGATGATATCCGCAGATACGCTCACTGTTTTCCGTTATCTTTTCCTGCGATTGTTCCAGCACGTCGGCTTTATATTTCAGTGTCTTGTCGAACCCTGAATATTGCCGGTGCTGTATGATGCTTTTATTTAGCTTTTCCTCAAAATCTTTATTCCTGAAAATCCATATCTGATTGACGATATGGTTACAATTCAATAATACCCCTGTCTGCTCAAGTGCGGAAATATAAAGAGAGGTGTCCGTACCTTCTTTCTGTTTATCGGATACATAAGAAAGCATCTGTTCAGGTAAATGTGTTTCGTCGCAAACCGTCAGAAACCGTCCTTTTTTTCCGTTCACTTCGATATTCTCTGCAAAATAGATATCCCGCAGGATTCCGTCAACCTGCATAGCATTGGAGTACGACAAAACAATTTCCGAAATAGCCTCCTTATCAATAGGAGTCAGGCAAATACCCGGCAGGGAATTGATTTTATCAATTCCGCTCTTCAGTTCCTCAGTGAAAGAGGTAATCCTTCTCAAATCACCGGTCGTTAACGACTCTTTATAAGAGAGGGGGTTTTTCATATACGCCTTTTCAAGCGATTGCAGTCCTTTAATGGTAAAGCTGATGATACTGGTGATCTCAATATATTCCCGTCCGGAAAAATGATCTCTGGTCGCTTTTTGAAGGTAACTGTTCCCTCTTATGACCTCGCCGTTAAATGCGGACTTAATATAAAAATCCTGCCTGTGCACAATCGCATTTCCCAAGTTTTTAAACGCTTCTAAAAATTGCTCGTGAAATCCATCTATCTCATCTGTTCCGTAAGAAAGATAGGGTGGCATTTGAAGAGCATAAATGAAGGATAAACCACCGGATTTGCTTAACAAACAATTTCCGCTGACACCCAAAATACTGTAGGCTTGTGCTGTATTTACACTTTTCATTTCATTGCAGGATTTTTAAGATATCTCTATTGCTTAACAAGTGGATGCCTTTCGTTTCCAAAGTGAACTTTCTTTTTGAAGACTTCTTCAAAAAGAAGAAAAATAACGCAATATTGAACGCGAGAGTACACAGGATGAAAAGCACCACAGCGAGGAATCCTCCGCTATTGCTATGTAATGCCACCAGAAAGACTATAAGCAACATCAATACAGAAAGCAGCAAAGAGGAAGAAAGCAGCAGAAAATAATGCGTTTTCAGTTTATACACCTTGACCTCTGTCCCCAACCCTTTCAAAGTCTTTATCGCCGAATGGGAAGCCATATCATACCGATAGCTTCACGCCTTTAAGCAAGGCAATAACAGCAGCTATAACAGCACACCCTATCACAACATAAAGAACGATCATTCCGACATTCCACAATCCCTCTTTGCGGGTTCCATTACCGTCTTTATCCACAATTTTCTCATAATTCTGTACAATACCTACAACCGTTCCCACAACGATAAAAAAGAAAAAAATGGGAAGACCTAGGTTATTCAACACGGTATTCACATCTTGTTTGAAATCCTTGATCTGCAATAAGATGCTAAGTAAAAATGTATTCATATATGGTTTTTTAGTTTGTTTCTTTGCAAATATATGATATTTTTTTCTTATACAAAGTTTTCTTTGCGAAAAATATATTTTTATTTTTAATTTATCTCTTTCATTCTTGTATTCTGATTGGTATTCTGACCCATTTTTAAAACGTATGTATCCGCCTGCGACGCAAAACGGTTAATTATTTCCTCTACCTCGCTCTGCGTCTGTTTATAACAGGTATATAGATCATTCTCTGTAATTATTCTTTTGATCTCCGGTTCCGCCTCTTTATCCTGATACATTGTAAATCGGGTTTTAAAATACCTTTTTCTCGAATTCACATTACAAATAAATTGCCCGGATTTCAATTCTGTAAATTCCCTTGTATCGTATACCTCTTCTTTTATTTCCGATACGGTCCTGCTCGAGGTTTCAGCCCCCCTGCTTTCTCCGCGGGTACGGGAAACTTTTTTCACATCTGTCTTACCGAATGCTAACGGATACACTTTCAAGGCTTCTGTATCCTTTGTTCTTCCGAAAAAAGCATTGGAAAAATTCGCCTCTATGCTCGCTCTGTCTAATTTGGAAAAAAGTTTTTCTATTTTAGAGGCAGACTGCGTAAGATATGTAAAACTGCATTTATATTCCCGTAAAACGGAAGGGAGGCGTTCAAAATCTGATATTTTGAATGTAGTCGCCTCGTCCATCAGATAAAAAAAACGAACAGGGTTATCCATTTTGAAAGCTCTGGAGCTTACAGAGAATATGGCAGAAATGACCGGGGCTAAAATACTTTCTATTTGATAAGAATTGCAGATAGAAACAAGTTTCGGATTATCCCTGTCTATCAGGTTAAAATCAAAATCATCCCCGGACAGGATATAGTTTATTCTCCTGTTTTGTGCCAACAAACTTAAATTATTGGTTACCGTGGACAATATGTTTGAGAATGCCTCCGTCCCAAAATTATCGCAATAGGAACTACCCAAGGTGCGGTATTCCCCTCCCAGTATTTCCAACAACCCGAAAAGGCGATTACGGCCAACCGTACAAATGAATTGCGCAATATGAGGAATCGTACAAAATTCCGGGCATTTATCATAAAAATAGAGGGCCACAGCCCGAAACAATCCTTTACCAGAGGTATAGAAAAAATCCTGCTGTGTTTCCACCGGAGCGGTGCCGTCGTAAACATCCCCTATAATCTGCAAAAACACATCTCTGTTGATAATACCCGGTTTGATGGGATTTGTCCTGTCGGTATAGTCAAGATCAAAAAAATTCAGCGAATACACTTCCGGTTTATAATCATGTTTCTCTACGAAATGGTAAAGCGTTTTTGTATAATCCATATCCTTATAGTCATACACTAATCCCGCAAATCCGTTCATAATATACTGTTCTAACAAAGGCTTTCCTATACTTTTTGTCTTCCCGCTGTTCGCTCCGCCATAAATCAAAAAGTTATCAAAAGGGTTAAACGGATAACTTCTCCTTCTCTCATCCGTAAGAACGAAATGATCACCCGGTGTAAGCTTATCGCTCCCTCTTTTCCCTTTGACAAAAGAATACATCAAATAAGCAACCAATATAAAAAAAACCGCTATCAGCAGTAACAACATAAATTCTAAATTATCCATCATCTTGTAATTTTTAAACTAAGTTTTTGGGCAGCCCTAACCAATGATTTCGTCATTTCCAACGGGGCTAATGAAGGATTAGAAACTACCTTGGCTATTTTCATCCCCGCATGAAAAGCCTGTTGCCCTTTGTGTATGATTTTCCGTTCTTCCGCGAATTCATCTTTAAAAATGAATTCCCCGGCACGCCCTTTCACTTGTCCCGAAACGCTTCCCTTTACCAGGTTCTCCATACCTCCGCAATGGGAGTATTGCGTGTAGGTATTTCCTTTGTAGTCGTCAGATGAATGTTTCCCATACCCAAAGAGATTGGCGCGAATAGCGCTCCCCTTACAGAAAAATTCTTCATCACCTTTTGAAAATCTGAACCCTTTGTCTATATCAATTTCTACTTTATATCCCCGGTCATTCATGTGCTTTTCAAACTGACGGAAAGTTCTCACATTCGGATCAGAAAGGCATCCACGCAGTACAGTGTGATCAATATGTACCGCATGTTCTTTTGAGAAAATATTGATTTTATTGTCATATGCATAGTTTCTGATCCGGGACAGCGGAATACTGCAACGCGTTTGTCTGTCATGCAGTACAAAATATTCAAACCGTTTTCCGTCCTTTTTCTCAAACGTCACTTTCTCTAAACGGATATTTTTATCTTTATATTTCTCCTTAAAGTCTTCAAATTTATAACCATTAAACCGCGCACAAATGCTTTTCATATCACTGTTTGAAACATAGGGTGTGGTGAATTTGGAAAGCGTTTTTCCTGAAATACTGAACCTCTCCATCCCTTGTGTGAAAATGAAATTTCCACGGTAATACTTCACCTGGTACCCTTTTTCCCGCATAAGGAACTCAACGTGAGAATAGTTAGTGAATTTGTGGCCGGAGAGTATCTCTCTCAAATCGTTATTCCTAACGGTCTTTAAAGCCTCATCTTTATCCACCCGGCTTTGAGCGTATTTTTCTTTATCACTCATCTTATAGGCAAACTGTTTTTCAAATCGTTGTGCTGCCATTATCTTAAATTTCTCATGGTCAAATCCCCTACGCACACGCCCTCTCCCTTTCAAATGCCAATCGTTTCCCCTGCTCTTACCATACGCCGGAGATAATTTTGTTTTTCCGTCTCTACTCTTACGGGAAACAATCACCTGAACGTGAACATTCAACCCCTCTTTTTTATCTCCTATATGCTTCAACCCGGATTTTACCTCCTCACTGTCATATTTATAAGTACGATCTGTTTCTATCTTCGCAAAATAAAGGAGATCCTCTTTCCCTTTGATTTTTTCCCTGCCGAAATTCAAGGCGTAACCATCCATAACCCCACCGGTATATGCTTTCAAACCGGAAAACAACTTTGCTTTTTCAGTATCGGACAATGATGAAAAATCTTCCACATCCCGGCCAATCAGATGTTTCAATTCATCATTGCTCGGACAAATATCAATCAAAAAGAATTTTGACTCATCTTTTCCAACCCCTTGACGGTTATGGCAATCTGTCTGCTGGATTACATCCTCTACATGAATATTCTCACCGGAAGCTGAAAAAAAACGGTTTTCCTGAATTTCCTCTTTGTTCAGATACTCCGCCAAACGGCGGCAGCTACCTGAATTTTGCCCCGATGGTATATTCACAAACATTTCACAGGGAATTGATCATTGAGGTTAAGATATCCTCCATCTCTCTGGCACTCTTTATCACAAACATTTTATCATAGGAATATTTGTTTTTTTGCAGACCGGTTATTTCGAAACGGGAATCGTTATTGAATTCTCCAATCAGATTACGAACCCTCATCAGATCGTCTTTTCGCACAGGATCCACCCCATCCGGATCCGGTGATTTTTCTAATTCCTCCACTCTCGTTCTTAATCGCTGGTTTTCCTTCTCCTTTTTTTCATTATCGGAGATAAGCGACCGCAATGTCTCTTCTGCTTCCGCCTCATTGGCATCTTGCGTTAATTGTGAGAAATGAGCATTCTTAATCTGATCTGAAAGAAATGCAAACTCCTTTCTCTGCGATTTCTCTATCCCCCGCATTACCTCAATGATACGGTTCGCCTGCTCTTTCATAGTCAATACAGGAGACACAACGTTGGATTTGGGAGAAATACCGCTCGTTTCAAAATAAGTAGCCACGTCTTCCAAAAAAGAATCATAACTCCTGTTCCCTTTCAGCCTGTCCAAACGGTATTTAATGGGCTCTGTGATTTGAATCGTCTTACGCATATTTTTATAGATGTTTGTACAGAGGCAAAGATATTGAAAATAAATGAATAAGCAACTAATTATACTGATGATTTACAGAGAATATATACAATGAAGAACGCAACATGCTGTATTACAGTATGTTATAAAATACATATTGGACTCAGTCCAATATCTGCTTGCTCACAACTACGGACAGGAAACATTCAACCAACAGCTCATTTTTCCGTTGTTAACGACTCACGCCCCGCCCAGGCAAAATTTCACCGAAAGAACGCAAATGATGAAAAATAAAACGCTACTATCGCCGTAATCAATACCCGTTTTGTACAGGAGTAACGTAGTCAATTGATCAAAGAAGACTATACGCCGGATGGTCTATCACACATCTTTTTTTCAATCATAAAACTGTTTCAATGGAGTTTGAAACGGATGTCAAAGGCAGGATAGAAAAAAATACTACCTAGAAGGTGGAGTACGTACAATTTTTATGACCCAAGTGAGAATATTCCAAACATCAAAAAGGAGGAATATCCATCTTTTTGCTATCTTCACACCGATTAAAATGCTGGAATATGCTCGCTTAAATCACAACTATTAATCATCTCTTAGGTCATAAGAATTACCAATTAATTTTTTCTATATGTTGATATTTAAACGCCAAATCTTTTGGAAATCTAAAACCATTAAATGTATATATGGGATTATCGGCGGGTGCTACCTGTTGACCACTAGCATTATACATGATTTCGCAAATCTCTGTTACGAAATGATAAGTGTCGTATCTATTGTTCGTACCTACTTTTACAGCAGCATATCCTAAGGTCTTTTTTGTATGATGATACTATTCAACAGCCCTTGTTCTAAATCTAAAGCCTGAGAATTTCTAATATCAACGGTATCGTCTTGTTCACAAGACCATGTTAATATCCCTAATAGTAAAAAAATGTAAATCGACTTTTTCATAAAAATAAAAATATAGTTTGTAATTTACAAAATTAATAATTTGGAAATGGTTTAAATTGAAAATTAAAACTCCCCGTAGATACAAAATTAACCCTAACGTCAATGTTGTAACTTGTTGAATTTACGTTATTTAAATTGAAGAGAACCTCATGTACAGTGAAACAACTATCATCATTACAATCAAAATCGTAAGGAAAAGACACAATATCAATAAGAATTTTGTTTCCTTGTATGAATCCATTTATGTATTTTATATTGTCATTTTTCTTAACGTTTCCTGTTCTTACCATACATTTTTGTATGCTATTCTCACTTGGAATAGCATCAAAATTGAATTCACAATGAACTATTCCAATATCATTCAATTGAATATCAGATATATTAAGTAGTATTTTCTCGTCTTCGTCAGTACAACTTGATAGAAATAAAATTAATAAAATTAATAATTGTTTTTTCATAAGATGTTTTTTCTTTGTAACGACCATTTTATTTACTTCATTGTATTGTAGTGTGTTACCACGTCTGTCATATTCGGTGCGAGAAAAACGATTTATAAAGCTTCTAGTGAGGGCATAGGACAGAAATTGCATGAATTTGGAGATTAGTCAAAGTCTGATTCTCTCAATTTTTCCATTGATTTTTTGTCATATGCATGACCTCTGCGTAACAAAGCGACAAAATAAGCATAACCATTTTCCATGACAATATGAAAAACAAAAAAAGCCCTTAA
>Ga0153972_1000593_pt1 | contig 11661 bp, 8 predicted proteins | sample TSGA056MetaG_FD_104732 | JGI IMG/M metagenome (GOLD analysis project Ga0153972, IMG submission 104732) | Attine ant fungus gardens microbial communities from Georgia, USA - TSGA056 MetaG | ecosystem: Host-associated > Fungi > Mycelium > Unclassified | place: USA: Georgia, George L Smith State...
ATTGAAAACAATCAAGTAACAATCATGGGAGAGGTGGCTTCGGAATTTGTCTTCAGTCACGAGGTATTTGGTGAAGGGTTCTATACGGTAGATGTATTGGTAAAACGACTCAGTAATTCGGAGGACTGCATTCCGCTGCTGATTTCAGAGCGGCTGATTGATGTAACTCAGGATTACCGGGGAGAGTTTGTCATGGCAACCGGTCAGTTCCGTTCTTACAATCGGCACGATGAACAAAAGAATCGTCTGGTGTTATCTGTTTTCGTAAGAGAGGTGTCGTTTGTAGAAGAAGAACTGGATGGAGCTAAGACCAACAGCATCACGCTGGATGGATACATATGTAAAGCACCGATTTACCGGAAAACGCCCCTGGGAAGAGAAATTGCGGATTTGCTGCTGGCGGTCAACCGTCCGTATGGAAAGTCCGATTACATACCGTGTATCTGCTGGGGCCGGAATGCCCGCTACGCATCCTCATTTAATGTTGGTGAGCATGTACAGATCATCGGCCGGATTCAGAGCCGGGAATATGTAAAGAAGTTGTCAGAGACCGAAGCGGAGAAGCGGATTGCTTATGAGGTGTCGGTCAGCAAATTGGAATGTATGGAAGAAGAATAAGAGTCAGAGATTTGATTGACAAGTAAATATAGAGGTGTTATGATTATTTTAACATAATACATGATAGAGGTTGCGTTTTTCATCAGTAGATACCTGTACGCGTCAGGAGCGGATTAAGGGTATTGAAAGGGGACGGCGCCGAAGGAGCTTATTGCCTGGTGATAAGTCCCTGGGCATATAGTGAAGAATTATATGACTGCCATTTACGCATAGTAGTAAGTCGTGCGGTAATGGAGCGCTATCTAAGATGTGTAAGCAGGAGCAGTATAGCACAATTCTTAGAGGCGAAGCCATTTCGCCTCTGTTTTTTTGTCTAGCAAATGAAGCGGACTGAGCGTATGGCACCAAATATCAGATAATGCGTACACTATTTAATAAGGAGGATTAGACAAATGGCAATTTTTAAAGGATCAGGAGTAGCAATCATAACACCATTTAAAGCGGACGGAAGTGTAAATTACGACAAATTAGATGAATTGATTAATTTTCATTGTGACAATCATACCGACAGTATTATTATCTGCGGTACTACTGGTGAATCTTCCACTTTAACGGAAGCAGAACACTTGGAATGTATAAAATTCACGGTAGAGCGTACAAAAGGCAGGATTCCGGTCATCGCCGGCACCGGATCAAACTGTACGGCGACAGCTGTGCAGATGTCGGAAGAGGCAGCCGGTTATGGAGCGGATGGAGTGCTTCTTGTAACCCCATACTATAACAAATGCACCCAGGCGGGGCTGGCCGCTCATTATACGGCAGCGGCAAAGGCCGCTAAAGTACCGTTAATCATGTATAACGTACCGAGCCGGACCAGCGTAAATATTGAACCGGAGACGGCAGCGGCTTTGGTTAAAAACGTAGATAACATTGTCGGTATCAAAGAAGCGTCCGGTAATATCGCTCAGGTAGCTAAGATTATGCAGCTGGCCGACGGTCGGATCGATCTGTATTCCGGTAATGACGACCAGATCGTACCATTGATGTCACTGGGAGGCCTTGGTGTGATTTCGGTGGTTGCCAATATTGCACCGCAGGAGACTCACGACATATGCGCGAAATATTTTGCCGGAGATGTGACCGGCAGCCGTGATCTGCAGCTTCGGATATTACCGCTTATCGAAGCTTTATTCTGCGAAGTAAATCCAATTCCTGTTAAAAAAGCTGCAAACCTGATGGGGATGGAAGCGGGCGGAGTCCGCATGCCGCTGACCGAACTGGCCGATGCAAATGTCGGCAGACTGACCCAGGCAATGAAGGACTTTGGGCTCCTTTAAGTAAAGGAAATAGCATATCCCGCGTATTGAGAAAATCTGTGGGATATGCTATTCTTACGTTAGGATAACCGATTAGACGAGGAATTGAGAAGGAGGATGTTAGATGGTAAAGTTAATTATGCATGGATGTAACGGACAGATGGGGCAGGTGGTAACTAAGCTCGTTCAGGAAGATGATAATGTCGAGATTGCAGCCGGGATAGACAGCTACATGGGAATTGCAAATACTTATCCGGTTTTTGCAGCAGTAAATGACTGCAATGTAAAAGCGGATGTAATTATAGATTTTTCCAATGCCGGTGTGGTTGATGAATTGCTGGAATTCTGCGTTAAAGAGCAGATGCCGGTGGTGCTTTGCACAACCGGCTTGTCCGAAGAACAGCTGCAGAAAGTGGAAGACGCGAGTAAGAAAACGGCTGTTTTGAAATCGGCAAATATGTCGCTGGGAGTGAATATGCTGCTGAAGCTGATCAAGGACGCAGCGAAGGTATTAGCGACCGCCGGATTTGATATCGAACTGGTCGAGCGCCACCACAAACGGAAAGTAGATGCGCCGAGTGGGACTGCGCTGGCACTGGCAGATTCTATTAACGAAGCACTGAATAATGAATATGTATATGCCTATGACCGCAGTCAGGAGCGGAAGAGAAGAAATCCGAAAGAAATCGGTATTTCAGCTGTCCGCGGCGGCACCATTGTCGGTGAACATGAGGTGATCTTTGCCGGTGCGGATGAAGTGGTAGAATTCAAACATACGGCGTATTCCCGGATGGTATTTGCCAAAGGTGCTCTGGAAGCCGGTAAATATCTTGCCGGTAAACCGGCCGGCCGCTATGACATGAGCGATGTGATCCAGTTTTAAGGAGTAAAGGGAGGTTTTTATGAAGGACTTGGAACAGAAGTATCTGGCAAGACTCTCGGAGTTGTATCCGACGATTGCAGACGCGTCTACCGAATTGATCAATCTGCAGGCGATCTTGAATCTGCCGAAGGGAACGGAACATTTTTTATCGGATATCCATGGTGAGTATGAGGCGTTTTCGCATGTGCTGAAGAATGGGTCCGGTTCCGTGCGGAGGAAGATTGAGGAGATATTTGGGAAGACTCTGAGTACGAATGATAAACGTTCACTGGCAACCCTCATCTATTATCCCAGGGAAAAGATCGGCCGGGTGAGCAAGACGCAGGATAATATGGATGAATGGTATAAGATTACCCTTTACCGTCTGATCACCGTGAGTAAAAATGTCGGCAGCAAGTATACCCGGTCTAAGGTGCGTAAAGCAATGCGTAAAGATTTTGCTTACATTATCGATGAACTGATCAATGAGAATTCGGAGATCAGCGACAAAGAATACTATTACGATGCTATTATTGATACGATGGTCAGGATTGGCCGGGCGCAGGAATTTATTGTCGCCCTTTGCGAGCTGATCCAGAGGCTGGTAGTAGATCATCTGCACATTGTCGGTGATATCTTTGACCGCGGACCGGGACCGCATATCGTTATGGATAAACTGATGAAGTATCATTCGCTTGACGTTCAGTGGGGAAATCATGATGTCTTGTGGATGGGTGCGGCGGCCGGACAGAAAGCCTGCATTGCCAATGTGATCCGCATCTGTGCACGATATGCCAATCTGGATATCCTGGAAGATGGTTATGGTATCAATCTTCTGCCGTTGGCTACATTTGCCCATAATATGTACCGGGCCGAAGAATGCAGTTGTTTTAAAATTAATAAAAATGTAGATTATAATGCGGCCGAGATGGAGTTGGATATTGAAATGCATAAAGCCATTTCGATTATTCAGTTCAAGCTTGAAGGTCAGGTTATCAAAGAAAATCCTGAATTTGGTTTAGAAAACAGAAATTTACTGCATTTGATTGATTATGAGAAGGGTACAATCCGGCTGAATGGGGAAGAATATCAGCTATTGGATACCTATTTCCCGACGGTTAATCCAAAAGATCCATATGTGCTGTCCGAGCAAGAATCAGACGTTATGGACCGGCTGGAGCATGCTTTTTTAAATTGCGAGAAAATGCAGACCCATATGCGGCTTTTGCTTAGTAAAGGCAGCCTTTATAAGGTATACAACAACAACCTTCTATATCATGGCTGTGTTCCGCTAAATGAAGACGGTTCCCTGCGGACGGTATCGCTCTATGGTAAAAAATATAAGGGCAAAGCACTTTATGATGCTTATGACAGCTATGTCAGAAAAGGATTTTTCGCCCTCGATCCGGTTGAGAAGGAGCGCGGCAAAAATCTCATGTGGTACATATGGCTGGGTCAGGATTCTCCGCTGTTTGGTAAAGACAAGATGGCCACGTTTGAACGCTACTTCCTGGCCGAGAAGGAGCTTCATAAAGAAAAGAAAGATGTTTATTATTCCATGCTGGAGAATGAAAAGGTAATGGAGGGCATTCTGGAAGAGTTCGGTCTCACCGGTGCGGAGTCCCATATTGTCAACGGCCATGTACCGGTTAAATATAAGGATGGTGAAAGTCCGATCAAATGCGATGGTAAAGTGGTGGTGATTGACGGCGGCTTCTCCAAAACTTACCAGAAGCAGACCGGAATTGCCGGATATACACTGATCTATAATTCTTATGGCTTGATTCTTGCGGCTCATGAATCGTTTGAGTCAACCGAAGCAGCGATTGAAAATGAAAGCGATATTTTTTCTGAAAGTACGGTAGTTAAGCGGGTGCTCAAAAGAAAACGGGTGGAAGATACCGATACCGGCAAGATTTTGCAGGAACGGATCGGCGATCTGGAAAGGTTGCTGGCAGCGTATCGCGATGGGCAGATTACGGAGAAAATGTAATATTTACCAGCTCATTTTATAGTATATATTCTCTCGATTTGTAGATATTAGTTGCTATAAGAAGCAATTCTTACAATATAATCTTACATTCAGAAAGGGAGAGTATAACATGAAACAAATAAAAAAAATTATGCTTATGGCAGTCTGCTGTATGGTTCTTTTAAGTGCAACAGCTTGTGGAACTACAAATGATGCTAATGACAACACAACGAATGATGCTAATGACAACACAACAAATGATGCAGGCACAACCAACAAGGATTCTGTTGGCAATAATACCGGTAATACGGTGGAAAACGGTGTAAATGACGCTGTTGACGATGTAAAAGATGCCGTTGAAGGAACAGATGATACAACTAACAATGGAACGAACAACACCACGAATAACGGAACGACTACAAATCCGTAATCTTGAAATTTATGATGTAAAGCCCTTGTGCCTGGGAGCAGGTATAAGGGTCTTTTAATTGTTGAATAGAAAAGTTTATGATATAATATGAGCATTATTTATTTAGGAGGTTCACCATGCGTTTCAGACCATGTATTGATATTCATAACGGCCAGGTTAAACAGATCATAGGCGGAAGTTTGAAAGATTCCGGTGATCATGCACGGACTAATTTTGCATCGGAAGCCGGTGCTGATTACTATGCCGGTCTATATAAGGCGGATGGACTGAAAGGCGGCCATATCATCTTGCTGAATCCGGTTACCTCCGATTACTATGACCAGACCAGAGGACAGGCGCTATCGGCGCTGCAAACATACCCGGGCGGTCTGCAGATCGGCGGCGGGATCACTGTGGAAAATGCCGCAGATTATCTGACGGCCGGGGCCAGTCATGTGATTGTAACCTCATATGTTTTTAAGGATGGAGAAATAAACTGGGAGCGGCTTGAGAAACTGGTGTCTGCAGTAGGTAAAGAACGTATTGTCCTGGATTTGAGCTGTCGGAAGAAAGACGGTGGATATTATATCATGACCGACCGCTGGCAGAAATTTACCACAGTGGAGCTCAATCCTGACACATTAAATCAACTGGCGGGATATTGTGATGAGTTTTTGGTCCACGGAGTGGATGTGGAAGGGAAGTGTTCAGGGGTGGAAAGCCAACTGGTGAAGAAGCTGGGTAGCTGGCAGCAGATTCCGGTTACATACGCCGGCGGAATCGGCAGTATAGAGGATTTGGAAAGGTTTCGGAAAGACTGCGGCGGGAATCTCGATTTTACGATCGGGAGTGCGCTGGATCTTTTTGGCGGCTCAATTGCCTATGATTTCATTAAGAGATATAATGTTAACAGTTTATAAATTAGTTGAAGATAATGCGGTATGGTGGTAAAATAAAATTTAGGTTATTCTCCGGAAGTGTCGGTTGTCTGCCATTTACAGCTTACTGACATTAAAACGGAGAACATTCTTAAGTGAAGTTAAATTCGCAGAATAAGGAGTAATTAAGCATGGGTTTAATACAAAAAATATTTGGAACGCACAGTGAAAATGAACTGAAGCGCATCAAGCCTGTTGTAGACCATATTGAAGCATTAGAGCCGGATATGCAGCGGTTATCCGATGCCGAATTAAAGGATAAGACCAGAGAATTCAAAAGTCGTCTGGTCGATGGCGAGACGCTGGATGATATTTTGCCGGAGGCATATGCAGTTGTCCGAGAAGCAGCATACCGGTCACTTGGCATGAAGCATTACCGGGTTCAGCTGATCGGTGGTATCATTCTCCATCAGGGCCGTATTGCGGAAATGAAGACAGGTGAAGGAAAGACCCTGGTGTCTACTTTGCCGGCTTATTTGAATGCCCTGTCCGGTGAAGGTGTACACATCGTAACGGTCAATGATTATCTGGCGAAGCGTGATGCTGAATGGATGGGACAGGTACATGAATTCCTCGGACTGACGGTCGGTGTTGTGCTGAATTCCATGGATAACGATGAGAGAAGAGCAGCTTATAATTGTGACATCACATATGTGACCAATAATGAACTGGGATTTGACTATCTACGTGACAACATGGTCATCTATAAAGAGCAGCTGGTTCAGCGGGGTTTGAAGTATGCTGTCATCGATGAAGTCGATTCGGTCCTGGTCGATGAGGCGCGTACGCCTCTGATCATTTCAGGACAAAGCGGTAAATCAACCAAGCTTTATGACGCCTGCGATATTCTGGCGCGGCAGTTAGAGCGCGGCGAAGCCAGCGGTGAATTCTCCAAGATGAATGCGATCATGGGAGAAGATATCGAGGAGAGCGGCGATTATATCGTCAATGAAAAGGAAAAGTCGGTCAACCTTACCGATGACGGGGTGAAGAAGGTAGAGAAATTCTTCAGTATTGACAACCTTGCCGATCCGGAGAATCTGGAGATCCAGCATAATATAGTACTGGCACTGCGGGCGCATAATCTGATGCACCGGGACCAGAACTATGTGGTTAAAGACGATGAAGTATTGATCGTCGATGAGTTTACCGGCCGTATCATGCCGGGACGCCGGTATTCGGACGGACTTCATCAGGCGATCGAAGCGAAGGAACATGTTAAGATTAAGCGTGAAAGTAAGACGCTGGCGACCATCACCTTCCAGAATCTGTTTAATAAGTTTGAAAAGAAGAGCGGTATGACCGGTACGGCACTCACCGAGGAGAAGGAGTTCCGCGACATCTACTTCATGGATGTTATTGAGATCCCGACCAACGTACCGATTCAGCGGGACGATTTAGAAGATGCTGTTTACATGACCCAGAAAGAGAAGTATCTTGCGGTCATTGAGGAAATTATTAAGGCCCATGAAACCGGACAGCCGGTTCTGGTGGGTACGATTACTATCGAAATATCAGAGCTCTTAAGTAAGATGCTGGCGAGGCATGGAATCAAGCATAATGTACTCAATGCCAAGTTCCATGAGATGGAGGCCGACATCGTGGCTCAGGCCGGTGAGCATGGTGCGGTAACCATTGCGACCAATATGGCCGGCCGTGGTACCGATATTAAATTGGATGATGAAGCGCGCTCAGCCGGCGGTCTGAAGATCATTGGTACTGAGCGCCATGAATCCAGACGTATTGACAATCAGCTGCGCGGACGTGCCGGCCGGCAGGGAGACCCGGGCGAGTCCAGATTCTATATTTCGCTGCAGGATGATCTGATGCGCCTCTTCGGTTCCGAGCGTCTGATGAATGTATTCCAGACCCTGGGAGTTCAGGAGGGCGAGCAGATTGAACATAAGATGCTTTCCAACGCGATTGAAAAAGCGCAGGAGAAGATCGAGGGTAATAACTTTGGTATCCGTAAGAATCTGCTGGATTATGATCAGGTTATGAATGAGCAGAGGGAGATCATCTATGAAGAACGCCGCCGGGTGCTTGACGGTGAGAGTATGCGTGATTCCATTTACCATATGCTCCATGAATATCTGGAAAATATTGTCGACCAGTGTGCGGCTCCGGAGGCTGATGCAGAGGAGTGGGATCTGAAAGGACTGGATGTAGAACTGCACAGCACGATTCCGGGCCTGAAACCGATCGCGTATGATGAAATAAAGAACATGGGTCAGAAAGAATTGAAGCACATGTTAAAGGAACAGGCGGTCAAGGCCTACGAAGACAAAGAAGCCGAATTCCCGGAAGCGGAGCATCTGCGTGAAGTGGAACGGGTGGTTCTGCTGCGGGTGATCGATAAGAAGTGGATGAATCACATTGATGACATGGATCAGCTGCGCCAGGGTATCGGACTGCAGGCATATGGACAGCGGGATCCGCTGGTAGAATACAAGATGCTCGGTTATGACATGTTCGGGGAAATGACCCGTGGAATTTCAGTAGATACTATCCGGACCTTATTCCATATCAAGGTTGAGCAGAAAGTGGAACGTGAACAGGTAGCCAAGGTTACCGGAACCAATAAAGATGACAGCGCTGTAAGGGCACCGAAGAAGCGTGAGGATAAGAAAGTCTATCCTAACGATCCCTGCCCCTGCGGAAGCGGAAAGAAATATAAGCAGTGCTGCGGACGTAAATAGGAAAGAGGTGAAAAAGTGGTTGAGTTAGATCAATTTAAAACAGTCCTGACCGGATATGAACAGCCACTTATTGAAATGAGGGATTCACTTTGACGTAGCGTCAAAGGAGAAACGTATAGAAGAGCTGGAGCGTAAGAGTGCCGAGTCGGGATTCTGGGATGATGCTGAAAATTCACAGAGCATTATGAAGGAATTAAGCAGCCTTCAGGAAGCGGTAAAAGAAATTAACCGGCTTTACACGCTGAATGAAGATATCGGTATCTTAATCGAGATGGCATATGAGGAAAATGATTCCGGATTAATAGTGGAAATTCAAAAGGAACTGGATGAATTCGAGGGGTTATATGAGACCCTTCGGATTCAAACCCTGTTATCCGGCGAGTATGACCGTTATGGAGCAATTGTGACGCTGCACGCAGGGGCCGGCGGAACTGAATCCTGCGACTGGGCGGGGATGCTGTACCGGATGTATAACCGATGGGCAGAAGATAAAGGATTTACAATTCAGGTGCTGGATTACCAGGATGGTGATATTACCGGGATTAAAGGGGTCACATTCGAAGTGAACGGCGAGAATGCATATGGCTATCTGAAGTCGGAAAAGGGAGTTCACCGCCTGGTGCGGATTTCCCCCTTCAATTCAGCCGGGAAAAGACAGACATCATTTGCGTCGTGTGATGTAATCCCCGATATTGAAGAAGACATCGACATTGATATCAATGAGGATGACCTGAAGACCGATACTTATCGTGCCAGCGGAGCAGGTGGCCAGCATGTCAATAAGACGTCTTCGGCAATCCGCATCACTCATCTTCCGACCGGAATCGTAGTGCAGTGCCAGAATGAACGGTCTCAGCATAACAACCGGGAAAAGGGAATGCAGATGCTGAAAGCCAAGCTGTATCTGATCAAGCAGCAGGAACAGGCTGATAAGGTATCGGACATCAGAGGTGAGGTAAAGGAGATCGGATTTGGCAACCAGATTCGTTCTTATGTCATGCAGCCCTATACGATGGTCAAGGATCACCGGACCAATGAAGAAGCGGGAAATGTATCGGCAGTGCTGGACGGCGCATTAGATCCGTTTATCAATGCGTTTTTAAAATATAGCAATAAGTAGGTTCCCGGGTTAGGAGAAGAAAATGGTAAATGTTGCGGTAATGGGATATGGAACAGTTGGTTCGGGAGTAGTAGAGGTCATCGAAACCAACGGCAAAAAGATCGATAAACGCGCAGGTATGCATGTTAAGATTAAGTATGTGCTGGATCTCAGGGATTTCCCCGGTGATCCGATTCAGGAAAAGATTATCCATGACTTTGAAACCATCATAAATGATGATGAGATCAAGATCGTAGTGGAAGTAATGGGTGGAGTGGAGCCGGCCTATACCTTTGTAAAAAGATGTCTGCAGGCAGGTAAGAGTGTAATAACCTCCAATAAGGCACTGGTAGCGAAGCATGGGGCTGAGCTTTTGGAGATTGCCCGGACGAATAATATTAATTTCCTTTTCGAAGCCAGTGTTGGCGGCGGTATTCCGATCATCCGGCCGCTGAATTCGTCACTGACGGCTGATGAGATTGAAGAGATAACAGGGATTTTAAATGGTACCACCAATTACATGCTCAGTAAGATGTTCTATGAAGATGCTGACTATGATACCGTCTTAAAAGAAGCGCAGGCCAATGGGTATGCGGAGGCCGATCCTACTGCTGATGTAGAAGGATATGATGCGTGCCGGAAGATTGCCATTCTCTCTTCGCTGGTATCAGGGCAACAGGTGGATTTTGAAGATATCTATACCGAAGGGATCAGCAAAATCACTGCTGATGATTTCAAATACGCCAAGGCAATGGGGATGACCGTTAAGCTGCTGGCAATGGCGAAGCGTGAGGGTGAGCAGTTGCAAGCGATCGTGGCACCGTTTCTGTTAGGTGTTAATCATCCGCTCTATAATGTAAATGATGTATTCAATGCTATTTTTGTCCGTGGGAATGTCCTCGGCGACGCGATGTTTTATGGCAGCGGCGCCGGTAAATTGCCGACGGCAAGCGCAGTGGTCGCCGATATTGTGGATGCGGCAAAGCATCTGCACCGTACGATTATGATCGACTGGACCAGCGAGAAGCGCAAGCTGCAGGACCGGGAGAAGATGAAACGGAAGTTCTTTGTCCGGATCAAAGGGAATGCGGAGCAATTGAAACCTGATTTGGAAGCGGATTTTGGAGAGATGAAAATTGTAAGTGCAGGATTAGATGGTGAATTTGGTTTTATAACCGGAATGATGACCGAAGGTGAATATGAAGAAAAGGCGAAAGGATATGCGGATATTGTGCATATGATTCGTGTGGAGGCTTGAGGCGTGTAGTACATTGTTAAGGGGGGGACCAAATGATGAAGGCTAAATACCGACTTGAGTTTCACTTGACCACATCGGAATCATCAATGTGAGTAAGCAGGCAACTTCCGGAGGCAAGCATGCCATAATTGATTTCGGCGATAAACTTTGGTATTTGTAGTAGAATTAATATAAGGAATCTCCTTTTTTTGTTTAGTCAGATTATTGTGTCGTTACTTTAATTTTACTACAAAGGAAAGTGTGATTCCTTATTTTATGGAAAATAGTCAAAACTTTTTTGTTTCGCGTTGAAAACGCGGAAACTCAAGCTGTTTTTTAGTTGTAAAAATATGGGATTAATGGTATAATGTTGAAAATTGTCAGATTAGGAGATATAAGTATGCCATTAAAAAGTAATCTTGATAGTGCAACGTTAAGAAGTGGGGCTATTTTATCAAATGCAGAAAGTGTGGCAGAGTCGGTGGAAACGATTCGGTATGATGAAATCACCGATACCAATCCCAATGCTCAGATGCGGTCCAGCTATCATTCGATTCATGATTATTGTGCC
>Ga0153972_1000594_pt1 | contig 11655 bp, 9 predicted proteins | sample TSGA056MetaG_FD_104732 | JGI IMG/M metagenome (GOLD analysis project Ga0153972, IMG submission 104732) | Attine ant fungus gardens microbial communities from Georgia, USA - TSGA056 MetaG | ecosystem: Host-associated > Fungi > Mycelium > Unclassified | place: USA: Georgia, George L Smith State...
AGATTTGGAGCAATGGGATTCCCTGGCACATGTTATGCTGATTGGAGAACTGGATAACCGGCTGGGTATTGCCATCCCGCTGGACGAAGCGGTGGAAATTTCCTCTGTAAGGGAGATTTATGACCTTGCCGGCCTATTGAATTAAAGTCTGCTGAAGCGGACATGGGGTATAAAAAAATGGAAGTAATCCTGAGATCCATAACGGAAAGTGACTTGGAAGATATTATGCGGTGGCGGATGGACAAAGAAATTACCCGTTACATGAATACGGATCCGCAGCTGACCTATGACGGCCAATTGAAATGGCTTGCCTCCGTCAGGCTAAACGATGATGTCCGGTACTGGCTGATAGAAGTCGGGGGGGAGCCGGCCGGAGTAATTAGTATAAACGGCATTTTGAATCCCAACGGGCATGTAGCCTGGGCTTATTACATCGGGGAAAAGCGGCTGCGCAGCATGAAAACGGCGCTGTCTCTGGAAATGAGTCTTTATGATTATGTCTTCGGAGTGCTCCACAAGGAAGCCCTGGATGGCGATATCTTTACGCTGAATCGCGGGGTGATTCAGCTGCATCTGCTGTGCGGCAGTAAAATTGTGGAAGAAAAGAAGAACCACATCTGTAAAGGGGGAATTTATTATGATGTTACCTTTATGCGGATGACGGCCAGGAACTGGGAAGAGCTGCGGCATATCAAAAAATACGAGAAAATAGAGTTCCCCGAACCGGAAAGGACAAAAAAAGAATGAAAAAAGAAATTACAATTGCCGGCAAAACTATCAGTAAGGATGCTCCGGTATTCATCATCGCGGAAATGTCCGCCAATCATCAGATGGATTTTGAAAAAGCGGTGGCTATTATGCAGGCGGCCAAGGATGCCGGTGCGGATGCGATTAAGGTTCAGACCTATACGCCGGACACCATTACCCTGGATAGTGATGACAACTGCTTTCAGATTACCCAGGGTACCATCTGGGATGGAACCACCCTTCATAAGCTTTACCAGACCGCCTACACACCCTGGGAGTGGCAGAGGAAATTAAAGGAGATTGCCGGGGAAATGGGTCTGCTCTTTTTTTCATCTCCCTTTGATCTTTCCAGTGTTGATTTCCTGGAAGAAATCGGGATACCGGTATATAAAATAGCTTCTTTTGAAATTCTGGATATTCCTTTGCTTAAGAAAATTGCCAAGCTGGGGAAACCGATGATTATCTCAACGGGAATCGCTCACCTTTCCGATATTGAACTTGCCCTTGCCACTTGTCGGGAAGCCGGTAATGAACAGGTGATCTTGCTGAAATGTACTTCCGCGTATCCGGCGCCGGTTGAAGACAGCAATCTGCTGACTATTCCCAACATGGCGGAAACGCTGGACTGCCTTGTGGGTCTTTCCGACCATACCATGGGATGTGCGGCGGCAACTGCGGGTGTGGCACTCGGTGCTAAAGTGGTGGAAAAGCATTTGACGCTCAGACGGGCCGATGGCGGTGCGGACGCCGCTTTTTCCATGGAACCGGAGGAATTCAAGGTAATGTGTGAGAATATCCGGGCGGTGGAAAAAGCCCTGGGACGTGTAACCTACGACCTGACTTCCAAGCAGTTAAAAAGCAGGGAGCATGGCCGAAGTCTTTTTATTGCCAAAGATATGAAGGCCGGTGAAGTGTTTACCCCGGAAAATCTGCGTTCCGTCCGTCCGTCGGCCGGTCTGCATACAAAATATTATGAAAAACTGCTGGGAAAGAAGATTAATCGGGAAGCTAAGCTGGGTACCCCCATGTCATGGGAATTGGTGGATTTTACCTGAACTGCGGCCATATTATGAGCGGAGGATGGAAAGGAATATTATGTATCTGATACGTGCGGATGGGAATGCCCGAATTGGCGCCGGACATTTGATGCGCTGTCTGACTGTTGCGGATGCCGTTTTGGAGCGGCAGGATATCTTGTTTGTTTGTGCTGATTTGCAGTCCGCCAAGGTAGCGGAAAGCAGGGGATATCGGACTAAAGTGATTGGCACTGATTATAGGGAGATGGAAGCGGAGCTGCCTTTTTGGGAAAAGCATTGGGAAGGGGAGCGGCTTGTAATGGATCAGGAACAGGCGGAAATTATGCTGGTGGACAGTTATCAGATAACCGACAGATATCTTTTATGGTTCCGGGATAAGCTGCCGGTCATTATTATGGATGATATGGGCCGTCATGCGTATCCTGCCGCCGGGGTGGTTAATTATAATGCCTTTGCCAAAGAAGATAACTACCTGAAGTTATATGACGGTACAAATATCCCTTATTTTATCGGCCCCCGTTATGCTCCGGTGGGAAAGCAGTTTATCGCTGCCGGGTATCAGGTCAGGAAAGCGGTGGGAAATATTTTGATTACCGCCGGGGGTGGAGATATTTTTAACATTTCCGGTAAAATCCTGGAAGCGATATACGCTCCCGGAGTGCATTTTCATGTGGTCAGCGGCAGATTCAACCCTTATTTTGAATTATTAAAGCAATGGGAAAGTAATCACGGTAATGTTCATATATACCATGATGTGAAGGATATGGCGGCACTGATGGAGATCTGCGACCTTGCCGTTACAGCCGGCGGAACAACGGTTTATGAATTGGCGGCGATGGGAGTACCCTTTATTTGTTTTGCCTATGCGGACAATCAGCAGCAGCTGACCGGATATATCAATGATACCGGCATGGCAGGTTACGGCGGCGATTACCGGGCGGAACCGGAAGCGACCCTTTTACAAATTGCGCGGTTGTGTAAAGCGTTGAGCGCTGACTATAACCGCCGCCGGGCGATGTCCGCACGGGAGCGGGAAATGATAGACGGCTCAGGTGCCGGACGGCTGGCCGATATCATCAGGAACTTTAATAAGTACAGAAGGAAACCGTATGGACACGGGAGGTATCCGCCTTAGCAATTCTTTGTGTCTTGTTATTGATAACGCACCACTTCAAAACGGGAAAGCGATACGGGCTCACCTTCCGATATTCCGGCTTTCTGACGGGCAATCCGGATCTGATCCTTAACCGTATCCACCCCGGGTAAATCGGGCAAAAGCACCCCTTTTTTCCGGCCATGTGTGACAATTATTCCATATTTCTTAACATCCAACGCAGCTTCGCTTTCCACCGGTTCCGGTTTACTTAATACATCCACACTATATTCCAGGTATGACAGCTCATCTGCGCGGATTGGTGAAAAACGCGGATCCTTTGTTCCGGCCCTGACGGCATTGACCATGATTTCTTCAGCAATATTAACTCTGGAGGGCAGGGAGGTTCCAATGCATCCCCTTAAATTGCTTTCTTTTTTTATTGAAATAAATACCCCGGAACGCTCCGTATAGAAGTTTTTTGGCAGGCCCTCCGGCAGTCTGGGAAGCTGTCTGTTCTTAATATAATATTCCAACGAATACCTGGCCAGGCGTACATGATGACTTTCTGTTTCCATGCTTTTCTCCAGCCGCAGAAGTTCGGCTTCTACGGATTTGTCCAAAATAGCCCGTTCGGCACTGTATCTGTAGGGAAGAAAGGAAGCCACCCCATAACCTACACCAAATGGCCCTTCGTAGGACAGCAGTTCGCTTTTTACTTCCTTGCGATCCAGGGCGCCGGCCATAATCACAAATGACCTTAAACCACACTCGGCCGCTTTTTCCAAAAAAGGATCCTCAAATTGAAGAAACCGCAAAAAGTCACCGTATTCCATCGCCTCGGTAACAAGCTTGTCGAAGGTTTCTCCTTCCTGGGCATATCCATTAGATCCGTTGGGGAGAAGCTTATGGGATAAATCTCCGCTGGCGATAAAAACCGTATTCCGCTCAAGCGTCTGAACCGTTTCCGCGATACACATCCCAAATCGGTAATGCATCTGCAGGGAAAGTCCGGATAATCCGATACGCACCAGCTTATAATCCTTATATAACTGATTGATAAAATAAAGGGGGATCATCGTTCCATGGTCAAGCTCGGGGGACTTTTCGCCAACAAAGCCGGCCGGGATGCCCTGTCGGGCGGCATGTTTCACCAGACAATCCGCCACTTCTTCGTCGTATTCCACCGTTATTGCCACATTCTTTGCCCGATATTCACTAAAATCACCTTTGGCATGACTGCCCGGTGAGATATGAAAATAATCCAGATACATTGCACTATGGGGGGAAGTCAGAATAATCGTTGACGGCTTCAGGCGTGCTATCTGCATAGCACACTTTTGATAAGCAGCCATTGTCTTTTGTATTTCGGCTTCCCGTCCCTTGCCGATTTCTGGTATGATAACCGGCGGATGGGGAACAATAAAACCTCCTGTAATCGACATATGCTACCTCCTTAAAAAGTGTCGGTCGGCGGATCTCTTTGTCTTAAGTATACCACAAGCAGGACAATCCCGGAATGGAAATTCTCGTGGGAAAGCTTCTTTATTCGTGGATTATTGGGAAATTTCGCGGTACGTGCGGCAGCGGGGTAGGACTGTCTGATTTATCAATAAAAAATCATTGACAAAATTACGTCAAAGTTTCATAATTAGTTTGATAGAGAACAGTTCCAAAGTAAACTAAGCACCCCAGTATTTTAATCCCGCGAGCTATAAGCAAAATGTAGGAAAGCAAGCGCTCCTTCACTTTGCGAATGCCGATATTTTAGCGAGGTAATCATGTACATCCTGTTTGAAATGCTGACAGTATTCTATAAATACAAAAGATTGTATGAAAGAAGATGCTGTGAGATCATGAAGAAAAATGATCTGCGAATATCGGATCTGGATATCTTGTTTTTTATTGCCAATTCCGGGCGGAAGAATCTTGCAAAAGATATCGTTGACATAGGTATGTCCAAGGCAAATGTTTCAAAGTCGGTAGATCATCTGCATCAAAAGAAACTGGTAGTCCTTTCTGAGGATCCGGAAGACAGAAGATGCATCCATATTGAAGTGGCTAAGGAAGCAGCCCCCCTGATTGGGGAGATTACCGCAATTCGGGAAGAGCTGGCAAGAAATCTGTTAGATGGAGTGAAACAGGAAGATGAGACTGTTATTGTTAAAGTAATGCAGCAAATCGGGGATAACATCAATATGGAGCTGTTGAATCTCTCATAAAAAGCATGAAGCTGTTAAAATTCAGCCTTCGGCTAAACTGCAACAAGTTTCACTGCGCAGGCATGTAGCATGTAGAGTGCTTGAATATTATTTAAGAAGGAGGGTAATATATGGTTCAGGAAAAGAACAATCTGTCAGAATATGCCAGAATGTGTGTGGAAGCGGATAAAATCGATTTGGCACGGTTTGATGAATACGGAGTGAAAAGAGGACTTCGTGATAAGAACGGTAATGGCGTGCTGGCGGGATTGACTAATATATCCAGAATTGATGCTTTTAAAGTGGTAGACGGTCAGAAGGTTCCGTGTGAGGGCAGACTTTGGTATCGCGGTTATGACTGTATTGAGTTGGTAAAAGGTTTTGAAAAGAAGCGATACGGTTTTGAAGAGATTGCTTATCTGCTCCTTTTCGGGAAGCTTCCCAATGAAGAAGAGCGGCATGACTTTAGTAAGCTGCTGGCAAAACAGCGGACGCTGCCCACAAATTTTACCCGGGATGTCATAATGAAAGCACCAAGCAATGACGTTATGAACAGCTTGACCCGAAGCGTACTTACACTTGCTTCTTATGATAAGAAAAGCGCTGATACTTCGATTGAAAACGTTCTGAGCCAGAGCATCGCGCTGATCAGTGTATTCCCTATGTTGGCTGTTTATGCTTATCACGCGTATAATCATTATGAAAACGATGAAAGCATGTATATACATAGGCCCCAGAAGAAGCTTTCCACCGCAGAGAATATTCTGCTGATGCTTCGGCCTAATAAGAAATATACCGAACTGGAGGCAATGGTGCTGGATACCGCGTTGGTACTGCATATGGAGCACGGCGGCGGTAACAACTCGACCTTTACCACCAGAGTGGTGACTTCATCCGGTTCAGATACTTATTCCGTGATTGCGGCGGCATTATCTTCCCTAAAAGGACCCAAACACGGCGGCGCTAACTGCAAGGTTGTGGAAATGATGCAGGATATCAAAGCCAATGTGTCCGACTGGGGAGACGAGGATGCCATCCGCAATTATCTGGAACGGATCCTGAATAAAGAAGCCTTTGATAAAAAAGGTTTAATTTATGGCATGGGTCATGCCGTATATTCCCTTTCCGATCCCAGGGCTCAGGTTTTTAAAGAATTTGTAAAGGATTTGGCTTTATCCAAAGGCAGGGACAAGGATTTTGCCCTTTATTCCATGATTGAACGGCTAGGGCCGGAGATCATCTCCAAGAAGGCCCGGATTTATAAAGGGGTAAGCGCCAACGTGGATTTCTATAGCGGTTTTGTTTACAGTATGCTGGAGATTCCGTTGGAATTGTTTACACCGATATTTGCCATTGCCAGGATCGTGGGCTGGAGCGCCCATCGGATTGAGGAATTGGTGAATATGGATAAAATTATCCGTCCGGCGTACATGAGTGTGATGCAGGAACTGGAATATGTAGATATAAATGAAAGAAACTGAGATAACAGTGTGAGCAGTATCGCTGCCGCGGCGTGTTTGGAAGGTGGTGGAAATGTCGGGGACACTCATTGATTACCTAAAAGAATACGGAGACTGCCCGTTTACCCAACGGCCGATGAATGATGTGGACAGTCTGGCTTTATGCCAGCTGTCCTATTTGAAATTTGACGGTCTGGTGCCGATGCTGAGGGAAAATAAGCGTTCTGTGGCGCTTGGGGAATTGAGTGAACATGCCGATTATGATAGGTTGTTTTCGGATGAGCGTTTTGAAAAGGAGAATCGGGCCTTGTTTGAGACAATGGTCTCTGGCCGGCGCTACCGCAATCTAAAAATGAATAGCTATATTAATTTAATTGAAATGGAATGGGAAACACAGTTTTCCGCCCTTACTTTTTTCCTGGAGGACGGAACGGTTTATATTGCCATTCGGGGAACCGATGAGTCGATTGTCGGCTGGAAAGAGGATTTTAACATGGCGTTTTTATCTCCGGTTCCCGGGCAAGTATGTAGTGTGAAATATCTGAATATTGTTTCCCGCAGTATCAGAAAACCGTTTTATCTGGGCGGACATTCCAAAGGAGGGAATTTAGCGGTTTATGCGGCCATGAAATGCCTGCCTTCCGCGCAGGATCAGATTTTGAAGATTTATAGTATGGACGGGCCCGGTTTCCGGCCGGAGGTACTAAAAAGCTGTGGATATGACCGGATTGCGGATCGGGTGGTGAAGATTATGCCCCATTCGTCTTTGATTGGCATGTTGTTTGAGAGTAATACCAATTATCAGGTGGTTGAGAGCAAAACCTTTGGACTGGCCCAGCATGATCCCTTTACCTGGTTGGTGAAGAATGGAGAATTCTGCCAGGTGGACGATATTTATCAGGGCAGTAAATTTTTGGATAATACATTAAATGAATGGATCCTTTCTTTGCAGGAAGATCAGCTGCGCCTTTTTGTGGACACGCTTTATCAGGTGATTTCCGCTTCAAAGGCGGAAGATTTGATTGAATTTACCCAGGATTGGAAAAGGAACATGAACCTGGTAATTACTGCCTTAAAAGAAGTCGACGAGGGAACTAAAAAAATCCTGAAAGGGATTATTAAATCACTTTTTTCATTAACCACCCAGCGTTTCCGCGAAGGACTCAGCTCCAGGAAGCAGAAACCAAAGAAACAAAATAAGCAAGAAGAGGCCCACCCATAGTGGTGGTTCTTTTTTTGTCCAGACGCTCCGGATGCCATTGAACGCCGAAAACCGGCAAGGATTCATGAGTAATGCCTTCCACGCAATGATCCCGGGGACACCACTGAACAGCTTTCAGATTTTGACCCAGATGTTTCAGTCCTTGGTGGTGAGCGCTGTTTACCTCCAACTCCGTGCCGTAAATATCCGCGAGAAAAGAAGCTTCTTCGATATTGGTGAAATGATATTGATCTTCCCCGTTGTAGGCGTGGATTGCGGAAGCGGACAGGTCCTGGATAATGCCGCCGCCAAAGGCCACATTAATAACCTGCATCCCTTTACAGATACCCATAACCGGCAGCCGGTGGCTGATGGCGTATTCAAGCGCCTGGAATTGAATAATATCCAGCTCCGTGTCAATATTGCGGGAGCCGTTGTTATGTTCTCCAAAAAAAACCGGGGTGATGTCACCGCCGCCGGGCAGGACGATGCCGTCACAGGATGCCAGGATCCCGATGGAAAGGGTAGTAACCGGTTCAGCCGGTATCGTGGATATATATTTAACATAATTACGGGTATCTTTCTCACGGCCAACGATGGCTATTTTCATAAAACTACCTTTCTTGGCATAAAGCATTCTTGTTTATGATATGTTTTCATTTTAACAGAAATTACAGATATTAAGAATTTCTTAGAAAATTAATGTAAAAAGGAATTGTTATTTTGAGTCTGTTATAATAGAATGTACAGAAGGAAGAGGTTATATATGAATAAGATCCAAGACAGAATATTAAATCCCTTATTACATAAAGTAGTATTATTACAGAAATTTATCGGCGGACATGAACGTATGGTTTCTTATTTGGCAATGCTGATATGTCCGATCATCACGTTTTACTTATTTGATCTGTATACCCATAATCCGTTCCAGTCTATGGATTTCAAAACACAGGTACTGAATATAGTTTTTTATGAGCTTTTAGGTGTCCTGTTACTGGGTATTATCCGGTATTTGCGCATCGCGCTGATGCTGCAGAGCAGCTTTTTCATGATAGTGGGTCTGGTGAATTATTATGTGCTTAATTTCCGTTCCGCCCCGATTATGCCATGGGATGTTTTTTCCATTTCCACGGCGGCAAGTGTGGCGGATAATTTTAATTACACCCTGGAAAAAGAGACAGTAATATTACTGTTCTCTTTTGTTATACTAATTTTTATGGAAAGTAAAGTGAAGCTGGTGCTTCCTAAGCGAAAGCAGCCAAGACTTATGATGATTGCGATGGCGGTTATGCTGTTATGGGGGTATACCGGTTTAGTGCAGAATGATTCCTTTATTTCCCAGTTTGGGTTATATGATAAATTATTCACGCCCACGGTCATGAATCGCCGGGATGGTAATATTGTGGCATTTCTGATGGAATTGGAATATTTAAAGGTGGAGAAGCCGGCGGGCTATTCTTCGGAAGCCGCCGCCGCTATGCTGGCTGAATATGAATCGGAGGAGTTTGTTTCAGCTTTTGCCGGGTATGAAGGGGAAGAAACCGCCGCAGCGCTGGAAGCTCAGGAAAGTAATAAGCGTCCCAATATTATTGTTATTATGGATGAGGCTTTTTCGGACTTGTCCGTACTTGGCGAATTGAATCCCAATAAGGACTATATGCCCTTTATCCATAGCCTGCAGCAGGGGGCGGACAATACCGTGACCGGTTATCTGCATGTTTCTGTGCTGGGCGGCAATACGGCCAACACGGAATTTGAGTTCCTGACCGGGCATAGTATGGCGTTTTTGCCGGCGGGCAGCATCCCTTATCAGCAATATGTGAATGATGAAATGGATTCGCTGCCCTCTTACTTAAAATCCCTGGGTTACCGCACCGTGGCAATGCATCCTTACAATGCCGGCGGCTGGGAAAGAGACAGTGTATATCCTTTGCTGGGGTTTGATGAGTTTTTATCGCTGGATGATTTTACCGGCGTCTGTAAAGTTCGGAACTATGTGGCGGATGAGGCCTGTTTTGATAAAATAATCAATATTTTTGAAGAAAAGGAATCGGATGATGCGCTTTTCCTTTTTAATGTGACCATGCAGAATCATAGTGGTTATGATGAGGATTTCGCGAACTTTGATGTGGATATTAGCGCTTCGGATGCTTCCTCTAAACGGCTTGACCGATATTTGTCCTTAATAAAGCTAACGGATCAGGCATTAGAAGAATTGATATCTTATTTTGAACAGGTGGATGAAGATACCATAATTCTGTTTTTCGGGGATCATCAACCGGCCGCTTATGTCAGTAACCCGGTGCTTCGGGCAAACGGAAAGGATCCGGATGCCTTAACGGACGAGGAAATTCTGCTTCATTACCGGGTACCTTATGTTATTTGGAGTAATTTTGAAATCGAGGCCGGAACGGATAATGAAACCAGTTCCAATTATCTGGCGGTGGACATTCTGGAATATTGTGGTTTGCCGCTGCCGGCATATCAGAGTTTTTTGAAAAAACTGCGTCAGACGAATCCGGTAGTCACCGGGATGCAGGTGATTCAAAACAGTGATGCCGATATTGCGGACGAAGCATTAAATGCTTATAATCGTATACAATATTATTTGATGTTTGGCAATAAGCGCAGCAGCAACTGATACCGGATGGAAAGGGAAGTATAAATGGGTTTAACGGGTAAAAGTATAAAGAATACCAGGATAAGGAGGCATCTGCCAGACTTAACAAGCTGGCAGAGAGCGGGCTTGTTTTTAGCATTTTTATTACCTTTTACGATTATGCTTGTGCTGTTTATGGTAAATGGGATCTATCCCTTTGGCGGCAGGAGCTTTCTTTTTTCTGATATGTATCATCAATATATGCCTTTTTTCAGTGAATTTATTCATAAGATCAAGGCCGGCGAAGGACTGAGTTACTCTTATAATGTTGGAATCGGTTCCAATTTCCTGGCATTATATGTGTACTATCTGTCCAGTCCCCTGCACCTTTTGATGTTTCTGTTTCCGGAAGCTTACTTAATGGAATTCATGAGTTATCTGGTAATTATCAAAATTGGTTTGTGCGGACTGACCAGTGCCGTTTATCTGCGGAAGCGCTTTCAAACCAAGGATTTATCGGTGTTGATATTCTCCACTATCTATGCCTTATCAGGCTTTATGGCCGCCTATAACTGGAATATCATGTGGCTTGACTGTGTTATTCTGCTGCCGCTAATTCTGTTGGGACTGGAACGGTTGGTGAAAGAAGGCCGCTGCCTGTTGTACTTAGTCACACTGGGCCTATCCATTTTTACCAATTACTATCTCTCCATTATGATTTGTATTTTCCTGGTACTTTATTTTGTAGTATTGTTGCTTACGGAAAAAAGGAGCATAAAGATAATCCGGAATTTTGTGCTCTATTCCTTGTTGGCCGGCGGATTGGCAGCCGTGCTGCTGGTACCGGAGGTATGTGCGCTGATTAAGACCGATTTTGGTGAAATGAATTTCCCGGAGACGGTGAAATCTTATTTTTCCGTATTGGATATGCTGGCAAGACATATGATGTGTATTCCTGCTGAGCGGGGATTGGATCATTGGCCAAATATTTACAGCGGTGTTATCACGTTCCTGCTGATCCCCATGTATGCTATGAATCAACGGATTCCGATCCGAAAGCGGTTTGCCCAATTGGCGCTGGCAGGGGTGCTGCTGATAGGATTTTCCACGAATATTTTGGATTTTATCTGGCATGGGATGAATTATCCGGATTCTCTGCCGGCCAGACAATCCTTTATTTATATTTTTTTAATCCTGAATATGTGCTTTGAGGCGTTTCGCTATATGGATGACATGGAGGGGCGGCATATCTTGTATGGGTACCTTATATCCGTAGGGTTTTTGCTGTTCAGTGAAAAATTTATTGAAAAAGAAGAT
>Ga0153972_1000598_pt1 | contig 11628 bp, 10 predicted proteins | sample TSGA056MetaG_FD_104732 | JGI IMG/M metagenome (GOLD analysis project Ga0153972, IMG submission 104732) | Attine ant fungus gardens microbial communities from Georgia, USA - TSGA056 MetaG | ecosystem: Host-associated > Fungi > Mycelium > Unclassified | place: USA: Georgia, George L Smith State...
ATTTGGATTAAGCGAAAGAAAAAGCCCCGTAGCTATTGAAGCTACAGGGCTTTTCTATGGCAGCGGGAGAAGGATTCGAACCCTCACATACAGAGTCAGAGTCTGCTGTGCTACCCTTACACAATCCCGCTTTGGTTATTGACACGAGGAGCACCTATAACTTATGCACTCCCAACAGGTATTATACCGCGATTCCGCCAAATGTCAAGTATTTTTTGTCCGCCAACACTGCCTGTTCTTCTTCAGATATGTGATGAAATGAAGGGGCAAAGCGTGAAATGGCCCGCGCCGGAGATGTCCGCCTTTTTCGTCTTTAAAAAAGTGGAGGCGTGATGCCCTCGCATGATCGCACATTAGTTGAAGCCGATATGCTTTTGCACCGCTTTATAGGCGTAAACCGAAAACCTGCGGCCCTTTTTTCCCGGCAGATTGACCGCCCGGCCCAGAAGCCCATGGCGGAGATAGAAGTAGGTGCGGCGGTCCTTCTCCTTCAAATATTTCCAAAGCGCCTTCTTTTTCTCCAGATTTGCATCGGTTTCGGATAAAATTAGCATGATCGAGGCAATGGTCATGTTGATATCCAGATAGCTTCGCATATAGCGCCGAAGCTTTGCATCGGAAATCCGTAGGCCGCTGAAGGTGTCGATCATGATACGGGTGACCCGGAGCTGTTGATCTACCCGCCGGATCATGACCTGCTCGTTGACGGACTGGTCCGCCCGGCCGATGTAGTAGCGGTAAAAATCCACATTTAGGTAATACAGGGTTTTCACATAGGGCAGCGGCGCATAGACAAACAGGTTGTCCACATAAAAGGTATGCTCCGGCAGCTTGAGTCCCGCGTCCCGCAGAAGCCGGGTCCGGTAAATGACGGAATGCATCAGGATATACTGCCCTTTACGAAGGTTCTTCGCCTGCTCCCAGGTAAACAGCTCCTTTTCAGGGAAAGCGGACGAATACTCGATCACGGTCTTATTTTTCTTCCCCTCTTTTTCGTAAACATAATTACAGATCAGCATGTCCAGCTGCTGCGGTCCGGCAAGCAGACGGCGCAGGGTTTCAAGCACCTGGGTGTAGGCGCCTTGCTCTACCCAGTCGTCGCTGTCAACAACCTTGAAAAATATGCCCTTCGCGTTTGCCAGCCCCGTGTTGAGCGCTCCGCCATGACCCGCATTTTTTTGATGTACCACTCGAACCAGGTCCGCGTGGGCGGCTGCGTAGCGATCCGCAATCTGAGCGGTATTGTCCGTTGACCCGTCGTTCACAATGATGATTTCGACCTCCTCCCCGCCGGGAAGCAGGGAGTCGATACAGGCCTCCATATAATCCTGGGAATTGTAGCAGGGAATCACGATGCTCAGCAGCTTCATTCACTTGTCCTCCGGCATAATATTCCGCGTCCCGGCACCGCCCCGGCACCATTGGAGGGAATCGGAATTTCTATAGTAACGTATGAGCCAGGCGCAGGGCCTTGTCCACCATGGCGTCGATGTTATAATACTTATACTCCGCAAGTCTGCCCAGCAGATGCAGGTTTTTATACGGGGCCAGCGCCCGGACGTACCGCGCATACAGGGCTTCATTTTCGGAATTCATGATCGCGTAATAGGGGAGCTGCCCCGGCGCGCCTGTGTATGCCCTGGGATACTCCTTCGCGATTGTCGTTCCCGGTGCGTGCTGTCCGGTCAGGTGCTTGAATTCCGTAATTCTGGTAAATGGCTCGCTAACCGTATAATTGACAACGGCACGGCCCTGATAATCCGGCATATCGTAATGCTCAAAGGCAAAATCCAGGGAGCGGTACGGCAGGGGACCGAACCGGCTGTCCAATAGCTCGTCCACGGGTCCGGTATAGATCACGGGCCGGTCAAAGGAGGCATCGTCCAGGGTGACACCGCCTTCGGTTAAGCGAAGCCGGGCTTTTGCGTCGGTATTCAGCTGTACCGTGATGTTCGGATGGGTCAGAAGCGCTTCAAAAAGCCTTGCATACCCTTCCAGCGGGACACCCTGCCAGGGGTCGTGAAAATATCGGTCGTCCCGGGAGATGACGATGGGCACCCGTCCCGTTACCTCCGGGCTGATCTCCTCCGGCGTCTGGCCCCACTGCTTCATGGTGTACCGCAGGAAAACCGTTTCATAGACGTAATCAGCCAGCGCAACCAGCTCCGGGTCCTGAACGGCCCGCAGCTTCAGGATCGGGACGCGGGCGCCATCCCCAAACAAGGCCCGCAGCTTTGCCTCCAGCCGCGCCGCTTTTTCCCCGTCATAAACCATGTGAAGCGCATTCAGGTTAAACGGAACCGGAAGCAGCCGATCCCCCACCCGTGCCGCCACCTTATGTTCAAAGGCGTGCCACCGGGTAAACCTGGACAAATAGGCATACACATGCGAAAGCTCCGTATGAAATATATGTGGCCCATATAAATGGACCAGCACCCCGTATTCATCGGGCGCGTCATAACAGTTGCCGCCGATATGCCCCCGCTTTTCCAGTACGCTTACCCGGAGACCGCCCCGCTCCGCAAGCTCCCTGGCAATAACACTTCCGGCGATTCCGGCCCCAATCACAACACAATCCGTCATGCGTTCTCCTCTTCGGCCGCCCATCTGATGGCGCAGAGCCGCTTTTTCAATTGCATATTATAGCACGGAGATGCCCAAACATGCAATGCATGAATTCCTGAATTCGACAAATTAGGCTTATAAAGAAGACAGACCGTCCGCCACGGCGCGGGCGGCCTGTCTTCTCCGCATGAGGGATTCATTACGATTTTATCGGGCTCATTTCTGCGTTGGCGGAAGAATTTCCATGTTCGTAAACCGCCTCGACGATACAAGAAGAGGGCTGCCGCACCTTGTTTTGTGCGGCGGACCTCCAGCTATATTGGTTTTTTAGAGGTGCCCTTAAAATACCTTGATTTCCAAATTTCCGCTGATGGTGTCCACATTCCATTGCGCCTGGCCGCCGGTAACGACCGGAATCTCGCTGGAGAGTGTTCCGGAAATGGAGTCAAAGGATACGATCAGTTTGTCCGTATCGGGTATGGTAAGGGTGACTCTGCCGGAAGTGGTGTTGATATTCAGGTGCGCCGGCGTGATGGCGCTTTCGATTTCTACGCTGCCGGAAATGCTGTCGGCGTCCACCTGCGAGAAGCTGCCCGTCAGTGAAAGTCGGCCGGAGGCGGTGCCCAGCCTAACGCTGCCCGCAGTCGTATCCTTAAATTCCACATTCCCTGAAACCGTGTCGGCATCCAATTCTACCAGCATACAGTATTCTCCATGAACCGTGCCGGAGGCCGTATCAAGAGACAGGGTGTCGGCGTTCATATCGGCAACGCGGATTTCGCCGGAGACGGTATTCAAGCGCACCTGACTTGCCTTGATGCCGTCCAGCGTGACCGCGCCGGAGGCGGTGTCCGCTTCCAGGGTGTTCGCCCCGATATCCGTCACGGTTATACTGCCGGAAATGGTGTCCGCCCGCAGAAGCGTCAGCGATGCGGCCAAGGCTTCCGGTACGAATATATCCAGCTTTTTCTCAGGCATTTTGGACCAAAAGGCAATTTGCTTCTCCCGGTAATGGATGATAAGCGTGCCGTTTTGAACCACATAGTACAGCGCTTCATCGGCCTCCAGCGCCCGCCGGGCATATTCAGAAAAGGTGATCTCCGTGCCGTCGTAGGGTGTGATCGCAACATCCCCGGCGTACCATTCAACGGCAATGCCGGACACCTCTCCGGCGGGGGCGGTGTAGCTGCCGCGCGCTTCAAAGGGGCCGCTCAGGGCTTCGATCCCCCCAGTGAAGGAAAATCCGGTGCCCGTACGGATTCCAAACAGATTCCCGGTCAAGCCCCATACCGCAAGCCCGATGAGGGCCGCTGCGCAAATGCCCCAGCACACAATGGTCACGGTTCTGATTTTGCTTCGCCGCATAGAGATCGGCACCTCATTTCTTTGTGATGAAGATGATATTGATAAACGCCTCGGCGGCGGCGGCCACAACAAAGACGACCCATGTAATGTGCCATGCCGTAGTTGTAAAGCTGATTACGAAATATAGGGCGACGGTGACGCTCCAAAGGGCCATGGAAATCGCGCGGCGCAGGGTTTTCCTGTCGGATTTTTCCGACTGCCACTCCCGAAACTCCTCCACCATGGTGTCCTCTTTCCGGATGTATTTAGGCTTCGTCATATTGTTGTAGACCAGGATTCCTGTGGCCGCCGCGACTGTAATGAGAAAACCCACGGCGCTCCAATTCTCCCCAAACCAATCAAAAACGAGTCCCGAAATTGGTGATAAAATATAGAGCATAACCGCAACTGCGGTCAGCAAAGCGGATTTTTGCCTTGCCTTTTCATGGGTTTCAAGATCTGCCATTTCAAATTCCTCCAAATCCACGATGAGTTCCGTAACGTCCCCGATGCCGGTGACGGCAATGCCGAAGGCCGCTTCCTCGCTTTTTCCTTCCGTAATCAGATCGTTATACTTTTCCGTCAGGTTTTGCAGCATTTCTTCCTTCAATTCCAGCGTTTTTCTGTTGCGCGGCGCATCTGAGAAAAGCGCGTCTATGTGCTGTCTGAGTTTATCCTCCATCCGTTTCTTCCTCCCTGCTAATCAGCCTGTCAATCAGCGATTTCGCCTTGTCCCATTCCGCAGCGAGTCGCAGATACGCTTCCTTCCCCTGTTCCGTGATCCGGTAGTATCGGCGGCGCGCGCCTGTGGCTTCGTCCCCCCAATAGGACACGATACAATGGTTTTCTTCCAGCCGCCGGAAGGCGGAGTACAACGTCGCCTCTTTCAACTCATACTGGTCGTCGGTCTTTTTCCGGATGGCCTTGTTGATTTCATAGCCATAGCTGTCCTTGCTGAACAAATGAGCAAGAATGATTGTTTCCGTGTGGCCTCGAATTAAGTCGGATGCGATTGGCAAGGTATCACCTCCTGAGCAATACTTCCGTCATTGCAGTTATAGAGTATCATAATATACTTCGTCTGTCAAGGTATATTTTTAAGCAAATAAAAAAATTTTTTTCTTCCGGCGGCCTATATGGGAAAAGAAATGGCATAAACCCGCAGTTTGTGTTATAATGTCAAAATCGCGGCCATATCGCTGGGCGGACCGTCGCAAAACCGCCGATTCATACGGAAAAGGAGCATCCCGTGGAATTAACGACGCTTTATGAAGCCTGTCTGAACTGCTGCAAATGTCCCCTGGGGAAGATCCGCGCCAATCTGGTCTTCGGCGTGGGAAATCCCAATGCCGACGTTCTGTTTGTGGGGGAAGGCCCCGGTCAGCAGGAGGATTTGAAGGGAGAGCCATTTGTGGGCCGGGCCGGCCAGCTGCTGGACGATATGATGAAAATTATCGGCCTTGACCGAGAAACGGTCTATATTGCCAATATTGTCAAATGCCGCCCGCCCCAGAACAGGGATCCGCTGCAAACGGAGCAGGACGCCTGCTTTCCATGGTTGGAGCGGCAGATTGAGTTGATTGATCCGCGGCTCATTGTCTGTCTGGGCAGGATCGCCGCCATGCGGATGATGCGGAGGCCCGATTTCAAGATTACCAAGGAACACGGTCAGTGGGTTGAGATTGACGGGCGGCATGTAATGGCGCTGTACCATCCGGCGGCCCTCCTCCGGGATCCCCGCCGCCGTCCGGAAACCTTTGAGGACCTGAAGGCGCTGGAGCGGCGCATCGCGGCTCTGCCGAGAGATAAAAAAACGGAGGGAGCGGCTGCGAGTTATGATTGATTTCAAACCGGTCAGTTTGGCCGACAGACAGTGGATAAACCGTATTTTGCGGCTGGAGGATTCCAAAGGCGCCGAATTCTGCTTTACGACCATTTATGTATGGGACGATACCTACCATCGCCAGGCGGCGGCCTTTGGCGACCGGCTGCTTACAAAGCTTTTGAGTCACAGCGCGCCCTTTTACGCCTTTCCTGTGGGCGCCGGGCCGCTGGCGCCGGCGATCCTGGCCTTGCGCGAGGACGCGGACATACGCGGCAGGAAGCTTATAATCCGAGGCATCACCGCAGATAATCTCCTGCTGCTGGAGGCGGAATTCCCCGGCGGCTTCCAGATTTCGGCGGACACCTATGCCTTCGATTATGTATATGAAGCGGAAAAGCTGGACATGCTTTCCGGCAAGAAGCTGCACGGCAAGCGGAACCATATTCACCGATTTGAAGAAGCGAATGACTGGCGCTTTGAGCCGGTCACATCGGAGAACCTTCAGGTCTGCGCGAAGATGGCCGAGCAGTGGTTCCTGGAAAATGCCGCTCGAGGCAATTACGAACAGGAGCGCCTGGCCCTGGGCCGGGTCTTTGCCGCGTTTGAAGCGTTGGAGCTGGAAGGCGGGCTTCTATATGCGTCGGGCGCGCCGATTGCCTTTACCATTGGAGAGGTACTCAACTCCGACACCTATGTGGTGCACTTTGAAAAAGCGTTTTCCCGCATACAGGGCGCTTACGCCATGATCAACCGGGAATTTGTAAGACATATCCGAAAAAACCGCCCGCATATACGTTATATCAACCGGGAGGAAGATATGGGCATTGAAAGCCTCCAAAAAGCTAAGCGCTCCTACGATCCTGCCTTTATGGTGGAAAAATTCACCGCCACATGGAAGGCGTCTCCGTGAATCCGCAGATCCGGCCCTCCGCGCAGGGGGAGGAGGAGCCGCTCAAGGCCTTGTGGCAAACCGTATTTGGGGATACCAGGGCGTATATCGACCTGTTTTTCCGGCATTGCTACGCGCCGGGCCGGGCGACGGTTGCGACGGTTGGCGGCAGGATCGTTTCCGCGGCTCATGTGATTCCCGCAGGGCAGCTTCATGTGCCGGGGGCCGCGCATATTCCCTGCGTTTACATCTACGCCCTGGGCACACTGCCGGGCTTCCGCGGCATGGGCCTGGCCCGGCGGGTGGTCGAGGCGGCGGCGGCCCGACACTTTTCGGAAGGGTACGGCTGTTGCTTGGTCCGCCCCGGGGAAGCGTCCCTGTTTTCATATTACGAAGCCCTGGACTTTACGCCCTGCTTTCCGATTCAGGCGTTTCAATGGCAGGGCGACGGAACGGATGCGGGGAACGGGAAGATTATGTCAATCTCGTCGGAGGAATACGCGCAGCTCCGGGCGACCCTGCTTCCGCCCTTCGCCGTCCATACAACGCCGGAGCTGCTGGCCTTTCAGGCGGCTCTGGGCAGTCTGCTCCGGCTGGAGGCGGACGGACATGCCGGCTGCGCGGTCGCGGAGCGGGCCGCCGACGGGCAGGTACGGATAAAAGAGCTGCTATTGCCTAAACCCCTTGTTTGCCGGGGCGCGGCCCTGCTGGCAGCCCGTTTTAAAACGGAACGGCTGCAGATTCGCACACCGGCGACCGGCACTGGGCGCCCCTTTGCGCTGGGCCGCTTCCGCCCCGGAACGCCTGTGCCCGACGGGTCCGGCTATTTTGCCTTTGCCTTCGACTGACCCGATGGGACGCGCGCTTCTCGCGGGGAGGAACAGCTGACGGTTATGTGAACTGAAAAAATTCAAAACTTAATAGTTTTGAAACATCCCGCCTCTTTTTCTGTAACAACTGCCTGCTATTATAATACTTGCAGGTAGGCTTTGATCATCTTTTTCATTTATCCTCTTATCATAATGGCAGGAAGGGGCGGATTTCCGCTCTTTTCTGTCGCCTTTTTTTAGCATACATTTCCAATTTATGATCACGACGGAAGTGCCGACGCAATAATAACGATAAATCGGAAAGAATCCGAAAAAGCTGATGTCCCCTCGCGTTGCGCATAAACAAACGAACTCCAGGGAATAGTAAAGCCAAATTGGCTTTATTTCTTTTTATGGAGTTTTTCTATGCTGCATGATTTTTTCAAGCCTACAAAGGAGCCGGAGGACGGCGCGCCCCATCCCCGGCAGGAGCCCCGGTTTCCGGGCGACATTGGCGTGGCCGCGCTGAAAACGATTTTTGCAAATTGCGACGATTTTGACATTAGAGACGTGTATCTGGCCGGGCAAGAGAAAATGAGCGTCACGATCGCGTTTATTGACGGGACTGTAAGCGGGGAGGCGGTAACCCGGGATGTGATCCGGCCCCTGACGGAGAAGGAGCGTTTGGGGGGGGTGGCCCCGGGCCAAAAGGCCATCGACCTGCTCCTCCACGGCGGCATCTACAGCTACGCGGCAAAGCGGCGGGACAGTTTGGATGATCTGGTAAATGACCTGATCAACGGCTTTTGCGCCATTGTGTTTGAAGGGGAAAAGGCGGCGGTCACCTTCGAGGTCAAGTCCGGGGAAAAGCGCGCTGTTTCCGAGCCGACAGGGGAAAAGGTGGTCAAGGGCGCCAAGGACGGCTTTGTGGAAACGCTCCGGGTCAATACAGCCCTTGTCCGGCGGAAAATCAAAAATCCGGCCCTGAAAATCAAGCAGGCCACCGTCGGCAGACAGACGCTGACCACGGTTGCCGTCGTATATGTAGATGGGCTGACCAATCAGGAAATGGTCAGTGAACTGGAACAGCGCCTGGACGCCATCGACATTGACGGGGTGATGACCACGGGGCATTTGGAGGAATACCTGGTGGAAAACAAGCGCTCCCCCCTCCCGCAGCTCATGTATACGGAGCGTTGTGATAAATTCTGCATCAACCTTCTGGAGGGTCGGGTGGGGCTTCTGGCGGACGGCCTGCCCCTGGGGTATATGATGCCGGGTACCTTTGCCCAGTTTATGAAGGCGCCGGAGGATCACACGGAGCATTACCTGGTAGGCTCCGCCATTACGTTCCTGCGGTATATTTGCCTGCTTATTACGCTGTTTTTACCGGCACTCTATGTGGCGATTGCCATGTATCACCAGGAGATGATCCCCACCAACCTGATGCAGTCCATCATCGACAGCAAGAAGCAGGTACCCTTTGATACCTCCATGGAGGTTTTGGGGATGCTTTTGGCCTTTGAGCTTTTACAGGAGGCCGCAATCCGCCTGCCCACCGCCATCGGGGAAACCCTGGGCATGATCGGCGCCTTGATTGTGGGGCAGTCTGCCGTGGAGGCTAAAATCATTTCGCCCATGGTCGTAATCGTGGTGGCCCTGGCCGGGATCGCGGGCTACACGGTATCCAATCTCAATTTGGCAGGAACCCTCCGCTACGCGAGGCTGTTTTTGGTAGTGGCGGCTCTGGCGGGGGGCATTTTCGGTATTGCGGTGGTTGCTGTTTTTATTGTGTACCACGCGGCCTCGCTGGAATCCCTTGGGGTGGCTTACCTGACGCCCTTTGCGGGGGCCGACTTCAAGGCCGTCAGCCAAGCGGTTTTCCGGTGGCCGCTGGAAAAGACCAAGCACCGGGAGCGGGCCTTGCATACCGGTAATAAAAGGAATCAGAAATGAGGGGCGGGCGCATGAAGAAGGCGGCTGCGATCTTGGCGGCCCTGTGCTGTATGACTTTGGCAGGCTGTGCGGGCCCTGTTACCCTCAGTGGCGGAGGCCACGACATCGGGCGATTCGAGCTGATCCAGACCATCGGTGTGGATTTGAACGAGGACCGGACCGTCACGGTATCGGCCTCCTCGCCCGCGGGCGGAGAGGAGGGGGCGGCGCCCCTTGCTCTGAAATGCGTCTCCGGAACTGTGGTTGGAGCGTTGAAGCAGCTGCACAATTACTCCGCCAAGGATCGGCTGTTCTATGATCATACGCAAAACTATGTGTTGGGCGAGGCGGCGGCCCGGGAAAACCTGCAAGGGTATTTGGATTTTATCCGGCGGGATATGAACATGCGGCTGGATATTGCACTGTTCATCGCAAAGGGCGGGACGGCGGAGCAGATAGTGGCCCATGCCGGCGGGGCGGACTCGGAGGTTTCCGCAATTTTAAATTCCATGCAGAAAAATCTGAGCCTGCTGACGGACGGGTATGTCTTTTCCTGCGGCGAGGTGGCGGCGAATCTAGCGGAACGTAGCTGTTCCCTGGTGTCGGCGGTTCGCTTTACGCCTTCGGACAATGCCGTGTCGGAGGACGCGGAGGCGGCCGTGCTCCAGGCGGGATATGGGATTCTCAAGGACGGCGTGCTTATAGGCTATGTGGACGAGGAATTGACTGCCGGGGTGAACCTCCTGCTCGGAAAGGCGATGGAGGCCGATATTCTGGAGCTTCCGGACGGCCAGGGTGGGCGTTTGGCGGTCTGGATCACGCTGGACAGCAGCGAGTTTTTGCCTGTTTACCGAGATGGAAGCCTTGTGTCCGTCGATGCAAGGGTCAAGCTCAGCGCTAGTATTGATATGGTTGACAGCGGGGTCAACGTCCATGATCCTGCGGTGCTCCAGGGGCTGGAGGAGGATGTCTCCAGAACGCTGTCGCAAAAGGCGGAGGGTGTCATTAACCTGTCCCAGGACATGAAGCTGGATTTTTTGGGCATAGAGAAAAGTGTACAACTGGATGCGCCGCTGAAGTTCGCAAAACTGGGGGAAGCGTGGACGAACCTGTTTCCCACGGTCCCATTTTATGTAACGGTAGAGACAACGATTGCGCGAACCAATGATATGCGCGTGCCTGCAGAAGTGGTGGAGGAGGGCGTTCATGCACAGGGATAAAATCACTGTCCGCCAGCTTATGGCTATAGCGTTTACCGGTGGTGCCGGCGTCGTCCTGGCGTTGCTTCCGGACGGCTCTGTACTGTACGGCGGCGCCGCCAGCTGGATAGCCCCCTTGGCGGCCTGTGTACCAATCGGCCTTCTGATCTGGCTGTTTTCAAAGCTGATGGCCGCCTGCGGGCCGGAGGAGGGGTTGACACACCTGTTTATGCGGGTGCTGGGTACGCTTCCGGGGAAGCTGGTCGCCGGGGCATACGCGGGCTGGTATACCTTTTATGCGGGCGTTATCTTGCGAAACAGCGGCGAGCGGCTCATGTCCACAGTCTATGAGGGCGGGCAGATCGGGTTTTTTCTGGTTGCCATGCTGATTTTGGCCGTGATCGGCGCCAGGGGCCATATCAAAGCCCTGGCCCGGAGCGCGGAAGTGTTCGTCTTGGTGCTGGGCCTGTTGTTTGCAATCGCGTTTCTATTTGCGATCCCGAACATTAACGTGGAGAATTTGCTGCCCGTCACCTATTTGGATACCGTGCCGGTTTTAAAAACGGCGGTGCCTGTAATCCACGCGGTCAGTCTGTTTGCCTATCTGGCCTTCCTTGCGGGCGGCGTGGAGCGCCGTTCGGATACCGCGGCTGTGGCGGGGCGCTGGATATTTGCGCTGCTGGTTTTTGTCACGCTGGTACTGGTGTCCGTGATTGGAACCTTCGGCGCGGAACTGACGGGCCGGATCCAATATCCCTTTTTTGCAATGATTCGAAATATTACAATTTTGGATATTGTTGAACGAATTGAGGCTGAAGTGGTGGTCGTTTGGGTTATGACGGATTTCATCTTTCTGTCGGCGCTCCTCATGGCCGCGGGGGAAATTCTAAAAACCGTGTGGAAGCGGCGGGAAGGGAAGCCCTTTGTCTGGCTGTGCGCGTCGGCGGCATTGGTGGGTGCGCTTCTGTGCGCGCCCGATGCCGCCGTTCTGGAGGCGATCACGGGGCGGCTTCTCCCGGCCGTAAATTTAACGCTGATCTTCGGCGGTTTTATTTTAATATA
>Ga0153972_1000601_pt1 | contig 11607 bp, 9 predicted proteins | sample TSGA056MetaG_FD_104732 | JGI IMG/M metagenome (GOLD analysis project Ga0153972, IMG submission 104732) | Attine ant fungus gardens microbial communities from Georgia, USA - TSGA056 MetaG | ecosystem: Host-associated > Fungi > Mycelium > Unclassified | place: USA: Georgia, George L Smith State...
AAAGGACATCGCAAGCTATTTTAGCGCAAGCGAGTCAGCGGTTAAAAGCACATTGATGAGAACCCGCACCCAGCTTAAAGAGCATCTTGAGAAGGAGGGCTTTATTTTATGAAAGGCGAACATATAAGCGACGCAATGGAGCATCTTGATGATAGTATCATTGCCGAGGCGAACACGCACAGACAGGTAAAGAAAAGCAAAAAGCATATATGGATTCGGTCGATTGCAGCCGCAGCATGCATATGTCTTGTAATTGCAGCGGTTTTCAGCATTGGCAGCCCAACCTCCGTCTATGCAATCTCCGAGGCAAAATATCCCGAGGTTGCACAATACCCCAATGAGGAGGACTTGTACACTAAAGAAGGGGAGTTCGACGAATCTGCCTACGCAAGAATATACGATCCGTGGTGGCAGGATGCTTCAGATCGAAGAAGCCTGTACGAAGAGTTCAGCGACTGCGTCAACACCTTTTTTGATGCCTCCTTTGCCACCATGCTCTCTGAGAGCGGCGGCGAAAACAGGATTTACTCACCGCTGAACGTATACATGGCGCTTGCGATGCTTGCCGAGGTAACAGACGGCAGCAGCCGGCAGCAAATTCTTGATTTGCTGGGTGTTTCGGATATAGAGGCTCTGCGAGAAGAAGCTAATGCCGTTTGGAAAATGAATTATCGCAACGACGGAGCGTATACAAGCATTCTGGCAAGCTCGCTTTGGCTAAGTAATGATTTAAATTACAAGCAGTCAACCTTAGATACTCTCTCTGATATCTATTACGCCTCCTCCTACAGCGGAAAGATGGGATCGGACGAATACGACAAGGCCCTTCAGGACTGGCTGAACGAAAACACAGGAGGCTTATTAAAGGATCAGGCCGACAATATCAGCCTTAACGGCGAAACAATTATGGCGCTTGCGGCGACAATATATTTTAACGCAAGATGGCACGTGGATTTTTCCGAAAGCGAAACAATCTCTTCCATTTTCTATTCCGCCCAAGGCGAGGAAACCTGCGACTTCATGAACCAGAGCGAAACAAACCTCTACTATTGGTCGGAGAATTTTTCCGCCGTGTCAAAGCCAATGGAAGGTGGAGGTTATATGTGGTTCATCCTGCCTGACGAGGGCGTGGCGGTTAACGATGTTTTGCAAAGCCAAGAGACGCTTGACTTTCTGCATGAGGGCACGCTGTGGAAAAACAGCGAATATATTATCGTAAATTTATCAGTGCCGAAATTTGACATTTCATCCGACATCGAGCTTACAAGCTGTCTGAAAACGCTCGGCATAACCGATATTTTTGATTTTGAAGCGAGCGACTTTTCTCCCATGACATCGGACACGGACGATATTGTGCTTTCAAAGGCTCAGCACGCTGTCAGGGTTGCGATAGACGAAAAGGGCTGCACCGCAGCCGCATACACGGTTATGATGATGGCAGGCGCAGGAGCGCCCCCGGAGGACGAGGTTGATTTCGTGCTAAACAGACCCTTCATCTTCGCAATAACAAGCGAGAGCGGAATGCCGCTTTTCACGGGTGTTGTAAATACGGTTGCATAGAAAAAGGTACGTTTCCGTAACGGAAACGTACCTTTTTTAATACTAAACTGCGACTTTTTCTACTTCCTGCTCCCTCTCGGGTACTTTGCTTTTTTCTTTGTTCGCTCTGGCGTTTGAAAGCATTAGCTTCAGGCGATTTTCCTGGTTGACCTTGGTTGCGCCTGCGTCATAGTCGATTGCGACAATATTTACGTCGGGATTTCCTTCCTTAATCGGCTTCATCATGCCCTTGCCGCATATGTGGTTTGGCAGGCAGCCGAAGGGCTGGGTGCAGACGATGTTTTTGACGCCGGAATGTGCTAGCTCGAGCATTTCGGCGGTTAGAAGCCAGCCCTCGCCCATTTTCGTTCCGTGGCTAATATAGCCTTCAGCAAGCTTAACTGTGTCCTCAAATGATGTCATCGTGTCGAACGTGCCTTCGTTTCTGATAGCAGCGGTGATATCGTCTTTTTTCTTGCAGAGGTAATTATAGGCGATCTTATAAATCCGGTGAGAGAATTTGTTCCTTCCATAAAGCCTGTAATCCTCAATGCTGTTGAAAACGCAATATAGGAAAAAGTCTAAAAGTCCGGGCACAACAACCTCTGCGCCCTCGGAAACTAAAAATGCTTCCAGATTGTTATTGCCAAGCGGAGAAAACTTAACGTAAATCTCGCCGACAATTCCAACCTTTACGCTGTCACGCTTTTCTCTTGGAATTTTTGCGAAGGACGCCACAATTTCATCATAGGTCTTTTTAACCACTGAATACCTCGGCATTTTCCCGCCGAGCTGATGGCCCAGCTTTTCAGTCCACTTATCCGCGAGCGCTTGGGCGCTGCCGGGCGTTACTTCATATGTCCTGCACTGGTTAACAAGGTTCATGAGAAGGTCACCGTACATGATACCGTAAACAAGGCTTACAACAAAGGGGACGGTAAGCTTAAATCCGGGGTGAGATTCGATTCCTGAAAAGCTTATTGATATAACGGGGATGTATTCAAATCCTGCACGCACCAGCGCCTTTCTAAGAAGTGAAATGTAGTTTGAGGCGCGGCAGCCTCCGCCCGTTTGAAAATAAATCAGCGCAATTTTGTGCGTATCGTATTTGCCGGATAGTATCGCATCCAAAAACTGGCCTATAACCAGTATCGCCGGATAGCAGGTGTCGTTATGTACATAGCGAAGCCCCATTTCGGCAATCTGAAGGGTCGGCTTAGTTTCCAAAACCTCGACATTATACTCGTTTGCACGCATAACGCTTGCTATAAGCTCAAAGTGCATAGGCAGCATTGTGGGTACAAGGATTGTGTAATCCTTTTTCATTTCTTTAGAAAAGGCTATGTATTCTTGTTCCAAGGCTATTTCATTTCCTTTCGTCAAGCGCACCAATAAGGCTGCGAAGCCTGATTCTAACTGCGCCAAGGTTTGTTATTTCGTCGATCTTAATCTGGGTGTAGTACTTGCCTTCGCTCTCCAAAATATCGCGAAGCTCGTCCGTTGTGATTGCGTCAACTCCGCAGCCGAAGGAGACAAGCTGAACAAGCTCGGTGTCCTTGTGGTTTGCAGCATATCGGCCCGCTCTATACAGTCTTGCGTGGTATGTCCACTGGTTCAGAATCTTAACACGCTGCTCGGGCTCAAGATGGAAAACGGCATCCTCGCTAACAACGACAAAGCCAAGGCTTGTGGCAAGCTTATCTATGCCATGACCGATTTCAGGGTCAATGTGGTATGGTCTGCCTGCGAGAATCATGATACTCAGATTGTTCGCTCTTGCAAATGCCAAGGCCTCTTCGCCTTGCTTTTTAATCTGCTCCATGTAGTCTTCGTATGCTGCAAAACCGACCTTAACCGCAGATGCAAGCTCCTTGCGTGTGATGCGAGGGTCAATTTGCTGAATTGTGGGAAGCAGGGTTTTGACCAAAGCAGACTGGCTGTTGATATTCAGATAGGGATATAGGAATTTTATGTTCTTAAGGCTCTCCATATTACCGTCCAAAAGCTCGGCGTAATATGCAACGACAGGGCAATTATAGTGGTTGTCGCTTGCCTTTTCATCAACATTATATGTGAGGCTTGGGTAAAATATGGTGTCAATTTTTTCGTCAATCAATTCTTCGATGTGGCCATGCATGATTTTTGCAGGGTAACACGCAGTATCGGAGGGAATTGAAAACTGCCCTCTATTGTAGGTCTCACGGGTTGACGGCTTTGAAATTACCGTTTGGAATCCCAGCGCCGAGAAAATACCATGCCACAGCGGGACAAGCTCGTACATTCCAAGAGCGAGAGGCAGGCCAATCTTACCGCGCCCGCCATCTATGCCGATTAGCGAGGTGAGATAGTCACGCTTCCATTGGTGAAGGTTTGGCAGTTCCAGAGTGTCCTTTATGCCAAGCGCCTTCTGGCACTGGTTGCCGAAGATAAATCTGCTCCCGTCGGAAAATGTGTTTATTGTGAGATGGCAGCCATTTGGACAGGCCTTGCATATTGAGGATTTTGATTTGTGGGTAAAACTTCTAAGCTCGTCAAGATCCAGCAGGGTGCTGGTTTCAAAGCGCATTGAGTGAAGCGCCGCGCCGTAGGCTCCCATAAGACCGGCAATGGACGGTCTTATAACAGGTGCGCCAAGTTCAAGCTCAAACGCACGCAAAACGGCATCATTCAGGAAGGTTCCGCCCTGCACGACAATGTTCTTGCCCAGAGCTTCGGGGGTTGCGGCACGAATAACTTTGTAGATTGCATTTTTTACAACACTTATAGAAAGACCGGCGGAGATATCCTCAACCGTCGCACCGTCCTTTTGCGACTGTTTGACGGAGGAGTTCATAAAAACCGTGCATCTTGATCCAAGGTTTACAGGCGCCGTGCTGTCAAGCCCACGTTTGGCAAACTCAGAAACTTCAAAGCCCATCGCCTTTGCGAAGGTCTCAATAAACGAGCCGCAGCCTGAGGAGCAGGCTTCGTTTAGCATGATGGAATCTATTATATTGTTGCGAATTTTAAAGCACTTGATATCCTGTCCGCCAATATCGAGAATAAAATCAACCTCGGGCTTAAAATGCTTTGCAGCTGTATAATGGGCAATGGTTTCAACCAGACCTTCGTCCGCATGAAATGCGCTTTTAATCAGATCCTCACCATAGCCCGTAGTAGCCGAGCCGCAGATTTTTATTCTGTCACCGCATAGGGTGCGGATTTTCATAAGCTCATCGTGGATAATTGCCGTCGGGTCGCCTTGGTTTGGGGCATAAAAGCTATATAAAAGCTGCTTATCCTCGGAAATAAGCGCAAGCTTTGTTGTTGTGCTGCCGGAATCTATTCCAAGCCATGCGTTTCCGCTGTAGGTGGAAATATCGATTGTCTCAACGGATTCCTTTGCGTGGCGGGAGGCAAACTCTTCATACTGCTCCTTGTCCTCAAACAGCGGCTTCATTCTGCCTGTTCCTTCCGATGTGCTGGCAGCGCCGGAGTTAAGGTTAGATAGAAGATCCTCATAATAAACGCTTTTGCACTGATATCCATAAATTGCGGCGCCCAAGGCAACGGCAAAGCGTCCATATTCGGGGAAGACTGCATCCTCGTCCGAAAGCTTCAGCGTTTCCTTAAATCTATCCTTCAGCCCCTGACAGTAATAAAGAGGGCCGCCAAGGAAAACGACCTTTCCTATAATTGGTTTTCCCTGAGCGAGTCCTGCAATTGTTTGGTTAACGACCGCCTGGTAAATGCTTGCGGCAACGTCCGCCTTTGCGGCGCCTTGGTTAAGCAGCGGCTGAATATCAGTTTTTGCAAAAACGCCGCAGCGTGACGCAATCGGGTAAATTCTTGTGTGTTTAAGGCTTATTTCGTCCATCTCGTTAACGTCCATGTTGAGAAGAACTGCCATTTGGTCGATAAACGCGCCTGTGCCTCCTGCGCAGGAGCCATTCATTCTCTCATCAATTCCGCCATCGAAAAAGATCACCTTTGCATCCTCGCCGCCAAGCTCGATTACAACGCTTGTGTCGGGCAAGAGCTTTTTTATCACCTCGCCTGTCGCATAAACCTCCTGAACAAACGGGAGGTCTGCTGCTTGGGCGACGCCGAGACCGGCGGAGCCTGATATTGCAACATTAAAGCTCTCTCCTGCGAGCAACTGACTTATCTCAGCCACCATTTCTGCAGTTTTTTGGCGAACCTGTGAAAAATGGCGTTCGTATTTTTCGTATATTATGTCTGTGCCGTTTGTCAGCACAAGTTTTGATGTGGTTGAGCCTATGTCTATTCCCAGCGAAAGGCCGCCGTTTGATTCTGCCAATATCATTTTATCACACCCCTGGCTATTTTTTCTTTGGAACGAATTTTTTCTCTGTGCCGTTTAACAGGCGCTTAATGTTTCCTCTGTGCATATACCACACTAGAATTGGCACTGCGATCACAAGAAGCGCCTGCGGCATTTCAAAACCGTTCAGGCAAAAGTATGCGCCTGGAACGCTGGCAACTGCAAGTATTGAGCCGAGGGAAACGTATCTTGTGATAAGCACAACTATTATGAACACCGAAAGCGATATGATTGTCATTCGCCAATCCAGGCAAAGAGCAATAGCAAGGCAAACTGAAATGCCCTTGCCCCCCTTAAAGCCGAAATAAAGCGGAAAACAATGTCCAATAATTGCGCCGAAAAGACCTGCCACCATGCCGGTTGTGCCTGCGAGCAGATATCCAAGCCCTGCTGCTGCTAAAGTTTTGACCATGTCGCCGCCGAGGGTTAGAAACCCCGCACCCATGCCGAAAACCCGGGCAACATTTGTTGCGCCTGCATTTCCGCTGCCCTGCTCCCTAACATCCCCTGTGTATTTGATTTTTGTAAGGAGAACGGCTATGCTGATTGACCCCAAAAAATATCCGCAGATTGCGGCAATTATTATTAAAAAAATACTCATTCCATCTCGCTCCAGTTCTAGAATTCCAAGAGGTATTATACATTAAATATTTGCGAAAGTCTTTAACAAGTTTTAAATAAAGTATATGCAATGTTTGCATATTATGGTAATAGTATTGTCCATCTGCATTTTTTCATATCTATGCGTCCGTCAGGCAGGAATATAACTCCCTCGGCTTCGAGAATGTCCCTTTGAAGATCCCTCTCGCCAAAAACATGGTTTGGCGCCATGTTCCCGTTTTTGTTAACCACACGATGACACGGAAGCTTTCTTTCAGGCGGCGCATTCCGCATTGCAGAGCCCACAACTCTTGCAGCCCTGGGACTTCCCAATGCATAGGCAATTTGTGAATAGGTGATCACATAGCCTGCCGGCACCTTTGCCACGATATCGTATACTCTGCTGTAAAAGTCACTCATCGGCTTTTTTCGCCCTTGCCTTTCCCGTCAGGTGGTCAATTTCAATTTCGTAGATTGCAGTAACCGCTCCATGCTTTTTCATGTAATCTGAAGCGCCGGCATAGTTAGGTGCGAATTTTCCGAAAATTGCTTCGAGCACCTTAATTTTTTCTTCCCCCTCCAGCTGCCTTGCCGTGCCAAAGGCAACGGCGCTTTCATAGGCTGTTGAAAGCGCTTGCGCCAACACCTCGGGGCTATTGGCCACAGAGAAGCAAACCTTGCTGTTTGCTGCAATATTGCTGGTTTTGGCGCCTGAAGCTGCGCAGTGAAAGCAGATTCTGCCGTCAACGATCACATGATTCACTGCGATGGCATAGGGGTAGCCGTTTTCCCCGATGGTGGAGAGAAATCCGTATTGCGCATTGCTTAGGATCTCCATTGCTTTTTCCGCCGATGTCTCTCTGTCTTTTCTGCGCATTTGCTTGAACATGGGTATCTCCCTCACTTTTTGTCATTTCAACACATTGTATCTCACAAAAACTTGCTTTACAACCCTATTATTCATACCATTTCAGGCTTTTGTTGCAAAATGTAGATAAAAATGATATTATGATCAATCATACTATCGCAAAAATAGAAATCTACTGCCGAAGCCATCGGCGGAGAAATGGAATGGAATCTTATGAACAATTCAGAAAAGACAATGGACAAAATCGTAGCGCTTTGCAAAAACCGTGGAATTATCTTCTCAGGAAGTGAGATTTACGGCGGTCTCGCAAACACTTGGGACTATGGCCCTCTCGGTGTTGAGCTTAAAAACAACGTTAAAAAGGCATGGTGGAAAAAATTTGTGCAGGAAAACCCATACAACGTTGGACTTGACAGCGCAATTTTAATGAACCCGCAAACTTGGGTTGCATCAGGCCACGTTGCAACCTTTAACGATCCGCTGATTGACTGCAAGGGCTGCAAAATGCGCCACAGAGCGGACAAGCTTGTTGAAGAATGGAATGGCGAAAACGGCATTACCGACGTCGTTGTTGAAGCTATGGACAACGATGGTCTTATTGCTTATATCCGTGAAAACAACGTGCCTTGCCCGGGCTGCGGCAAGAACGATTTTACCGACATCCGCAAATTCAACCTTATGTTCAAGACCTTCCAAGGTGTTAACGAGGATACCGCCTCAACAGTTTACCTTCGTCCGGAGACGGCTCAGGGCATTTTCGTAAACTTCAAGAACATTCAGCGCACCACAAGGCGCAAGATTCCCTTCGGCGTCTGCCAAGTTGGCAAGAGCTTTAGAAACGAAATTACCCCCGGCAACTTCACCTTCCGCACCCGTGAGTTTGAGCAGATGGAGCTTGAGTTCTTCTGCGAGCCGGGCACAGACCTTCAGTGGTTTGAATACTGGAGAAGCTTCTGCAAAGACTGGCTTCACAATCTTGGCCTTCAGGATGAGCACGTTCGTATGCGTGACCACGAGAAGGAAGAGCTTTCCCACTATTCAAATGCTACTACAGACTTTGAATTTTTGTTCCCGTTCGGCTGGGGCGAGCTTTGGGGCGTTGCCGACCGCACCGATTTTGACCTTAACGCTCATCAGACCACATCAGGTCAGGACATGACATATTTCGATCAGGACAAGAACGAGCATTATGTCCCTTATGTAATCGAGCCCTCGCTTGGTGCAGACCGTGTTACGCTTGCGTTCCTCATTGACGCTTATGATGAAGAGGTTGTCGGGCAGGACAAAAAGGGCGAGGACGATGTCCGCATTGTTCTTCATCTGCACCCGGCTCTTGCCCCTTACAAATGTGCCATTCTGCCTCTTAGCAAGAAAGAGGTTCTTACAGGGCCGGCACTTGAACTTTTTAGCGAGCTTTCCAAGGAATTTATGTGCGATTACGACGAAACCGGCTCAATCGGCAAAAGATACAGGCGTCAGGACGAAGTTGGCACTCCTTTCTGCATAACCTTTGACTTTGACACTGTTGGCGACGGCGAGAAGACCGCCGATAGCTGCGTTACTATCAGAGAGCGTGACAGCATGAGCCAGGTTCGCATTCCCATTTGTGAGGTAAAGCAGTATATTCAGGAGCGCATCAACTTTTAAGCTTGTGGACTCCGCAAAAGGAAAAAAACACATGAGAAACTCCAGAAAACACAATTTTCGTGACTACCTGTTTCCCGATAAAAACGAGGGCGAAAAAAAAGCTCTCGTTTGGCATTGGGTGATTAACATTGCCTTTTTGCTCGTTTTTTCAGCGGTGATGGGTGTTTTCAGTCTTAAACTCGCAACAAGCAACTATAGCATCGGGCTTTTCAAAAGCTTTTTTGGGCTTGGCAGCCCGAATGATGTTGCGCTGCTGCTCCTCATTCTTAATATTTTGCCGATTGTATTGCTTACGCTCTTCTTCTTTTTTGCCTTTAATAGAATGATGCCTGCGATTTTAACATCGGGAGTTTTGGTAACGGTTTTATCATGCGTCAACTACTTTAAGCTTTTGTTCCGTGATGATCCCTTTCTGTTTAGCGACATCACACTTGTGACAGAAGGCGCGAACATGATGAGCAGCTATAGCATCAGGCTTACACCCTTTATATATGTCATGTTCGCTTTTGTTTTGCTAATGGCGGTGCTTGCACATTTCTTTATGACGGCCCGCATTCGTCGGCGCGCCATTCGCATCGCATCACCTCTTGCTGCAGTTGCCATTTTTGCGCTGCTTTATATTTCGCTTTATTCAAGTTCGGCTGTTTACAACAAAACCTGCAATGTTTATGTGCCCATGCCCGAGGGCGAAAGCCTTAATTATTGGAGCGATGTTGATCAATATTGCAGTCGTGGCTTTATGTATTCGTTTATACACAGCGCAACGCAGATGCGAAGTGTGAAGCCGGAGGGCTATACTAGGGATGAGGCAAAAAAGCTTACCGAGGGCACTTCCTCGCCGATTGATGACGATAAAAAAGTGAATTTTATCTCGGTAATGCTTGAGGCTTATTCAGATCTATCGCAATTTGATATTGAGTACGAAATTGACCCTTATGAATATTTTAGAATTCTTCAAGCAAATAGTGTTTCAGGCGAGCTTGTAACCAACATCTTTGCAGGCGGCACAATCGACAGCGAGCGGACCTATATCACCGGCTCAACCCAGATGTACGAATATCGGCGCGCCGCCGATTCCTTAGCGAGATATTTTAATGATAACGGTTATTTTACACAGTTTTGTCATCCCGGCTACGGCTGGTTTTATAACCGCCAGAATGTTATGGAATACCTTGGCTTCCAAAGCGTTCACTTTCTTGAAGATAGATACAACTATGGCACAGGATATCCAATTAACGATGCCCTGTTTTTTGAGGATCTCATCACACTATTTGAGGAGAGCGTTGCAAACGGCACGCCATATTTTAACTTTAGCGTTACCTACCAGAACCACGGTCCGTACGACACGCAGGAGCTTTCCCCCGACGGCCGTGAATATGTAGCCAAGGGTGATATGTCGGACTATAGCTACTTTGCCCTTAACAACTACCTTAGCGGGATAAGCCAGACCAATGCCGCACTCCAGGATTTTATCGGTTATTTTGAAAAAAGCGATGAACCCACCGTTATTGTACTTTTTGGCGACCACAAGCCGTGGCTTGGGGATTCGAATCTTGTATACACTGAGCTCGGAGCAGATTTTTCGCTTGAGAGCGACGACAGCTTTTATCAGTATTACAACACACCATATATCATATGGGCAAACGATGCGGCAAAAGAAACCCTCGGTAATGATTTTATAGGTGGCGGCGGCGATTTTTCTCCCTGTTTCCTCTCGATGAAGCTATTTGACCTTTGCTCATACGATGGCAATTATACAACAAATGCATTGAGGGCGCTTTATGACCAACTCGATGTCGTAAGCATCACAGGCCGTAACAGAATGAGAAGCACCGGCGTCTTGAGTCAGGATCTCAGCAAGGATGCTCAAGCTGCGCTTGACGAATATTTGAAGCTGCAATACTACTGCGGATTCGATATGTATTAGAAAGGCAGGAATAATGGAAGACGAAAGAAAAGACGACCAGATTCCGGAAGAAGAGAACGCTCCAATAGAAGAAGAGCGTGAAACCAGCGGTCAATATCTTTATAACAGACTTGGCATTTTGGGCTGCATTGCAGTTCTTGTTTTTACGGCGATAGTGATTATCACTTGCTTTACTTCAGCGCCGTAGTAAAGAAAAGTCTTGCGCTCAGCTTTAAATGGAAGTATAATTAATCCACTAATTTTGTAGATAATATTAAAGGAGATTAATTTATGCTAAATAGTAAATACCTTCAGGGCGTTTATGAGTCTGTTCTAAAAAAGAATCCAGGCGAGTCCGAGTTCCACCAGGCGGTATCAGAAGTTCTTGAGAGCCTTGACAAAATTGTTGACCAGCACCCTGAGTATGAGGCAAACGGCATTATTGAGCGCCTTGTTGAGCCGGAGCGTGTTGTTATGTTCCGAGTTCCTTGGGTTGACGACTCTGGCAAGGTTCGTGTGAACCGAGGCTTCCGTGTTCAATTTAACAGCGCAATCGGCCCATACAAGGGCGGTCTTCGCTTTCATCCATCTGTTAATCTTGGAATTATCAAGTTCCTTGGATTTGAGCAAATTCTTAAAAACAGCCTGACAACGCTCCCTCTAGGCGGAGGCAAGGGCGGAAGCGACTTTGATCCCAAGGGCAAGAGCGACAACGAAATCATG
>Ga0153972_1000608_pt1 | contig 11561 bp, 19 predicted proteins | sample TSGA056MetaG_FD_104732 | JGI IMG/M metagenome (GOLD analysis project Ga0153972, IMG submission 104732) | Attine ant fungus gardens microbial communities from Georgia, USA - TSGA056 MetaG | ecosystem: Host-associated > Fungi > Mycelium > Unclassified | place: USA: Georgia, George L Smith State...
TCGTAGGTAAACACGCCTACAACCGGCGGGCCGACCGGAATCCCGAGTATAGAGGAAAAAAGATGGGCATCACCATTGTACGGGATGGCCAGGTCATTCAGAAAGAAGGGTGCTGCCTTTACACTATTCTCGGCGAAACGCTTATTGGTGGGTGGTGCCGAGTGTACCGCCAGCGCCATGGGGCCGCTGCCGTCGAAGAAATCTACCGTGAGGTTGCGTTGGATGAGTACAGCAGCGGCCAAGCGAACTGGAAGGTAAAGCCCGCCACAATGATCGAAAAGGTGGCAGTCAGTCAATGCCTCCGGGAAGCTTTCCCGAATGAGTACGAAGGACTCTACTCGGAGGATGAGATGATCGCCTCTGGTGCCATTGAAGCCGAATACTCGGTTGTCGGAGAAAAAGGCGGCGATGTCCCTTCCGAGGAAGACCCGCTTATCACGCAGGAACAGCGCCTAGCCTTGTTCAGAACAGCCAGAGAACATTTTGACATGGAGGCGGCGAATGATGTTCTCAAGAGCATCATAGAGCAGTTTGGCCTTACCAGCACAAACGACATGACCGTCAGTGTTTACAGTGGTGTCATGTCCTGCCTTATGGAAGCAGCAGAGGATTGCACGGCAAACGAAGACCTGCTTGAAGGCGATGGCTTTGAGGAGCAGACAACTATTGAGTAAACCGCCGGGGGTTGCCTGCCAAGCCGCCCCCGGTTCAAAGGCAGGTGATGTGAATGGCGTGGATAAACGTCCATGAGGACGTTGTGGGGCCTAAGCTCCGAAATCTTGCAAAGCTTGCAGGGTGCTCCAGAAACGAAGCCCTTGGTAATCTCATCCTCATCTGGCTCTGGGGTATTAAAAACGCAAATCAAAGCGGCCTCATCAAAAGTGCCGACAAGGAGGATGTTGCGAATGTTATAGCCTCGGGCCTCTCCAAAGGGCTTGATGCCGTAAAGTTTGTAGACAGCATGGTCGAATCTGGCTGGATTGAAGAACGCGGCGGCGAGCTATACCTGCATGATTGGGACGAGTGGCAGGAGATGTGGTATCAGTACCTTCGCAAAAAGGAGAAAGATACTACCCGAAAGCGTGAGGCCCGCGAAAAAGAGAGGGAAGCTGACAGACTCCGTTCTCCCTCACCTCCGGACCAAAACGAGTCTGCCCCACATCCCATAGGGGGCGAAGATACACCGACGCCGCCGGTTGAAAAGGGCGGGAAGAGTCCATACCCGGTGGGTTTCGAGCGGTTTTGGTCAGCCTACCCGAGGCGCGTTGATAAAGGCAATGCCTATAAGAAATACACAGCGCGGAAAAAGGATGGGTTTTCCGATGAGGAACTCATCGCTGCAGCCATATCGTATGCCGCTGAGTGCAAATCCAAGCGAACTGAGACGGATTTCATCAAGCATCCCAAGACCTTCCTGAGTGATGCAATGCCATTTACGGACTTCCTACCCAAAGACCCAGAAACTCCCGAGAAGCCAGACGATGGGAATCCCTATGAAGAATGGAGGGATGAATGATGAGCGAATTTTCTGGCATAGGGAATACCTTGGATGTAATTATTACCAACGCCGCAGATATGAACCCACAGGAAGATGGCGATTACCGAGATGAAGAAGGGTTCCTCTGCTGCGGGAAGTGCCATACTCGCCGGGAGTTCCTGCTTGATATGCCTGATGTCTTAGGCGGTGGTGTGAGAAAGGCTCGCGTTCTCTGCAAATGCAGGTCTGAAGCTCGTGATGCCGAGGAGGAGGAGAAGAGGAAGAAAGAAAAAATGGGAATTGTCCATATGCTCAAGACGAAGAGCCTAATGGATGACCAAGCCAAGGCAGCAACCTTCGTCAATTTTCAGAAAATCAAGCAAAACGCTAAGAATCTTCAACTCTGTCTCCGCTATGCCGAACACTTCGACGCTATGGTCGAAAAGAACCAAGGGCTCCTGTTCTATGGAGATGTAGGAACTGGGAAGACATTTGCTGCCGCTTGCATTGCCAATTATCTTCTCGACAGCAGCGTCCCGGTGGTGATGACCTCGTTCGTGAAGCTCCTGACCTCCATGCAGGGGTTCAAGGAGGATGAAGACAAACTGATTAGCCACCTTAATCGAGCGCAACTCCTCATCATTGATGACCTCGGGGCCGAGCGCGGCACTGACTTTGCTCTGGAGAAGGTGTACAACGTTGTGGACAGCAGGTATCGAGCGCGGCTCCCAATCATACTGACGACGAACCTGACACTCAAAGAGATGAGGGAAACTACAGACATTCGCTACTCACGCATATACGACCGTATTTTTGAGGTCTGTTATCCGATGCAGTTTGCCGGTAAAGCGTGGAGAAAGGCTGAAGCTGCCCGGCGCTTTGATGAGATGAAGACATTCTTGGAGGGAACCGATGAATAGAATAAAGATTTTTACGGAAACCGACCGGCTCACCGTAGCGACAATTCTGGTGAAGAATGGCTATACCGTTCGGCAAGGCAAGGAACCCATCCCTGGCAAAAAGAGCTATTGCTATTTTGTCGAGTTTGAGGAGACTTCCAAAGGAAAGGGCGGTGGAGACAGTGAAAGCTAAGTTTACCGTTCTGGGAGAGCCGAATGGCAAAGGGCGGCCGCGCTTCAGTAAGGCCACCGGGAGAACCTACACCCCGAAGGAGACGGTGTCTTATGAGAACCTGGTCAAGACCGAGTACCGGCTTCAATGCGGTCAGATTCGGTTCGGCGACGATACGATGTTGGATGTCCGCATTTTTGCCTACTACTCAATCCCGAAATCCGCAAGCAAGAAAAAGCGGGCCGCAATGATGGCCAACCAAATCAGACCTACCAAAAAGCCGGACTTCGACAACATTGGCAAGGTAGTCTGCGATTCGCTCAATGGCATCGCCTACCGTGACGATTCCCACGTCGTTGATGCCATGGTCAGGAAGTTTTACAGCGATTCCCCACGAGTGGTCGTTACTATCCAGGAGGCCGGGGGTGAGAACGCATGAAAGAGGTCGAGTGGGGCCTCATCCACGGAGAGGGAACCATCGTCTGCTACTGCGACCAATGCTCCTCGACCGAGGAATTTGAGTTCGATGATAGCCAGCCGGATTACCGTGCGGCGCAGCAACAGCTTTTCGATATTGGATGGAAGTCCCTAAAAATCTCTGGCGAATGGCACGATTTCTGCTGCGAAGAGTGCCGCAATAAATATGTCAAGGAAAACACATAAGGAGGAACGCACTATGAATACTCAGACTGTATTGCCCCTGTCTCTCAATGGAGACACTTTCAACGCCCTGAAGAGCGACTTTGACAGCATCCTTCGTAACACCCTCAGCAACATGGAACTGAAGGGCGCCGACGCTGCCGAGATGAACGTCAAGCTCAAGATTTCTCTGGAGAAAGAGCAGACTCGTGATTTTGAGGCTGCCTACGATGGCGCCATGCGCGATATAGTCAAGCCCAAGTTTGACCACGCCGTCCAGTCTGTGCTCCAGATTAAGGATAAGAAGGACGGCACTCTGAGCGGCAATTATGAGCTGGTATGGGATGCTGATGAGCACAAATATGTCATGCGGGAGATTACGAACGGGCAGATGTCATTTGACGATATGCCCGGCGACATCATCAACAGCCGCAACTTTGTCGATGCAGAGTACACGGATGTTGAAGATGGTGCGGCTGCCCTTGAAGGGCATAAGATTGCACAGCTCCCGGCTCCGTCCGATGCCGATTCCGACGAGAACACCCCTGAGCCGGAATGCGAGGAAGACGCTGCCGAGGAGTTTGTCGAGGTGGAAGAGGAAATCTGCATTGACGAAGATAATGATGGCGAAAATGACGGCTACGGCTATGAGGAGCCGACTGAAGAGGTTGGTGATGAAATTGCGTAAGTTGGTGCGGGACAGAGCGGAGGTTATGGGCCAGAAGCGGAAGTACAAAGACAGCCGCCAGCCCATACTCCGGTGCTGATAAGGGGTGTAGAAATGTTTGGAGCCAAGAAAAAAGTAATGTGCAGCGTGTGTAACGCTTGGATAACCCCGAAACGCGAAAAGACTGTCCAGACCAATAGCGGCGTTGGGGCGATGTTTTCCGCCCCCGTGTGTTTCGATGTGATGGACTGCCCAGATTGTGGCTGTCAAATCACCTTACAAGTGCGGGAGGTTGTTGAGCGTAGGTTCAATTTGGAAGGATGTGAGATAGATGAATAAGACTGAGATAGAGTGGTGTGACGAAACATGGAACCCCATCACGGGTTGCGACCACGGCTGCGAATACTGCTATGCGCGCAATATTGCCCACAGATTTGCGGGATTTGAGCCACGTTGCGGGGGTGAGGTCATTCCCGATGAGAAGAAAAAGCACGGTAAAAACTCTATATGGAACACTACACACGGCGATCCCCTTCATGTTTTTTCAAAACAGCCCATTAGACGCACAAAAGCGGGCATTTTTAAAAAAGCGAACTTTCCGTATGATTTTGATCCTACCTTCCACCGCTACCGCCTCGGAGAACCGGCACGGAAAACGAAGCCCCGAAACATTTTCGTCTGCTCTATGGCCGATCTGTTCGGGCGTTGGGTTCCCACCTCTTGGATATTGGAGGTTCTCGATGCCTGTCTCGCAGCTCCTCAGCACCGCTACTTGTTCCTGACCAAGAACTCACAGCGATATACCGAGCTTGATGAACTGGCGCTGCTACCCCGAGAGAACAATTTTTGGTACGGGACAACAATCGCAACCGGCGATGTACCCCTCTTTTTGTCGGACTATCACAACACCTTCATAAGTATGGAGCCCATCCTAGAGCCGTTCCCCTATCCTGAAAACCCCAGAACTCGCAAGTTAAAGTGGATTATCATGGGTGCTGAGTCAGGCAACAGAAAAGACAAGGTAGTACCCGAGCGGTCATGGGTGGAGCCTGTTGCCGAGTTTGGCATGATGACCGGCATCCCGGTCTTTATGAAGGACAGCATGACTCCAATATGGGGCGAAGAATTGCTGCGAGAGTTCCCCTGGGGAGGTGCTCAGGAATGAATCAACAAACAGAAGCAGTAAGCAAGGCTTTTGAGAAACACTTGGAGGAAAGCGGCTTCATGGCAAAGTTGAAAGCCGTTTCAAAGGAAATCGAAGCTAAGAAGATGGTGCCGATAGGCATGGTTATGAAGGTGATGGAGGAACACGGCGAATATTGCGAGCGTTGTGAAGCCGATGACACATCAGTATTTTATGACCCAACAGGAGCTACCGGCCCAACGTTGCGTTGCCCGTGGTGTGATAAAAGCGTCAAGATGGAGACCATCATAGAACGGGCGCGGAACCTACCGCACGACTATCTGGAGCGCATGATTGCACTATCCGCCAAGCGCACTTTCATAGAGCAAATCGGAGATGACACATGGATAACAGACGGATGCGCCCTCGCTGAAACGGCTGGAGACATACGCTTTTCATACCCGGACAGAGAGAAGTTTACAAAGACGGACAGCATCAGTAAACTTCTTGGTGGCCTTGACATCGACCTATACGAGGAGGCAAAAATCAGCCGGATAGCCTACCGGAGTCCTTTTGGACGACCAATTATTGCGGCGTTAAAATCCAAAAGCCACACGGTATATATAAACAACGACTTCGCCGAGCACATCTATGGGGTTTTCATTCCCTACATAGTAGACCCGTTGAAGCCGGTGCTGATAAAGGCGCACGGAAAAATATGTCGACTTGTATTGCCGTTGAGATTTGACCCGGCAGAGATAGAGGAGGAGAATCCATGAAAGCTATCACGCTTTACCAGCCATGGGCGTCGCTCATCGCAATCGGAGTAAAGAAGTTCGAGACGCGGAGCTGGCCCACCTCGTACCACGGGCCGATTGCCATCCATGCGGGAAAGAAAAAACCATCGGACGTTCTGACCGGCAGCGACATCGACATCATCTTTGCAATGGGCAGAGCCTTCGGTGTTCCAGAGAAGCACATCGGCGTCATAATGGAATACCTCGACGCATTGCCGCGAGGTGCGATTGTTGCTACATCCGAGATTGTCGATTGTTCCAAAATGTGGGGAGGGGCAAAAGTGGGGCTGACCGGAGCTGTTTGCATAGACAGAACAAATCAATATTGGTCTCCAAATTGGCAGACCCTCACTGACGAGTTCCTTTTCGGAGACTGGCGACCGGGAAGGTTCGCATGGGAGCTTGCCAATGTAAAGGAGCTGTCTGAGCCTATACCGGCAAAAGGAAAGCAAGGGCTTTGGGAGTGGGCGGCATGAGCAAACGTAAATACAGAAAAGGAAAAGTCGTAACGAGCCTTGACACCCTTTTCGAGCATCAGTATTTCATAGTCCGGTATGGTGGAGGCACACATGAAAAGACCCATCAAGCGAGCTGGCTTCGAGCTTGGCAAACGCAGATGGCCCATAACTTCATCAAGCAAGGCGCAGTCTTTGTTGCGGATCTCCTCACCAACGGAGAGTATTACTCCAACAAGACCGACGATCAGCTTGCGGATATGCTGGATGACAATCTGTGCAACTATTGCCCCTTGCCTGACGGCTCCAAAGGTGTTCACTGTTACGGAGGGCATCCGGTCATGTGCGAAGGGTGCTGCTGCGGCGACGCTCTCGAAAGATGGAAAGAGGAGGAGATTGAGTTTTGAGCAACCAAACAACAAAACCTATGGAGCTCCATAGGAAAGGCCACAAACGCAATAGGGAGTCTTACACTAAACCTGCCACCCTCAAACCCTCCAGCGCAAAAAATGGCGCCAACATCTGCCCCAGGTGTCAAAACACAGATCACCCGGAGGGGGCCAAGTTCTGCAAAATCTGCGGACTTGCCCTCACGGTAAATTAGGAGGACGTTATGAAAGACCATTTTATAGAAATCTACCAGCAGCACATCACCCGGCCTGGCGCCGACAAGCTCCTGGACTGGTTGAAGAGCGGCGATTTCTTCGAGGCCCCGGCCAGTACCCGATTCCACCTCTCCTGTCCCGGCGGTCTGGTGGAGCACAGCATTCACGTTTATGAGCGGCTCAAAAAGCTGTATATGGACAGCCCGATTGACGCTGAGAACCCGTGGCTTTCTTCCGAGGATGATGAAACCATCGCAATCTGTGCCCTCCTGCACGACATCTGCAAGGCCAACTTCTACACCGTGGAGATGAGAAATCGTAAGAACGAGAGGGGCCAATGGGAGCAATATCCGTTCTATGTCGTGAACGACCAACTCCCCTACGGCCACGGCGAGAAGAGCGCCTACATTGTTTCCGGCTTTATGAGGCTGTCCCGCGAGGAGGCCATGGCGATCAGGTGGCACATGGGTGGATTTGACGATTCTGTGAAGGGAGGGAGCTATGCCCTTAGCGGTGCCTTCGAGAAGTTCCCGCTGGCCCTTCTGCTCCATCTGGCCGATATGCAAGCCACCTACCTCGATGAGGTCGAAAGAGAGGAGGGCGCCGTATGAGCGAGATTATTAGGAACACAGACCCGGAAAAGGGGCCGGTTGATTGCGTAGAGCTTGAGGCTATGTGCGCTTACTCCCACTTCACGCGAAATAAGAACGGAGTAGCGGTAGGGATGAAGTCTCAGAGTACGTCACAGTGCAAGATTATGGCGAGCTACGAAACCGGCGTTGTCTCCGTACTTGTTAAAAACGTAGGTGAAAACGAGGACGGCGATGCTGTTGAAATAATGGTTGCTGTCCTCATAGATGAAATTATGGCGTTGCTTCATGCGGCATCCATTGCTGCCGCACAACGCAAGGAGGAGTCCGATGCCGAAGAAGACACAACCCCGCAGGGGTGACATCTTTATGGCTGACCTCTCCCATGACCCTCTTAATAACAAGAACGGGAAGCGGCCGGTGGTCATAATCCAGAATGACCAGGGAAACGCCAACAGTGGAAGCGTAATAGCCGTCATTGTCACCGCCAGCCATAAAAAGCAGCTCCCGACCCACGTTGCCTTGTACCCCCGCCATGGGCTCAGGAGGCCGAGCACCGCTTTGTGCGAACACATCATTACCATCGACAAAGGGCGCCTCCTGAATCTCATGGGAACGGTGGTCAACACCGAGGCCGAACAGCAGATTGACAAAGCCCTAAAGGTGAGCCTTGCCCTAATGGCATAAAAAAGCAGCCCCGCCTCCCGAAAGAGAACGAAGCCGCTATAACTTTATGTAATTACATTGTAGCATAAATGCTTGAGAAGTCAAGAAGGAGGCGTAATATGAAAAAGAGCAATGACATCAGCAAGCTCACCGCAGAGCAGAGACGAGAAATCATCGGTTTGGCTTCTCATATTGCCATAGAGCAGTATAGGAAAGAGGCAGACAAAAAGCGCAAGGAGCTCCGCGATAAGCGGCTCCATAACACAAAGCTTCTGTTGGAGAAGTACAGGGGGTTTGTCATCCACAGCGAGAGTGCGGTTTACGATGCGTCCCACATCGACGATGACTATGACCTCGAATCGCTTCTTGACCTCATGGGAGGCGGCAGGGATTTCCAGGTTGCCAGCGTACAGGAGAGCGCAGCCAGAACCCGGATTCTTGTTCACCACATAGACAGGATGCTCGACTACTTCAAGTACCGATGCGAGCAGTCGCCGAAACCAGAGGACGCCCGGAGATACCGAGTCATAAAAGGGCTGTACATCGACGACGAGGAGAAAACACCACAGCAGCTCTCAGACATTGAAGCTGTCGACATTAGCACGATTTACAAGGACAGCAGGACCGCACTCCGCCAATTAAGCGCCTTGCTTTTCGGCTACTTTGAGTGACTGCGCCAAAATCTCGCCATTGACACGCCAAATTATCCCATGCTATCCTGTAAAACGGATAAGAACGCAAGGACGAAAACCCTTGCGTTCTTTTAGTCAGTTCATCAAGCTTTCTAGCTCGCGTTTCAATCCATAGAAGTTGCACTTCACAGCGCCGATTTTCTCCAGGGTTGGTACGCTTGCTGTTTTTCTGTCCCCAAGCTCTTCGTCTATCTTCTTTGTAGATACGACATAGAACTCCCATTGCTCAAGCATCAATGGATTTGATGTGGCGCGGTCGATATGAGCATATAGACAGAAAATGTATGCGTCTGAACGACGTATTGGGGGATTGCCGTCACGTCCAACATACCTATACTCGCCGTCGATCTCAGCTATGTCGCAGTTGACCGTCTTTGCAACGGAGAACACGGGTCTCGAAAGAGAGCGGCGTTCCCACTCCTGGAGATAAGATGAACACTTGACTTCAATTCGGAATCCATTTTTGCATACGATGTCACACTCGCCCCATCCGCATTTAGGTACTTCGATGTTTTCGTCAAGAGCCATCCGCACAATGAACTCCGCCAAATCTCCGCGAGGGCCGTCCATTAATAGTCGAGACATCGCCCATGCCCAGAAATCTGACACCAAAACCGGCTGAGGCATTCCGTCAATCTCGAAATGCTCATCTCCTGACAGAACCCTTTGCTCCAGTATCACTTCATTCACCTCCTCCCTAATATGATTATAAGGGAGGAGGCGTTTTTACACCATCATATTACAAAAACGTAATTTTTAAAGTAATATTTCTTTTGCGTAACAGGGCTTCCTGCAAGATGCTGGAGATACTGTCCTACGCTCTCAACGGCAATTGTGCCCTCACCGCGACAGACAGAGTGATCACTGAACTCCTGACGCTCAGGCAGGATATTTCGTAAATAGAACATCGAACCTAAAAGGGGTGACCCGTATTTGTCGGCCCCTTTCTTTTCACAGGAGGAATAAAGTTATGGAAAAGCGCATTGAGCTTTGCAAGATGAAAGCCGGGGACCTGAAGACCGGTTTTGGCAATCCTCGCAAAATCAGCAAGGCAAAGATGGAAGAGCTTGAGCTGAGTATGACGACCTATGGTGATTTTGGCATCTATCTCATTGACGCACATGACAACATCATCGCCGGGAATCAGCGGCACAAGGCCGTTATGAAAAGCTTCGGCCCGGATACGGAGCTTGACTGCAAGCGGCTCATCGGCTATGCCAAGGCGGAGCTCCGGGCAATCAACATCAAGGACAACACGCACAGCGGCGAATGGGATTTAGACCTTCTGGCCGACTGGACGGCCGACCTGACGGTCGACCTTGGCCTGGATAATCCGGACGAGGACGCAGAAAAGCGGGCTATCCCCGACATGGAGCTCATCCACTACGAGAAGTATGACTACGTCCTTATCGCTTGCCGCAACGAGCTTGATTATAACGATCTGGTTCGGAAGCTCGGCATCGAGGGTCGTAAGGTCAAGATTGCTAAAACCCGGAAGATAAAGGGTCGGGCGATATGGTACGACCAAATGAAGGCGCAGATCGTCGAAAAGGGGGATGTGGAATGATACCGTTCGCCAAACCTGATATCACAACGCAAGAAGCAACGGCCGCCGGGAAAACGCTCCTGAGTAGTTGGCTCACCGGAGGGCCGGTCGTGAATCAGTTTGCCTCCAAGGTAGCCGAGTTCTGCAGTGCCGACCGCGCTGTTTGCTACGATAGCTGCACGGCCGCCCTGGAGATGAGCCTCCGAGCCCTCGGTATAGGCAAAGGTGATGAGGTGATTACCTCGCCGTACACCTATTCGGCCACGGCGGAGGTCATACGCAACGTAGGCGCCCGCATTGTTTTCTGCGACCTGAAGCCTGGAACCTTTGAGATGAATTACGACATCCTCCCAGACCTCATCAGGCCGAACACAAAAGCTGTCATCCCGGTAGATATCGGCGGGAAGCCGTGTAACTATTATGCCCTGTCCACAGCGATCTCCAGCAAGGCCAGCCTATTCTATCCCTCTACGCCTCTGCAAAAAAGCATAGGCAGGGTCGCCGTTGTCGCAGACGCAGCTCACAGCTTTGGAGCCTCTCGGGGAAACTGGAAAACCGGAGCCATTGCTGACTTCACATGTTTCAGCTTCCATGTCTTGAAAAGCATTACTACCGGCGGAGAGGGAGGTGCGGTCGTCTGGAGGGAGTTCGACGGTATCGACAACGACCGGCTTGCTGATGAGCTGGCGCTCTTGGGAGACCACGGCCAAACTACTAAGGAACGTACCGGAGAGAAGGGCCGGGCCTGGGAGTACGACATCGCCTTGTTCGGATTCAATCATATAATGACCGATGTGGATGCCGCCGTCGGACTCGTACAACTTGACCGCTTTGGAGAAGTCATGGAAAAGCGGGAGGCGCTTACAAAAGAATACTATCGTCTACTGCCCGGTTGCGTTGAGCCGGGCATTTATCATTTTGGTGATGGCTTCACTAGTTCCATGCACCTGTTTCCCGTTCATATCCCTGGCGCAAATGAGGAAGAGCGGAACCGGGTTTTTGCGGAGCTCCTGGATGCTGGTATTTGCTGCAATGTCCACTACAAGCCCCTGCCGATGTTCACGGCCTATATCCGGGCCGGGTTCGACATCCGGGACTATCCAGTAGCCTACGACACGTTCAAGAACCTGATTACACTCCCGTACCACACCGGCATGACAGCCGACGACGTGGTAAGGGTGTGCGAGACTATAGAAAGGGTGATTCGGAAATGACCTCACTGTTCCAAGACAA
>Ga0153972_1000610_pt1 | contig 11543 bp, 11 predicted proteins | sample TSGA056MetaG_FD_104732 | JGI IMG/M metagenome (GOLD analysis project Ga0153972, IMG submission 104732) | Attine ant fungus gardens microbial communities from Georgia, USA - TSGA056 MetaG | ecosystem: Host-associated > Fungi > Mycelium > Unclassified | place: USA: Georgia, George L Smith State...
ACACTTCGCTGCGCTTCGAATTGGATGAAGTAAAGATGACGCAGGAGCGGCGGACACAGTAGGAGCTGATGTTGAAATTGTGGTTGATGTTGTAATTGTTGTTGTGTCTGTTTCCGTTGCGGTTGCGGTTGCGAATACCGTTGTTACAGTTGTTGTGTCCGTTTCCGTTGCAGTTGCAGTTGTGGTTGCTGCAGTTGTTACTTGTGTTGCAGTTGCAGTTGCGGTTGTGGTTGCTGCAGTTGTTATCTCCGTTTCCGTTGCGGTTGCGCCTGTTGTTGTTATTGTTTCCGTTGCGGTTGCGGTTGTGGTTGCTGCAGTTGTTACTTCTGTTGCAGTTGCAGTTGCAGTTGTGGTTGCTGCAGTTGTTATCTCCGTTTCCGTTGCAGTTGCGCCTGTTGTTGTTATTGTTTCCGTTGCGGTTGCGGTTGTGGTTGCTGCAGTTGTTATGTCCGTTTCCGTTGCGGTTGCGGTTGCGGTTGTGGTTGCTGCAGTTGTTATGTCCGTTTCCGTTGCGGTTGCGGTTGTGGTTGTGGTTGCTGCAGTTGTTATGTCCGTTTCCGTTGCGGTTGTTATAGTTGTTGTAGTTCTAGTTACACTTTCGATGGATGTGGAAGTATCTGCTGCGTCCTTGACACTAAACTTTGGGCTGCCCGATGACCCAGAAGGGGTGGACATGTTTGAAGCTGGGATCATATCACCGGAGATGGACGACTCTGAAGTGACGGATTCAGAATAGATGATAAAATCTAATAGTTATGTCCCTACCAGTGGAACTCACAGTCTTGATCATGAATACGATAAGGGCACAGATCAATTTATAGGACGGCATGTTGCAAGGCAGGTTAATTCGACAGGAGCTTAAGAAATACAGGCAACGGCAGCTTTGGGCTTCACCTGAAGCCTGACCACTTTTATATGCATATGCAGGGATCTCTTGCTTGATAGCGGCCATATCTCGGTTCCAATGCAAGGGTACGGGTAACTTGTCTCCCAAGAATAAATTCAAATATCACTTATGTCTACACCCAAGCTTGAGAAAGATCATACCAAGGGTGGTGCTCAGAGAGCTGCATATGTATAAATAAGAAAAGCGAGACTCTCTAGTCAATTTCAATCATCCAATCTTTCGGGAATATTCGTTAAAGAGGCGCAACATCTTGATCAAGTAAAATCTGTGTCCTTGCCTGCAACAAGCTTACAATATGCTGGAGATTTTCATTTCTCTTACCATTGGTAAAGGTAGAAAGATCTACCCGGACGGTGACATGAGAAAGCGTTAGTGCTGATATGAGCAATATAGTGAGTGTCATGTATTAATGTATTACTAACTCACGATCGATCTCTTTCATGGACTTGCGAACTCACAAACTCTCATGGACGCATGAGCTCTCCCTCCCTCTCTTGTGGACTCACAAGATCATCTTCTCCTTTTACCCACTACCACTCAGTTGTGGGAGTTTCTCCCATTGTTGCGAACATCCCACACTCATCAACGTTGCCATTTTTTTGTCCATTCCCCTTTCATCGCATGGAAGGATCGCATAAGAGGATTGCAACATTTGTGTGGCCTTCCCACGCCACACTCTGCGGCTGGAAGGACCTGCTCACAACATTACAGCGCACTTGATGGCCCCATTTAACATTTTCTCGCCTGGGTATTAAAGACCATTCTTACGCTTAGGCGCTCAATAGTAGGATATCAGCATTCGTCCAACGAGTCGTGTTGCTTATACATCCGACTTACACCCCTGGGGAGTCTGCTGGTATGATGACCATCTCTGCTGTGAGGAGATTATGACAAATGATATCTTAGGAAGAGATCAGGGTGTGAGGAAACAAAGAAGGCGGAAGGAGTGTAACAGGGGTTTGAGGGTATAGTGGATTGCAGAGTCATTGCAGAGTCACTCATTTAGTTAGATTTCTTTTCCCAGCCTGGATTCAACCATTTGGTAACGCCCATCAGTGAAGCATGACAAAATCCTGGCTGCAGGTAGGATTGACTTTGTTGTGTATTTTATATGCTACCGCAGGTTGCGTTCGAGCAATGTGTGAAAAAAAAGACAATCCACATCGTCCATAATATATCTCTTCCCTTGATTTCCCTCTCCGCTCATCAAAACAGGATGATCGGGTGGTGAACCTTCAACCGTTCACACAAAAAATTACACGAAGCTGAGGTGACCTTCCTGATCCGATCAGAAAACACGCTCATCAAGAAACAAATCATGGCCATCGTGGGAGGCGGCAGCCGGCCCTGGTCACACAGTTCAATTTATCCAGAGTAAACCACACCGGCCTGATCAAGTCTTGTTTCCTGGCAAGAGATACATCTATCACCGGTGACCCTGCCAAGGATTGCATTGAGGCTCGAGAGGAGATATAAGTCAAGGCCTAGGGTTACATGAGAATACAAGTAGATCAGGAAACTGCTCTTCTTTATTCCCTCCGTAGACACACTCGAATAATCTCCGGTCCCTTTACTGTAGGAAAGATCGCATTGTATGCATCAACCTTCCAAGCCGAGTCCAGAGACATAATGTGAAGGAGGAATCGACTAGTTCCCTGATATAGTCGTTGCCGTTATCCAATAGTTTGGATGCTTGCACTCACAAATTTTCATGGAATAATCATATCTATTACAACGGCAAAAAGCCACTCTGCAGTCCCCACTGAAATTCGCAGGATCTTCAGATCTGGGAGATTGAACGGCTGACGACTGGGAACGGCCACAGTAGAAGGCTATTCAGTTATGTTGAAGGAGCGTATAACTCGAGAGCATATAGCTTAAAGCAAAGAGAGTTGCTTGCCGAAATCGTTGAAACTTGGATCTGTAGGACAGAAGTGGTGAGGTGCCGGAACTTTGCAAACAACAATTTGGAGCTAAAGGTCATACAGTAAATGTGATGAAGGACCAATACGTGTCGAGAAAGGAAACGACATACGCCGCTTCATCTACTTCCATACAATAACAGCTATTTTCAGTTTGTAATTTTCTTCCGCTCTGATACTCTGTTAGGGATGAAATACAAATGGTAAATGAATGATTCGTAGTTTCAGAGCTGAGGGATTGACCACATTATGGAGACTTTGATCGAAAATTATGTGAAAAGCATACGAGAAGGCGAGAGTGCCACGTGGTCATTCCCTTTCTGTCCGTTAATCACCACCATCCCTCCTAGGGGCTCGCTCCTTCGAGGTGCATAATATACCAAACATCTATTATTAATACTGCCCTTCTCCCTTTATCACTAGTCGCTCCTGGGAGTGGCATCTTTTTAAAGTAAAAGACGAAGTAATCTCAGATGACACCTTAACGGGTGATCAACTGAGGGACTAGTTAGGCTACTCGACTTATTATATAACTGTGTATGTCGTGTCTCAGATAATAATATACCATGTCTCAGTAACACGATAGGAGTGAAACCCTTGTGAGTCAGTCCACATCAACACTCTCCCTGGACTGATGTGTTCGTAACTCTTGGATTGAGTCCCATCCGATGTACAAATTTGTGGAGCGTGTCTCATGGCAATGCTTTTGTTAGAATATCAGCTATGTTGGAGTATATTGGAATATAACATCGCCTGATTTTGTGTGTTCCTTGATAAAGTGATGCTGCACATCGATATGCTTAGTACATCAGTGATTCTTGTCATTTAAACTATTGGAAATAGAGCCGTTGTTATCTGTGAAAATTTTGAGTGGTTTTGGAAGCAGTAACCCTATTTTGTCAAAGTATTTCAATAGCCACAAAGCCTGAGTGGTTGCCTTTGAGAATGCCATGAACTCTGCCTCTACTGTAGATAACACCACTATGTCCTGCCTTTTACACTCCCAAGAGATTGGTCCCCCTGCTACCATAAAAAATGTTGCCTTTGGTAGACTGCCTAGTATCTTTGCATCCAGCATAATCGGAATCAACATAACCAATGGGTTCAAGACTGCCACCACCTTTGTAAGTGATTCCAGAGTCCATTGTGTCTTTAATATAAGCTAGTGTGTGTTTTAATGCTTTCCCTGGGTTGTGGGCAAAATGGGCTAGTGTTATAACTTGGCAAAATGGCTAAGTCAATATTTATTTTCTTTTTCTTTTTCTTTTCTTTTAGTTTCTCAAAGATCAGATACACAAGACAGTTGGACAAAACGGTACTCATGGGACTTTGTAAACACTTGTAAATAGTGAAAGATATATAAGTAGCTTACATGAATCAAATGGGAACTCTATTGAGTTCTTTGTTATGAGACAGTTTCTAAAGAAGAAACTATTTCCTGTACATTCATTAATCTGATGGGAAATATCTAGAAATATAATGTAGGAAAGATATAAATAGTATGGGAAAGATTATGTAAGATATATATAGTTATTAGTAAGGGTCATGTGATCACAAGAGACAGGTGCACAGACCAACAGATATTTGTATAAGTAGCTAGAGCAATCTAATAGAGAACTCTATTGAGTTTTTCTTGAACAACTACCTTGGTTGAGCTCTAAGTCCTCATGGCTGCATGCTAACATTTTCCTTGTCAACTCAGACTAGGAGTGGTTCTAAGGTGTCTCAGTCTAAGTTCTTATAGCTAGCTTGTTGACTGAGAAAATAAGGTCTAGTCTTGTAGTAACCTATAACTATATAAGTAATCCTAAAGTCTTGCAGAATGGTATGTTTTTTATCTTATTTACTTCATCTGGTATAAAGGGACAATCTTCTGCTAAGAGTACTAATATCACACCCTTATTGTCATGACTTGGCAAAATGGCTAAAGTCATTATTTACTTTTCTTTTCTTTTCTTTTCCTTTCTGGACTTACTACACAAGGATGGAGCACAAGAAAGTATTATATAACTAAGTGTCACAGTGTCACAGTCAGGTGATGTCACATGACTAAGTCACATGGGAACCATGGGAAGATAGTGCACAGACCATGTAGTAGTTATATAAGTAGTAGAGGAAATTTAACAGGAACTCCATCGAGTTCTTCTTGTCAACTTAGACTAGGAGTAGTTCTAAGATGTCTCAGTCTAAGTTCTTACACCAGAACTCAATATCTACTTCTTGAGCACTGTCCGCCCTGGACCTTGCTCACTCTTACTCTTATATAAATCAACCCTTGGCCAGTGGTTATCACAATCACTAGCCACCTCCATATATAGCCAGGCCCTTGGCTTAAGGGGACTTTGTAGTCAGTTAGGGACTACAGGTGGAGACGTAGTACCAAACCCAGGCATCATATTCTAGACCTGACCTTGCAACTGGGTGGTATTATTAGTTACTGTTTTCCTAGTAAAAACCTTGTGCTGTACTCTATTGTGAGTAGTACATGCAGAGAAGTGACGGTTACTTCTAGAAGGCTGTCTAGAGTAGGGATCCTCTCCTTGAGGTGATAGTTTAACCCTATTATTAAGGCAGTAGTTAGTAGGGCAGTAGGTACCTGGCTGGGTGAAGATCTTGCACCCTAGCAGATGTAGTTGTAATTAGAATCAATATTACTTCCATACCCTTACAGAGACATAGCACCATGTCTTTGCAATGATACAATTCATTAATGAGCAACTTGCTCAAACAAAAGCATACCCTTACTTCATTAAGGGCAAAATTAGAAGGAAAAAAAGAACAAGAATGTTGGAGTTGCAAAGGGTTCAGGCACCTGGCCTGAAATTGCAGAAATAAGGAAGGAAAGGAGAAGAGGAGAACCACTCCCCAAAATAAATTTGAAGTGTTGTCAAGTAGAGTAATGCAGTGTGATGTGAAGGAGAGGATGATAAGAAAGCAGAAGACAGTGAAAGTAGAATGTTTTAAGTGTAGAGAGAAGGGACACAAGTGCAGAGAGTGTCCTTTTTGAAAAGGAGAAAAGAAGTTGCAAGTGGTAGAAGAGGTGGTGCATGTGGCCATGCCAAAAAAGGCACAGCAAAAAGAGTAAGGGAGAAGTCTGGTATACGTCCTATGACGAAAAGTGCAGGAGCACTGTGGAGAGAGCATACCAGATAAGGCATGCCTGTTAGAGTTGGGGTGGTATACAAAGAAGGTAATAGTATCATATGTGGAGTATGAAAGGTGTGGATAGAAAGAATACCATGTAGAGGAGAATAGAGAACAGAGAGTGATTTCAGATAGGCAGAATGTTATCGAAAGACAGTGAGTGTCCTTAGTGATCACCCTAGGTGGATGTTCAAGAAAAACTCGATGGAGTTCTTTATTGGATTGGACTACTACTTATACTACTTTTACAGTAGCTGTACTACTACTAGTCCATGATCACATGTTCCTCCAGAATGTTCTACAACCTCATGACCTTATTACGTAACTTGGCTTCTTAAGTTCCCCTACTATTTATATCTTAACCCCATTGTATGCTTTGAGGTTTTGGACTAAGTGTTTGAATGCACGGGAGACTTTTTCCTGCTCGGGGCTCTCATAATATGGCCCCCCCTTCAAGTTTCCTCATCCTGAGGAATTTTTCCATTGATCCCAGTTTTCATCCCATCTTCTTTCCCTTTTTCTTTTATATCTTTTTCTTCCCCAACTGTACAGTAGTTTTGCCATGAATTCCCTAGGTAGTTCCTGACTGAACTCTTTTTCTTCTTTCTCTTGCTCCTGTCACCTTAGTTCTTCAACTTCTTCCCTATACTCTCTCTCGAACTCTTCTACCAATTCCTTTGCATTCTCCAAGTTCTCTCTATTTTCCCAGGTGTCTTCTTCCACAATGTAGCCTTTCCATCTCACCAGGAACTTTTCCTTCCCTCTAACTGTTCTTTTGTTTAGAATTTTTTCTACTTTGAACTCCACTTTTCCCTCAATGATGACTGGTTTTGGTGGTATCTTCTTCTGTCTCTCCACCTGTAGTTTATAGAGTCATACTCTACTTACGTTAACTACAGGGTGTATTTTAATAGATTTAGGTAATTCTAACTCTATTGCATTACTTGAGACAATTCCTTTTACTTTGTAGGGGCCTACAAAGTGTTTGGTCAGTTTCTCTGATCTTCTTCCTTTTATTTGCCACTTCAAATCCTTTGTGCTTAGCAGTACTAAGTCTCCTACTCTGTATTCTTCCTCCTCCCTTCTCTTTCTGTTTGCAAACTTCTTCATCTTCTCCTGTGCTTTCCCTAACACTGCTTTCACTTTCTCCTGGATTTTTCTCATTCTCTCTACAAATTTTTCCACTGCTTCGTACTTTCCCTTCCTTCTTCCTTCAAATCCCATCTTTGGGTCTTGACCGTAATTTGCTTTGAACAGCGATGTTTTTGTTGTTGCGTGGACCTTGTTATTGTATACAAACTCCGCCATTCCCAACCAATCCAGCCACTGCTCTTGCCTGTGATCAATGAAAACTCTTAGGTACTGTTCTAGCTCCTGGTTTATCCTCTCCATTTGCCCATCCATTTGGGGGTAATAGGCCGTTGAGAGCTTTGTCTGGATCTCTAGTAAGTTATTCAGCTCCTTCATCATTCCTGCCACAAACTGCACTCCCCTGTCTAATATGATGCTTTCTGGAAGCCCATGCAACTTCCATATGTGGTTCTGAAACAGCTTTGCAAGTTCCTCTGCTGATGTTTTCTCTGTTGTTGCTATAAAATGCGCCATTTTACTAAAACAATTGCATACTACCAGAATTGTGTTATATCTCTGGGCTAGAGGCAGTTTGGTGATAAAATCTGCCGATATATGACTCCATAGTTTTTCCAGGATTGCGTTGGGCATTAGCTTTCCTGCTGGTGCCTCGCTTTGGTTCTTGTATCTTTGACAAGCATCACATCTGTCTATATATTTTCCCACTTCTTTCATTATTTCTGGCCACCAGTAATTCCTGCCAATCAACTCTGTCATTTTCTATCTCCCTCTGTGCTCTTCTACCAGGGTGTCATGGTGTAATTGTATTATTTCCCTTCTAAGGTCCCCTTCTGGCATGTATATCCTTTCTTCCTTCATTACTATTCTATCTTCTACTTCCCATTCTTTGTTTCTCAGTATCTTGATTCCTGCCTTTTTCAGCTCCTCTACTGCTTTTATGACTTTCTCATCCCCTTCCTGTGCCTTCCTGATTCTTTCTTTTAGGTTTTCCTCCTCTATTATTGTTTCTGCTTTCCTAATCCACTCTGGCTTCACTAGTTTCTGATTCTTGTTATCTCTTTCTACTCCATCCTGCCAGTCTGGCCTTCTGCTTAATCCATCCGCCTTCCCCATGCTCTTTCCTGGAACATACTTCAACGTGAAACTAAACTGTGATAGGTATAGGGCCTATCTTGCTTGTCTTTGGTTTAATTTCTGACTTGCCATAAAATGCTGGAGGTTTTTGTGATCTGTCCAGATTTCAAATTTGAGTTTTGCTCCTTCCAAATAATGCCTCCACACTTCTAGGCATCTTATTACTGCCAATATCTCTTTATCATGAATTTTATAATTCTGCTCAGTAGCGTTTAGCAATTTAGAGATAAAAGCCACTGGCCTCCATTTGCCATCTTTGCACTTCATCGACAACACCCCCCCTGTTGCATAATCTGAGGCATCTGCTTCCACTCTCATCTCTCTATCAATGTCTGGGATGGCCAGAACGGGTTCCATGGTGAACACCATCTTGAGTTCCTCAAATGCTTCCTTCTGTTTCTTTCCCCACTTCCACTTTTGCTCCTTCCTAACTAGCACATGTAGTGGTGCTGCTATCCTAGCAAAGTTCTTTATGAACCTCCTGTAGTAATTGGTGAGGCCTAGGAACTTTTGCACTTTCTTGACATTCCTAGGTACTGGCCAGTTTAGGATTCCCTCCACCTTTTTCTTCTGTATTTCTACTCCTTTTGGGCTGATTACTACTCCCAGGAATTCTACTTCCCTTACTTTCCATTTGCATTTCTCCAGCTTTACAAACAGATCATTTTCTTCCAGTCTCCTTAGTACTTCCTCTACCAACTCATCATGTCCTTCCTCCATATCCATAGCTACTAAAATGTCATCAATGAAAGTTGCCATGTCCCCTTGGTTTATGAGGTCTCTGAACAGGTCATTCATCATTGCTTGGAAGGTAGCCAGAGAGTTTGTCAACCTGAAATACATGACAGTGGGTTGTATGCTCTGATATATGTTATAAATGCTGTCTTCCATTCATCTCCCTCCTTGATCCTGACATTATTGTATCCCCATCTCAAGTCTAATTTTGTAAACACCTTCCTCTTTCCTACACCATCCAATATATCTGCAATGAGGGGTAGAGGGTATCCATTCTTTATTGTCTACTGGTTTAAGTGTCAATAATCCTGCACCATCCTCCATGTGCCATCCTTTTTTGCCACAAAGTGTACTGGTGATGTTTGGGGTGATTTGGAGGGTTGGATGTATCCTTTCCTCAATTGGTCTTCTATGAATTTCTGTACTTCCTCTTTTTCTTCTCTCAATAGTGAGTATACCTTTCTCTTTCTTGGCATAAACCCTTCTTTTAGCTCTATGGCATGGTCCCAGGTTTTTTGCACCGGCATCCTTTCCGACTCCTTTTTTCCAAATACTTTCTTTTACTTCCAAAATCTCCTAGGCACCAGTTCTCTTAATACTTTCTTGTTCTCGTTCTTTTTTGTCTTTCTTACTTTTTTCTCCTTTCCTTCTTGCTTTCTTTTTCCACATATAGGTAGGCAATGTGTTATCTTCACCTCTCCCTTTTTCCAATCTATTTCTGGGTTGTGGGCTGCTAGCCATGGCATTCCCAGTATTAACTCTGTCTTTCCCAAGTTGTACAGGTCCATTCTCACTCTTTCCACATGTCCCTTGAAGAACATGTTGCACTCAACCTGGTGTGTTATAGCTCCTCCCACATTTGCTGTTCCATCCACATTCCTAACTAAGAGGGGTTTTTTTAGCTTCTCCATCTTAAACCTCTTTTCTTTTGTGAAGGTTGTGTCCATGAACAGACCTGTCGCACTGCTATCCAACAGTGCCTTCACTGCTACTCCTTCATAACTCTCCAGCTTCTCTAACCCTACTTTCAGCCAGACTTCCCTCAATGGCTGTAGTGTGCACTGTATATCTCTTACTCTCTCTGTCATGATATGGCCAAAATGGCTAAGTCATTATTTATTTTCTTTTTCTTTTCTTTTTTTTTTAAATCTGTAGACATGTGGAACAACTAAAAGGAGACACGTAGGAGTTTATAAATAGAAGTAAATACAGGAGGTGTATAAGTAGTATACCACAATTGAATGGAAACTCTATCGAGTTCTCCTTGTCAACTTGGACTAGGAGGGTGATTAAGTCGCCTCAGGCTAAGTTACTACACCAGAACTCGATATCCACTTCTTGAGCACTGTCCGCCTTGGACCTTGCTCACTCTTACTCTCATATATAAATCAACTCTCAGCTGGTGGTCATCATGATCACTAGCTACCTCTATACATAGCCAGGCCCTTGGCTTAAGGGGACTTATCAGTCAGTTAGGGACTAAAGGTAGAGACATGGTACCAAGCTCAGGTACCATGATCAAGGCCAGAACTTACAACTGAGCATTGATAGACAGAAGTAGTAGTATTCGCCTTATAAACCTTGTGCTGGTGGTCCATTGTAATCAGTACACGCAGAGAAGTAATGCCACATCCTTAAGAAGATGTTTAGATCAGGGATCCCATCCATTAGATGATAGTCTAACCCTAGTATTAAGGCAGTAGTTAGTAGGGCAGTAGGACTCTGGCTGGGTGAAGATCTTGCACCCCAGCAGAGGTAGTATAATTAGTAAGATCAACCATTTATTCCATACCCTTGAAACATCAACATGATGTCTCAAACACAATACAACTCTCTCATGAGCAATTTGCTCAACCAAAAGTGCGCCCTTGCCAAACTAAAGGCAGAATTAGAAGGAAGGAGGGAAAGAATATGTCAGTGTTGTAGGAGGTTCAGGCACCTGGCCTGTAACTGCAGGAACAAGAACAAAGAAGAAAAGGGGAAATCAATTCTCCAGAATAGATTTGAGGTGATAGCAAGTAGGATAATGCAGTGTGGGGTGAAGGAGAAAGTGAAAATAAGGAAACAAGAGACAGTGGAGGAAGGGGTGCAATGTTTCAGATGTTGGAGGATAGGACACTACAAGTGGGAGTGCCTAGTTACTAAGGAGGAGAAAGAAAGGAGAAGTAAAGAAGCAGCATATGCAGTTAGTCTGCAAAAGGTGTAGCAGGGATGTCACAAACTTCATTTGGACCATAACTCCAGAAATACTTGACTGATTTCAACGATCTAAATGGCCACCAAAAGCCCTTAAGAAGACCTTTCAAACAGTACCAAAAACGTCTCAAAGCAATCAGTATTCACCGAGCTATCAGCAGATCAGTCAGTGATCACCAAGTCACCAGACACTAAATCACCGATATCTCAGGAACCGCTTAACGTAATCGTTTGCTTCAATGACCATCATGAAGCTCTCTTCAATGCGCTTCTTTTGGCTATAAATAGATCCAGAGGCAATAAGATCCCATGGAGATACAAGGTCCTCAATGTTTGCACATAACACTGATCTTTATCCATAGATTATCATCTGTCCTTGAATAGAACAAAGGACTGCCCTAAGATGGTTAGGT